>Ga0315912_10001863_pt1 | contig 24077 bp, 20 predicted proteins | sample VfabasoilMG_FD_204469 | JGI IMG/M metagenome (GOLD analysis project Ga0315912, IMG submission 204469) | Garden soil microbial communities collected in Santa Monica, California, United States - V. faba soil | ecosystem: Environmental > Terrestrial > Soil > Garden | place: USA: California... | reverse complement strand
GCGCGCCGGGTGGCAAGTTCTGCGCCTTTTCCGGGGAGCGGCTGAGGAGGATGACTTCGTGTTTTTCGGCGGTGAGGTTAGCGGTAAGCGCGCGACCGAGCAATCCGGTGCCGCCCGAAATGATAATTCGCATGAAAACTCCTGTCGTTAAACCGGCCGAGTCTGACAGACTCTGAAGGTTTTTTAGCGTTCCACAGTGATCGTCTGCAACTCCAACCGATCCCTCCCTGTTGTGCCAGAGAGTGTAATCGGTAATCGCGTGGCGTCAAATAGATGATACAGACCGATAGCGAGCCGATAGTCGCCCGGCGGCAGGTCGGCGGGGAGCAAAATGCCGTGATTATCTGCATAGATCTGCTCTGGTTGCCAGCTATCCGTCGGCGTAAGGCCGCCGCTGGGTTCGCCGTCTTGTTGCGCTTCCGGCGGCGCGAACGGGTCAGCATAGAGATGCACAAAGACTTTATAGCGTTCGCCCAGTAATTGATCAGTCTGCCAAAATAGGGTGAGTTGCAAAATGTCGCCCGGAGCGAGCGTCTCGGACTGCAGGGTGTAACCCAGCAACGTGAGATGGTCACCAAAACGCGCGCCACTCGGATGTTCAATATGGGTCGCTGGGGCACTCACGGCATAAGTCGCCAAGCGGATTTGCCCATGCCATTGTTCGCCCGCCTTAAATGTTTGCGTGTTCAACCACTGTTCGATCACACCGTTCGGGTCGGCTTGGCGTTCGCCCCAATACAACACGAACAAGCGTGCATGGCGGGTCGTGAGGGTTTTAAGTTCGGCGAGGGTAGCGGCTTCATCCAACGGGCGTTGACTAGGGAGCGGGAAAATCTCGGCCCCGGCGCGATGATAATACGCAAAGGCTTCCACCTGATTCGGCGCGAGGGTGATCACTGCATCGCCCGGGCGTTGCAAGTTTTCGATATAGCGCGCGATCCCTCGGTAGTCGTCGCGGGCATACGCCGAGTCAAAATAAAGATGGTGTAAGGAGGCATAGGTCGAAGCTGCAAAAGGCGCGAGGCAGACCAGCCATAACGCAATAAAGATGACCTTGTAGCTTGTGTCTTGTGTCTGGCCTCTTACCCCCCAGCTATTACCCAGCACCACACATCCGGCTGGAACAGCGATGAGGAGAAATTTTGAAAACGCTTCACTCAACAAACCAAAGGCGAGCGTTAACCCCACCGGCACCCCAAGCCAGAGCAAGGGCGTGATGGTCTGCCCGCCCCGCCGTAAGCCAAGCCACACCAAGCCTCCCGCCCCGGCTAATCCCCAAAACACTTCGGTTGTTGATACTGTGCGCCCAAAAGTCAGATAGCGTGCGACCTCCAGCCCGGCTTCCAACAGCGGATGAAATTCGCGCGCGGCCGGCCAAGCGGTGAGTTGTTGATACGCGGTGGGGAGCCAGGGCAAAAAACTCACCGCGACTAACAATTGCAATGCGCCCCATGCGCCGAGCCGTTGTTTCCAATTGGGGGTGCGATGTGCGAGCAAGCCGCCGAGCGCCGCTAAATTTTGCGCGAGCAAGATAAATGGGAAGGCGTAATGCGTGTAGAGGCCGAGCGTGGTCATTGCCCAATAGCCCACCGCGAGCTGAGAAAACCCGACGCGGGTGCGGGTGGCTTTGAGCCAGAGGGAGAACAACAAAAAAGAAGCCGCGCCGAGCATGGCGAGCAAGGCATACATGCGCGCTTCTTGCGCGTAGTAGATGAGGAAGGGATTGACCGCGCCGAACAGCGCTGCGCCGAGGCCCGCCCATTCATCATGATAAGTTCGCCCGAGGCGATAGAGGAGCGCGACCAATACCACGCCCGCGAAGGCGGACAGACTACGAAGGGCAAATTCGGTTTCCCCCAAACCCATGCGCCACCCCTTCAGCGCCAAATAGTAAGCCGGAGGATGAATATCGGCTTGCGTGGCTTGTACGATCTCGCCCACGCTTTTCGCGGTCATCACCCGCGAGTTGCCTTCATCGTTCCAGTAGCTTTGCGCGTCGAGGCGGTAGACCCGCAACCACAGCGCGCCGAACACTATCAGACAAAGAAGGCTGAGGCGAGAGAGTGACACGAGGGCCGGGATGAGGCCTACCCGGCCTTCACCACCTTATACTGATCAAAATCCCGCGCAACGGTCGTGTTGGGGAAAATCTTCTGCGCTTCTTCGATCACATCCCGTTCGCGGTACCGGCGCGAAATGTGGGTGAGGTACAGTTGTTTCACTCCGGCGGCCAGCGCGAGGCGCGCGGCTTGCGCGGCGGTGAGATGCCCAAACTCGCGCGCCATATCGGCCTCGACTTCTAAATAGGTCGCCTCGATCACCAACGCATCGGCGTCGCGCGCGACTTCTACCAAGTCTTTGGTTTCACCACAATCGCCCACATGGACAAACTTCGCGCCTTTCACGGCTGGGCCAAGTACATCATCCGGGCCGACACTCCGCCCATCGGGGAGGGTCACCGTTTCACCGGCGACCAGGTGTTTGCGAATAGGACCGGCTGGCACGCCCAACGCCTCGGCGCGCTCCACCAAAAACGGGCGGTGCGAGCGTTCTTCAAAGACAAAGCCAAAACAGCCGGTGCCGCGATGTTGCACCGGAAAGGCGCTCAGGCGAAACGAGTCATCCTCAAAGATCAGGCCCGGTTTAATTTCTTTGTATTCGAGCGGGAAGCCGGGGCGCGCGCCTTTCAACACAATTTCGTTGAGCAAAACCTGAATACGTTCCAACGCCCACTTGCCCGCCCAAATCTCTAACCGTTCGGCGGTCTCCCAGCGCGTAAAGGTAGAGACCAGCCCCGCTAAGCCAAGGATATGGTCGAGGTGCCCGTGGGTGATCAGCACCCGCTCCAAGCGTTTAAACCCGATCCCGGATTGCAAAATCTGGCGTTGCGTGCCTTCGCCGCAATCCACCAAGAAACGATATTCGTTGTGCATCACCACTTGCGCCGAAAGCCCGCGATGCACTGAGGGCGCGGAGGCCGATGTGCCGAGGAAGATGATCTCAAACATGCGCCTCACTCCGCCACAAACGAGCCGTTTTTGAGCGTTAGCCGCTCAATGATCCGCGCGTCGGTCGCGATGGCTTCGGGATGGGTCATCGCCGTCACCGTAATCCAGCGCGCCAGCGGGCCCTTCACCACTTTTTTCGTCAACGTGTCTTCGATTTGAAAGATGCCAGCTGAGTTGTTCATCACCACCGTAATTTCCACCGGGTAATGTTCGCCGCGATCAATCTTCACTTCATCAATCGCCAACGCCGACACCGAGTGAATATCAATTTTGCCGAGGTCAAAGGCCTTGCGCCCACGCCCTTTGGTCACATCACTGCCATCGGCCACGGCCACCACGCCCGCTTCAAAGGTGAGGGGCGGCGGGTCAAAGTCGTGCGTCAGGATGGCATGCAAGATAAACGCGCGCAATTCGATGCGCTGTTCCACTTCCGAATAAATGATCGGCATCAGCCGCTCCAAAATGCTCAGGGACAGTTCAACTCCCATTTGCTCGTGGTATTTGCGTTGCACTTGGTTGCCAATGTCGTGGAGCAGGGTGGCGCAGGCGACGGTGAGGCAACTATCGTCTAAATCACCGGCACCGGAGGACACTACATCCGGTGTGACATGACCTTGCACCAGTAGATCAAAAATCCGGATTGCATTGGTAGCGGCGATGATGGCATGGGTCATGCCGTGATCGTTGTAGCCTAACTTATGCACGGACATGTAGTTCGCCATGTCCCAATTGGCGCGCGCTTCAGCATCGTTCACCAATAGATCCCAAAAGCGGCGTGTTTTGGGATAGTGCTGCCACAATGGCTCAACTGCCGCGAGGCTCTCGCGTTCTAGATTTTCGTAGGATGGCGCGAGCGTGATCTCTACACCGCGATTCTTATAGACGCGCGATTTAGATGGGGTATTTAAAGGCATAGTTAAGTTCCGAGGTTAAGCGACATCCCCTCATCAGGATATAGCAATGCTAAGGTCTGACGCACAGGAGATCAGTTTATCGCCTGACTCTAAAATGATTGGGCATTGTACCAGCCCTCAGCGGTTAATCGGTTAGATTGGAAGTAGCGCCAATGGTATGCCGTCCCCCCCTTCAAGATTAGCCATTTCCCGGCGGTTGCGATTCTCCCGATTCCCTTTTATAATGCTCCTACCTCACTGAACGGAGATCAATAGTTTCTTTATGACAGCGAAAGACCAGAAGGGGGCGTTGCCGCCATCCGAGACGGCTGACAATCCCATGCTTTCCTTACTCGAATCGGATTATGCGTTGAACATGCCCGCGCGCGGCGAAATGCGCGAAGGCGTCATTGCCCGCATCACGCCCCATGAAGTGCTCGTGGACGTGGGCGCGAAGTCAGAAGGCGTCATCAACGGGCGCGAGTTGGATAGCCTTGACGACGAGTCCCGCAAAGCCTTGGCGGTGGGTCAAACCGTTTGGGTCTATGTGACCGACCCGGATGATGTGAATGGCAACATCATCTTGTCCTTGACCAAAGCCAAAGAAGAGAAAGACTGGCGGCAGGCTGAGACGCTGATGACCTCGCAAGAGGTGTACAACAGCGCCATTGCTGGTTTCAATAAAGGCGGCCTCATCGTCAAACTGGGTAATGTGCGCGGGTTCATCCCGGCCTCACAGATGAGTCAATCGCGTCGGCGCCGCGCCGCCGAGGGCGAAACGCCCGAACAGAAGTGGGGGCGGATGATCGGCGAAGCAGTGCAAGTGAAAGTGATCGAAGTGGATCGCAGCCGCAACCGCCTTATCCTCTCCGAACGCGCCGCCGCGAAAGAATCGCGCGAGGCCGTCAAGGAAAAATTGCTGGCCGAGATCAAGCCCGGCGAAATCCGTAAGGGCCATGTGATCAGCCTCGCCGACTTTGGGGCGTTTATTGACATCGGTGGTGCCGATGGTTTAGTCCATCTCTCCGAATTGTCGTGGAAACGCCTCACCCACCCGAACGAACTGCTCAAGATTGGGCAAGAAGTGGAAGTGGTGGTGTTGGGCGTGGATCAGGGCCGCAAACGCATTGCGCTCTCGCTCAAGAAGGCGGAAGACGATCCGTGGAACGTCCTGCGCAAGAAGTATCAGATCGGGCAATTGGTGTCGGCCACTATCACCAAACTGGCGAAGTTTGGCGCGTTCGCCCGCATCGAAGGCGAGACGGATGTGGAAGGTCTTATCCATGTCTCCGAACTGACCGAAGGCCACATCAATCACCCCAAAGAAGCGGTGAGCGAAGGGCAAGCCGTCACCTTGCGTGTCATCAAGATTGATGCCGAAAAGCGTCGCATCGGCCTGAGTCTCAAGCGGGCCTCCTCAGCAGAATATATGGAAACCGACTGGGAACAAGTGGCCGCGAACGTGAACTTGGACGAAGTGGTGGCTGAAGGCTAACGCCCCAAGCCTATCCCTTTCTTGAACCCCAAACGGGCGCAGACACCTGCGCCCGTTTTTTTCTAACGAAACACTCAGCCTTATCCCCCAAACGGATAGCCTCCTGATTCGCTTTTTTTTGATAGAATAGAGTTACACCGTTCGTCAACCCTATCATCTGCTCCTCCGAGCAGGGAGGTTATCCCCGTGTCAAATAAAATGGAACGCTTCACGCAACGCGCGCGCCGCGTGTTGAGTCTGGCGCAAGAAGAGGCGGAACGTTTACATCATAGCTATATTGGCACGGAGCATTTGCTATTAGGGTTATTACGCGAAGAGGGAGGCGTCGCTGGTCGTGTCTTGCGTGAGCTCGGTGTGGAGCAACGCCGTGTACAAGAGATGATCGAACGTCTGACGGGCGCGGGTCGCGCTCCGGGCACTGCCAAACTCGACCTCGCCCCCGGTACGCGCCGTGTGCTAGAGCTTGCGGTGGACGAAGCGCGCCGCATGGGGCATCACTATATTGGCACGGAACACTTGCTCTTGGGGCTGGTGCGTCAAAACGAAGGCGTGGCGATGGACGTGCTTAAGAAGCTTGGCATCTCCGCCGAACAAATCCGCCGTCAGACACGCCGGGTGTTGCAAGAAAACCCAGTCTCTAATCAACCCTCACAACAACAAAAAGAAAAAGTCCCGGCTGGTTCGGAAAAGGGCAGTGCCGCGCGCAAAGAAAAAGCGAAGACGCCCCTGGTGGATCAGTTGGCGACCGACCTCACCGCGTTAGCCGAAGACAACAAACTCGACCCGGTGATCGGGCGCGAGATGGAGATCGAGCGCGTGATCCAAATCCTCGCGCGCCGTACTAAGAACAACCCCGCGCTCATCGGCGAGCCCGGCGTGGGTAAGACTGCCATCGTGGAAGGTCTCGCACAACGCATTGTATTAGGCGAGACTCCCGAGCCCCTGCTCGGCAAGCGCGTGTTGCAACTGGATGTCGGGTCGTTGGTAGCTGGCACGATGTATCGGGGCCAATTTGAAGAACGCCTCAAGCGCGTCATCGAAGAGCTGAAACAATCCGGCGCGATCTTATTTATAGACGAAGTCCACATGCTCGTCGGCGCTGGGTCGGCGGGCTCGTCGGTAGATGCCGCCAATATTTTGAAGCCCGCCCTCTCACGCGGCGAATTGCAAGTGATCGGCGCGACGACGCTGGACGAATATCGCCAATACATTGAGAGTGACGCCGCACTCGAACGGCGCTTCCAGCCGATCACAGTAGACGAACCCAGCATTCAAGAGACGATAGAAATTTTGCGGGGCGTGAAGACGGCCTACGAAGAGCATCATAAGTTGGTGATCACCGAAGAAGCGATAGACGCCGCCGCCAACCTCTCGGCGCGCTATGTGCCGGATCGGTTTTTACCTGACAAAGCCATTGACCTGATTGACGAATCGTCCTCGCGGGTACGGATGTATAAGAGTCCGGAGGCTAAGAACCTCAAGCAAGCCATTGTTGAATTGCGCGCCTTACGCGCTGAGATTCAACTGGCTGAGGCCGAAGATCGCCGTGAAGACGCGCAAGACCTGATCAATCGCCAAGCCGAAGCGGAAGCCCGCTTAGAACAAATGCGAACCGGCTGGGATCGCGTGAACGGCCCGCGTGTCACCGCCGAAGACATCGCCGAAGTAGTGTCTATGTGGACGGGCGTCCCCGTCACGCAGATCACTGAAGAAGAGACCTCACGTCTGTTAAAGATGGAAGAGGCGCTTCATACGCGCATCATTGGGCAAGACGAGGCCATCATCGCTATCTCGAAAGCGGTGCGCCGCGCGCGCGCTGGGTTGAAAGACCCAAAACGCCCCATTGGTTCCTTTATCTTCTTGGGGCCGACCGGCGTGGGTAAGACCGAACTGACCAAGGCGCTGGCCGAGTTCATGTTTGGGAGTGAAGAAGCGTTGGTGCAATTGGATATGTCCGAGTTTATGGAGCGCCATACCATTTCGCGGTTGGTGGGCGCGCCGCCTGGCTATGTGGGTTTTGAAGACGCCGGGCAGTTGACCGAAGCCCTGCGTCGTCGCCCCTATTCCATTGTCGTTTTTGATGAGATCGAAAAGGCGCACCCCGAAGCGCACAACATGTTGTTGCAAATTATGGAAGAAGGGCATCTTTCCGATGCGCGCGGCAAGAAGGTCAACTTCCAAAACGCGATTGTGGTGATGACCTCCAACATCGGGGCCGACCTCATCAAGCGCCAGACCTCGCTCGGCTTTAATGTGCGTCGAGACGAAGAGCAGACCGAACAACAAGCCTACGATGAAATGTATCGGATCCTGACCGACTCGCTCAAGCGCGTTTTCCGCCCCGAATTCATCAATCGCTTGGATGGGGTGGTGGTGTTCCGCGCGCTCACCAAAAGTGAGATCGGGCAGATTGTGGAGCTGGAGATTGATAAGGTGGCGCGCCGCATTGAAGACCATGAATTGAAGTTGCACCTGGCCCCCGAAGCCCGCGACAAGTTGGTGGAGTTGGGCTATGACCCCGATATGGGCGCGCGCCCCTTGCGCCGGGTCATTCAGAACAAGATCGAAGACCGGTTGTCGGACGGGTTGCTCGCAGGTGACTTCCACGACGGCGATTCCATCCGGGTTGAAGTGATCGAAGATGACATCCACCTCAGCCTCGAAACGAGCCCAGCGGCCGAAGCGGAGCCGGAATTAGAAACGACTCCACTATAAAACAACGCGTTCTTCACCCGACGAAAACAAAGTAGCGGATGGTCAACCCATCCGCTATTTTTATCCTGATCATGTTGAGAATTCTTGCCGCGCTCAGCCTTTTCTTGACCGGCTTACTCGTGGCCAGCGCCTTCTTGTTTCCCACGCGCTCACCGCAAGTAACGGCGCGCACCGCGCCGCCCACCACACCCCAACCCACGGCCACGTTTTGGCAATTCCCCTCGCCCCGGCCTACCGCGACTCCCTCGACTACGCTTTCGCCACTCCCGACCCTGACCCGTACACCCACCGCCACACCGACGCTCACCCGCACCCGTCGCCCCACCTTCACGCCCGGCCCCACCGCCACGCCGCGTCGCGCGCCGCCGATAGTCATCGGGCAGTCGGTGGCCGGGCGTCCATTAGAGGTGTATCAATTCGGCACAGGCGCGTTGGGGCGGATGATCGTCGCGGGCATTCATGGCGCGAACGAATACAACACCATCGCCCTCGCCGATGAACTGATCAATGAATTGACCGTTCGCCCTTCTCAAGTGCCACCAGAAGTGACGCTGTACATTTTGCGTTCGCTCAACCCGGATGGGGAAGCACGTGGGCGTGAGGCATGGTTGAACGGCACGCCCGCCCCGCCATTTGGCCGCGCGAATGAACATCGCGTTGATCTCAACCGCAATTGGCCGTCCGTGTGGCAAGCCGAATGGGATCGCACGGGCTGTTGGAATCTATTGCGTTTGAACGGCGGTCATGGGCCGGGCTCCGAGCCAGAGACACAAGCCTTAATGAATTTTTTGCTAGTCCATACTGAGATAGACGCGCTCATCAACTATCACAGCGCCGCGCTCGGTATCTTCCCCGGCGGCCAGCCCCCTGATGCCAATTCGCTTGACCTGGCCGACGCCGTGGACGCAGTGAGTCGTTATCCCTATCCGCCCATAGACACCGGCTGTAAATTTTCTGGACAACTCATTGATTGGGCCTCCGAGCAAGGCATCGCGGCCTTAGACATCGAACTCTCAAATCATCGCGACTCCGATTTAAACCAAAACCTCGCCATCCTGCGCGTATTATTAGAATGGCGGCGTTTAGAGTAGAATCCCCTTCTGGCTACTGATTACTGACTACTAGCTACTGCCTCCCATGTCCAAGCTCAAAACCCAATGGGTCTGCCAACAATGTGGGCGCACGGCGCTCCGCCAAATGGGGAAATGCCCCCAATGCGGCACGTTCAACTCGATGGTCGAGCATGTCATCGCCGAACCCTCCAAGGCCGATGCCCGCCGCCCCACCAGCGCCACCCGCTCTGCGCCCAAACGCCTCTCGCAAATTGAAGGCGATGTCGAGGCGCGCTTGGTGCTCCCCATTGAAGAGTTCGCGCGTGTGTTGGGAGGGGGCATTGTGCCGGGGTCGGTCGTGCTCGTTGGTGGTGACCCGGGTATCGGCAAAAGCACCTTGCTCTTGCAAATGGCGGTGATGCTAGCCGAGCAACAAGGCCCGATCCTTTACGCCTCCGCCGAAGAGTCCGAGCGCCAGATCAAAATGCGCGCTATGCGGTTGGCCCGCGAAAGTACCGGCACTGAACCCACCGCCTTCTCGGAGCACCTGTATTTGGTGAATGAGATCAATCTTGAAATGGTCTTGAGCCATATCGAAACGATCAAACCGCGCGTGGTGATCGTGGACTCGATTCAGACTGTCTATTTGCAAGACCTCAGTTCGGCGGCTGGCTCGGTGAGCCAAGTGCGCGAGTGCGCGTCGCGGTTGCAGGCATTGGCGAAGGCTTCGGGCGTGGCGGTGTTCTTGGTGGGGCATGTCACCAAAGAAGGCGCGTTGGCCGGGCCGCGGGTGCTAGAACATATCGTAGATACCGTGTTGCAATTAGAGGGCGACCGGCATCAGGCCTATCGCTTATTACGGGCCGTCAAGAACCGCTTTGGGGCGACCTCGGAAGTGGGTGTGTTTGAAATGGCGGGAAGCGGGATGCTCGAAGTGAGCAATCCTTCCGAAGCCTTTTTAGCCGAGCGGATGGTCAACGCGCCCGGCTCGGCGATTGCGGTGACGATGGAAGGCACGCGCCCATTGCTCGTAGAGATTCAGGGCCTCACCAGCGTCACCACCTTTGGCAACCCACGTCGCACGCCCAACGGCGTAGATTTTAATCGGCTGTTGCTCATTACAGCAGTCTTGAGCAAACGCCTGGGCTTGAAGCTGGGTGATCAAGACGTGTTTGTGAATGTGGTTGGTGGCTTACGCATCGCCGAACCTGCCGCCGATCTGGCGATTGCAGTCGCCATCGCCTCGTCTATGAAGAACCGCCCGACCCAAGCGGATTGCGCGTTGGTGGGTGAGATCGGTTTGTCGGGCGAGTTGCGGGCGGTGAGCCAACTGCCGCACCGCCTGCGCGAAGCGAAACAACTCGGCTTTCGCAAAGTGGTTGTGCCGCGTGCCATTCGCGCTCAAGATGTCGCCCTCAAAGGGTTAGAGATCGTACAGGCGCGTTCAGTGCGCGAAGCGCTGGAAGCTGCCTTGATTGCGCGGGAAACATGAGACTTTTGTTGACGCTCCTTAATGCCTGTGCTACTATGCGCCTACGCTGAGTTTTAGGGTGGCGCATGAAAAGGATGATAACTAAGTGAGTGTTGAATTTGTTTTCCGCTTGATCGGGCTCGTGGGGTTGGGCATCGGCGGGGTAGTTTTGGGTGTGCAACTGTCGGGAGCGGGGAACGCACCACAAGATTTGTGGGCCGTGGTGTTTGGTTTGGTAGGCGCACTGATGGGTCTGATCGCCACACCGTTCTTTACTACGCGCCCCGCGCGCGCCGTGCGGAGCATGTTGATGGAAATGTCCGCCTCGGCGTTGGTGGCGGCGATGGTTGGGCTGATCGTTGGCCTGCTGGTGGCGGTGTTGTTGGCCTTCCCACTCTCGTTGCTGCCACCGCCGCTGAGCCAAGTCTTGCCAATCGTGGGTGCGCTTGTTTTCGCCTGGCTCGGCATCTCGATTTTTGTCATGCGCCAACGCGATATCTTTTCCATCTTTCGTGGGCGGGGCGTCACCGGGCGTTTGGCCGCTGAAGGCGCTGGCACCAGCAACGAAGGCCGCAGTGTTCTGCTCGACACCAGCGCGATCATTGATGGGCGCATCGCCGATATTTCTCGCACCGGGTTTATCTCTGGCACGATTCTTGTGCCTAAGTTTGTGCTGGCCGAATTGCAGCACATCGCCGATGCTGGCGACCCGCTGAAACGCAATCGTGGCCGGCGCGGTTTGGATGTCTTAAAGCGCTTGCAGGAAGAAGCCGCGGTGCCCGTGCGGATCACCGATATGGACATCGCTGGGGTGCGTGAGGTAGATGATAAACTGGTGATCTTGGCGAAGCAAATGAATTATGCCGTGGTCACGAACGATTACAACTTAAATCATGTGGCACAACTGCAAGGCGTGAGCGTCCTCAACATCAACGAACTCGCTAACGCAGTCAAAGCCGTGTTTTTGCCGGGCGAGGCGCTCAACGTCACTATCATTCAAGAAGGCAAAGAACTAGGGCAGGGGGTGGGCTATTTGGATGATGGCACGATGGTCGTGGTAGATGATGGCCGGCGTCACATGAACCAACCCTTAGCCGTTTTAGTGACCAAAGTTTTGCAGACCACTGCCGGCCGGATGATCTTTGCCAAACCGGAAAATGGACGCTAACCAGTGTTCAGTGAACAGTAACCAGTGACCAACAAACACTGATGGCTGACCACTGATGGCTGATGACTAGGAATATGACGATTACCCTGTACAACGCGCTCACCCGCAAAAAGGAAGAATTTGTCCCGATGGTGGAAGGCCGCATCAATATGTATGTCTGCGGCCCGACAGTGTATGACCACGCGCATTTAGGGCATGGCAAAAACTACGTCAACTTCGACATGATCGTGCGCTACTTGCGTTACGCAGGTTACAACGTGCGCTATGTGCAGAACATCACCGATGTCGGGCATATCCTCGACACGGGCGAAGACCGCATCCTCAAAGGTGCGGCGCGCGAACGGATCGAGCCGATGGAGGTCGTTGAGCGTTACACGCGCAGTTACTTCGCCGATATGGACGCGCTCAATGTGCAACGCCCCGACATTTCGCCGCGCGCCTCGGCGCACATCCCCGAACAGATCGAGATCATCAAAACCCTCATTGCCAAAGGCCACGCTTATGAAGTGAACGGCTCAGTCTACTTCAGCGTGCGCTCCTTCCCGGATTACGGCAAGCTCTCTGGGCGGCGTGTGGAAGAACTAGAAGAAGGCGCACGGGTCGAAGTCCGCGAGGAAAAACGGCATCCCGAAGACTTTGCAGTCTGGAAATTCGCCGAACCTGAACACATCTTGCGTTGGCCGAGCCCCTGGGGCTGGGGTTTTCCGGGTTGGCATATTGAATGCACGGCGATGTCCACCAAATATCTCGGCGAGACGTTTGACATTCACGGCGGCGGAATTGACAACATCTTCCCGCACAACGAATGCGAGATCGCGCAGACCGAAGCGGCGACCGGCAAACCCTTTGCGCGCTATTGGTTGTTGGGCGGCTCGCTCACCGTAGATGGCGTGAAGATGAGTAAGAGCCTCGGCAACTTTCTCACGCTCAAAGACGCGCTGGATAAATATCGCCCTGAAGCGTTGCGTTTTTTCATCCTCTCTGGTCACTACAGCAACCCGATTGATTTTTCCGATGGGGCGTTGGAGGCGGCGAACAAGGGTTGGGAGCGCCTCACCACCCCCGCCTTGACCGTGCGCGAGCGTTTGCGGTCAGCGAGTGAAGGCACCGATGAGGGCGTGACTAAACTTTTGGCCGAAACGAAGGCGCGCTTTATCGAAGCGATGAACGACGACTTCAACGCTCCCGCCGCGCTGGCGACCTTGTTTGAGCTGACGAAAGAAGTGAATACGCTCCTCAACCGTGGGCAAGCGCCGGGGCGTGGCACGCTCGCCGCGATTGACGCGTTCTATCAGGAATTGGGTGGCGCAGTGTTGGGCGTGATCCCGGATCGCGCCGCGACCACCGTGAATGCTGAACGCGAGGCGGGCCTCGTGCGTCTACTGTTGGAAGTGCGTTCCGCCGCGCGTCAACGTAAAGACTTCGCCCAATCCGATCTCATCCGTGATCAGTTGAAAACGTTGGGTGTGAGCTTGGAAGACGGCAAAGATGGGACGACGTGGAAGATAGCGTAAGTTGTTAAAAACCTTCACTGGTCTGTTGTGTGAAGAGCTGTAAGGTTTAGAACCTTTCCAAAGTGCCTGCCGAAATCCTCTTCCGGCGCAACGCGGTGCGCGAATGTTTGCGGGCAGGGCGTCGCAAAATCTATCGGTTGCGCGTGGCGCGGGATGGCGACTTAAAAGACGCGCATGATATTTTGGCCGAGGCGCGCCGTCGTAAAATTGAAATCGAGGAGAGCGATAAAAAGACGCTCAACTTGGTGACACACGGCGAACCACATCAGGGCGTGGTCTTAGAAGTCGGCGCGTATGTTTACGCCGATCTGACCGAGATCGTGGCGCGTGCCGAACAACGCCGTGAAGCGCCGTTTGTTTTACTGCTCGATTTAGTACAAGACCCGCGCAATGTGGGCGCGCTCCTCCGCACGGCGGAGGCGATGGGTGTGCATGGCGTGGTCATTCAAGAGCGACGTGGGTGTGACATCACCCCCACCGTCGTCACCACCTCAGCTGGCGCCGCAGAGCATTTATTAGTGGCCCAAGTGACCAACTTGGTCGAGGCGATGCGTTGGTGGCGTGACCGCGATGTCTGGCTAGTCGGCCTTGGCCTATCGCCGGAAGCGCGCGCGTTTGATGAGATTGATTTAAATATGCCGCTCGGATTGGTGATCGGCAACGAAGGCGATGGCCTCCGGCGGCTGGTGCGTGATCGATGCGATTTTTTAGTGAAGCTTCCAATGTTCGGGCGCGTGCAATCGCTCAATGCGGCCATTGCGGGCTCATTGGCGATCTATGCCGCCCGCCGCGCGCGGTTGCCCCTCGCGGATTCCTAACCGGAAACTATGGTGGGTTGCGCGCGTGATAAGGTCAGTTAAAATTTTATGGCGATGATCTGATCCGGCATGACACAATCCCCTCACCTCCCCAGCGGTGCCGATTTGTTGAATGATGGTCGGACCGAATTTAAACATTTCCTCGAACAGTTGTCGAAGCGGGTCAGCGACTACCTTAAGTTGCGCCCCGACGGGCAAGAACAGAGCGATCACCTCCGCCACGTGAGCGACCGCGCCCGTTGGATTTATTACAGCGAATTGCAACGCGAAGCACCGGGGGCCATTGTCAGCATCTCGCCACACGAAAGCGATCTCATTGAAGCGTGTGTCTTTAGCCACGACATTGGCAAATGGATCCCGCGCAACGAATTGAAAACCCTGCTTCCAGTTGACGCGGAGGCGATGGCCCCCACCTTTCAAGTGTTGAAGTTCACGCCCAATCAAAACGAATTGTTTTTGTTGGGCATTCGGCGGCGCTTGGCGTTAGAACAAGACGGCTACACCCCCGAATACGACTCGGCTCATCATCTCGTAAGCGCCTATATCTTGGCGACCGATGAATCGCTGGGCTTTGTCTACCTCAACCATGCCGATCAAGAGCGGTTGATTGACATGATCGTCGGACATCAGTTTGGGGGTTACTTTAAAGAAAGCCTGCTCAATTTGAGTATGCGCGACATGGAAGTAACGACCGGGATGCTGATCGATCTCACCCGCCCCGAGCGCGTGATGGGCGACCCGCTGGCGAGCGCCTTCCACGACGCTGATATTTCCGATTTGTTATTTGTCGGGAGTTTGGAACGCCGTCCCAATCGTGAGGAGATTTTTCACGCGGGGGGTCTGATCAAAATTTTGCTCATCAACTTGACCAACCGCATTAACCGGGTGCCCTTCGCGCCTACCAATTTAGAAGAGTGTTTGCGCTCATGTCGTGGCACGGTCACCAACGCGTCTAAAGAATTCCTCACCCGCACCGCCATCACGCACGGCCAGAAATGGCGCAAGCAGGCCCGCCGGTTTCTTAACTTATTTATGGAGCGACCGTTATTCGACAAATTTAGTGAGATTTTAGAGGCCGACGACCGTCCCACCGCTGAGCGCCTCAACGCGGCGCGGATGTTGGCGTATCTGCAAGCGCGTGAATTTATTAAACGGGATGATGAGGAAGAATAAACACTGTCCCCCCTCGCACAAGATAAACGCTAAAGGTCTTTGCCCAGTAGACCTTTAGCGTTTTTATTTTAGGGTTGCACGATCACGTCAGTCGAAGTGGCATGGGTCACAGTCGAGTCACTGGGGGCATGGGTGTACAGCACGATACGCGCTTGGATCGGCTTGGTCACCGAATAAGTGAGATTGGCCGTGAATGAACGGGATAGAGCCGGGGGTGGGTTGAGCTCAACCGTGCCGGTAGCGAGGACATTGGCGGCCCGCCCGCAGACTGGATCAGTAAAGGGATCGTTGTCTTCGCTAAAAGCCGCTAGACCACAGAGTTTGATCTCCGTCACCGTTTCGTCTTGGGTTAGCCCTTGCACCGTGATCTGTCCGCCCTTGATGAAAGGCGAGGAAGGCGGTTCTAAAAACATGAGCGCCTCCTGTAAGTCATTGGCCGTTCTATTCGTAGGGCGTCCCCCTGGGGCGAGCAAGATCACTTCTACACTCGTTAGATGGGTGAGACCACCATCTAAGTCACCTACCGAATAGACATACACCCGCCCCGGAGTATCCACCGCTACGGTAAAAGTAATTTCTGTCTTAAAGGTGACCCGATCGGTGCCGAGCGTTTGCGTGTTGGTGATAGGGCCTTCAAATAAGATCGCGTCTTCGGTAATGAGCCGGGCATATAACGATGTGGTTCCCGCGCCGATCCCGCTAATTTCAAGCGGGGAAAGCAGGGCTGAACGTGGCGCCGGCCGCCGCACGGCTATGATTTCGGTTTGTGATGGTCTAGCGGTGCTGTTCGGGCGCGGCCCCATCGTGGCGATGATCACGATCGGTGTCGGCGTAGGCGTTACCTGTGTCGTACACGCCGCTAGATAACATACGAGCATTCCCCATAAAAATTTTTGCCAAACGCGCATTAGATTAACCTAACGTACTCCACACTTCCAGCTTAGAACGCATCCGGCGGATAACTTCATCCGTAAATTCCGACGTGGTGGATTGCCCACCTAAATCTGAAGTTTTGATGCCTTCAAAGACCGCTTCAAAGACCGATTCGTAAATGGCGCGTGAGGCGCGCTCGGCTTCAATGGAGCCAAAGTACGTGAGGAGCGCGGCACTCGCGAGGATCATCGCCATCGGATTGGCGATGTTTTTGCCTTGTAAACTGGGCGCGGTGCCATGCGGGGCTTCAGCCATCACCACCTTTACAGTGGTAGCGGTTTCGTCAAAACCTAAGACCAACGACTCGGAACCGGCAATGGTGCCAAACATTTGCAACACGAGGTCAGAGACGAGGTCGCCATCGCGGTTGAGGGTGGGCATCACCAGCGCTTCGCCCGACATCGTAAGCAAGAGGGCGAGCGTAGCGTCAATGAGTTGTGGCTCATAGCGCACCCGCACGTGGCGTTTGGCGGCGGCGTCCATCTCCTCTTTAAACATGCCCTCATACACTGGGCTGACCGTATATTTGGGGCCACCAAACACCTTCGCGCCGGTCTTCTCGGCATATTGAAACGCAAATTCACACACCGCGCGACAGGTAGCGCGGCTAATTTTCTCAGTGCGATAGGCCCATTCATCGCCATCTTTTTCTTCGCGCCATTCTTTCGCGCCATAAGCGTCATCCACTGCCATCCGCACAACGGCGATGGGCGCGTGCACGCCTCCCACGGGCCGAATGCCGGGGATCCGCCGCCCGGTGCGGAGGATGACTTTGCCATCAATGGCTTCGCGCAGGATGGCATTTGGCGACCCGACATCGCCTTTGATTTCGGGGGTGATAGTGGCGGCCTTTAAACCTAATCCAGTGGCGGCCATCGCTTGCGCGGCCTCGCGCACAATGTCGTTTTTGGTTTCGCGGCGTTTGCCTAGTGAGAGATCGTAACGCACAAACTCGGTCGGAACGCGCGTGACTTCGGGCGCGAGCACCCGCAGACTTTCCTCCAACAATTCTTGTCCGGTTTGATCGCCTTCTAAGATGACAATCCGTCGAGTGTCCATAAGGATTTCCTTTGTAGAGTGAAAAGTGAAATTAACGCCCAGCCGTGATCTGAGCGCGCAAGGTCACGCCCGCCAAGAATAAACCGATCAGCGCATACATCAGCACTTCGCGGCGCTCATCTTTGCCGCGCAGATAGGCATACGCGCCGGGGATGGTCAACGTCAGCACCGCGCCATAGAGCATGTGTTGCCAGGAACGCACCGGACGCAAATCGGGGAAGAGGAAAAAAATGGCAAGCCCAGCCACCCCTTGTGCGAGAAACAACAACTCGCCCGTGGCGAGGATGCCCCAATAGTTACCGTCTACGCTTTTACGCCGAAAAAAAAGCCAGAACCCATAGCCCGCGATGATCAGGCTGAAGATGAGACTGGCGCGAAACAAGCCATCATGGATTTGGACGAAGTTCATCGGGAAAATTCTACCATAGAGATTTAAGTCAGAACTCTAAATCACATACGCTGTCTACAATTATCTGGCAATTTTGTTTGTCTACAAAGAGTCGAAAATGATCCGCGGTGCCTACCCGTACTGCATACTGTTCCAAATGACCCAGCCTAAACCAAGTCGGCGGCGCGTCAAATGTGTCATGTCGCAAACGTTCCACCTAGCGGTTTTCCAGTTGGATCAAATTATGGTGTGCAATCAAAGCCGATTTAAATTCGGCATGGCACTCAAGCTCAAAGAAGTATTCACAAGGGCGAAATAAATGCGCGCTACCTAAAAATTTGAGTCATTTGCGTTCTGCAAACTCCCCCACCTCTGCCTCGGGCAAAGCCCGTTGCAAATCTTGTGAACTTAAAATGATCGTGGTGTTGCGTGTGCCCGAGCCGATGGAAATTTCCGCTTGGTCCAACACGGCTTGATCGATCAAAATTCGCATCGGCTGTGGCAGGCCAATGGGCGACACCGCGCCGCGCACATAGCCCGTGGCGGCTAGCACTTCGGCTTCGTTCGCCATTGTCACGCGCGATTGGCCGAGATAACGCCGGAGCGTCGGCCACGCCACTTGCCGTTCGCCGGTCACCAACGCCATGATGAACTCGTCTTTAGCCACCCGAAAGACAATGCTCCGCACCACTTGGTCGGGTGTTTGCCCACGCTCTTGCGCCGCTTGTTCTAGTGACTGTACCGGGCCCGGATGTTCAAAAATGCGATGTGGAATGTTGAGGGCGGTCAGGGCAAGGGAAACCGGGGGCATTAATGAAAGGTTGAAAGATTAAGGGATGAAGGACGAATTTAACTCTGAAGCTCGCGCAGGTTTTCCCACATGATGTAAGTGCCCGCGGCGAGGATACTGAGGATGACGATCGGCCAGAAGAATTCGTATAACAACACGAGCGCGGCAATGATGGCGAGCGCATCAGTGGCACTGGTGATGAGGCGCGGCAGTTGCCGCCGGAAACCCGCTTCGACAAATAAGATCATCGTCAAAAGCGCCACTAAGCCGAAGAGTAAATAGCCGCGCGGCAGTTCACCAAAGCGCACCGCCAACGTTAACCCCACTACCGCAAACATCATCAGCCCGATGCTGATCGCCGCCCATAGTTCGCCCCAAAAGCTAAGGTGTTGGTTTACATCGGAAGCCGGGTGATGCGCGCGGCGGAGATGGGCGCGCGCCGGATCTGGTTGCCCAGTTTGCAAGTGCGCCTCGCGCCGCTCTAGTGCCTCGTGCAAAGTATCGTCTGTGATCAATTGCTCGCGGAACTGTTGGAGCGTCTTGCTGGCGACGGCGATTTTTTCCTCATGCGCTAGATAAAGTTTTTTGAGATGGGGTTGTTGCCGGAGGGCGGCGGCTTCGAGCTCTAGCCCGGTTAGTTCCTGCTGTTTGTCGGCGATCTTGTCCATGAGCGCCGCGCGTCGCTTGGCGATGAGCTGTTGTTGCTCACGCAGGCGGGCCAAGGTGGTGGCCGGTGGCGTAACTTTATCCAGCCCGGCCCAGCCCAACGGATCCGACCACGACCGACGCAACGTGCCATCCCGGTTGTAGAGCGGCCCAGCTGGTGCGTTCTCGCCTGAAATCGGATCGCGCGCGTACAATCCCCACAGACCGCGATAATTCAAGGCCCAGGCCGGAGGCGGGTCGAGCAAGCCCGGCTCGCCCCACTCATGCGCTTGTCCTGGCCCAAGGGTCAAGCCATCACCGCGCGCATAATCTACAAACGGAATACGAAATACATTGAACGATTCAGTGGGGGCAGTAGACACATAAACGCCCCCTTGGGTCGTGCGTAAAATCCGCCGCCCGATCTTTTGCGCGTTGTCCACCAACCGCACGAGCGGCGACAAAAAGGGCAATTCGATCTCAGCCAGATATTCGCCGCGCGCAAAGTAGCTCGCATGTGACCCCGCTCCGGCGTATATCACGGGATGTTCGCCCACCTTTTCCACTTCGGGGTCATCCCAGCGGCGACGGAGGTCATCGCCCGCAAAATCGTGCGAGGCATACGCCACCCATGCTGGCGTTACCTCGCCCGTCGCATTCTCGGCCAGATAAAGATAAATCATCTCCCAATCGGACTCATGATCGTTGACGCCAAAGAACCCTGAACGCCAATTGTTGAAGGCGTAGAAGAACCAGTATTGCAAGGCGATCCAGCCTTCGCGACGCACAACCCGCCCATAATAGTGATACTGCGCCTGCGTCGCCATGATCTGCTGATAGGCGATAGACGCGGCTGCGGCAGTGTCGCCGGGGACACGCCCGCGTGCGAGCAGGGTGATCGAAAAGAGCGCATCTACAAACCGTGAGCTATAGCCCACCCGCGCCAAGCGCCCGCGTCCGGCGCGAAATTTATCCTCAGCCTTTTGGTCTGTCATGCCGGCTTGCAACGCATACGCGGCCATGTGAACGATGTCTAATGGCTCGATGAATTTCAGAAAGTAAATGGTGTCGAAATCATCCATGCGCGGTTCGGCTAATTTGTCTGCCGTCAATTGACCATCCGGCACCAGACAGATCGCGTCGGCGTTGGGGCGTTGTTTCCATAAGCTCGATTGTTGAAGATAGGGTTCAACCGCCATTGGAAAGAAACGCTCGCCACGGGTGTAGCGGATGACTGGCTCGAAGCGGCGGAGGAGCTCTCGGTCGGACGGTTCACTCATGTTGCGTTACCCCGCATCGCGGGGATCCAAAATAGGTGCGGCGGGCGGGCGAAACGCCGCTTGCACGTCGGTATGATGCAGATAGATGACCAGGAAGATGCTATACGCCATGACCAAATAGTCATACCAGGGTTGGCGCACCAGATATAAGAGCAACGCGGTGAGCAAGACCAAGCCTTGTACCCCTACCGCGCCGAGCCATGCGCGTGGGTGTAAGTGCGCGCACCCGACCGCCATCACCCCGGCCGTCATGCCTAAGACAATGAACAAACTACTAGCGAGCAGGCGGGGTGATTGGGTGATCAGATCATCTGGCGTGAAGTTCAACCCCGGCCCGCGCGCGAATAGATACACCAACCCGCCCCCGATCAGGCCAGCGGCTTCGACGACGATAAGCAAACTGACAAAGGTGATAATCCCCGGTGGATTAGCGCGTGGCAACATAGATTTAATCGATCATACTGCGAGGCGAGATCAGATGCAAACAAGGTTCGCTAAAAATATCGAAAACCAAACCTGATTAACCCACGAGCCTCAAACAGATTGGCAACCTGAACTCGATCTGGTTGAACATAGCATGATTGTTTGAGATCGGTTGTAAACACGCCCATGCTAAACAAGCCGGAGGCCTATGCTACAATAAATCCATTATGGGGGAGATACCTCTTTTCTTCCTCCGCGCTCTTTTGGCCACTGTGGGCTTGCTCATCACTGGCCGCATGCTGACCTCAGCCCGCGCCTACATGCCCTGGCGCGCTTACGTATTTCTAACCATCGCGGTCATTGCCTATATCCTTATGGGGGGGTATCGGTTCAACCTCCTCCTCAACCGTGGCGTACCGAATGACCCTGCCTTATTTATCTTAGAGATGACGTTTATGGCGGGCTTGGTAGCCGCATTATGGGAGCGCGGGCAGGCCGATTATCGTCGCCATGCTGATTCGCAAAAACTCATGGAGCAATGGCGACAGGCCTCCAACCTCGCGCAAAAGCGTGCGCGCGAATTAGAAACCCTCTCTGAGATCAATCGTGAACTGACTTCGAGTCTGGAATTGCGTGTTGTTTTGCAGACCGTCGCCGATCGCGCTTTGGGCCTAGGCGAAGCCGACGCGGTAAATGTGTTTGGCCGGAATCAGGAGAATGGTGAGTTGGGGTATCACGTCAGCGCCACGCGGAACGAACGCTTGCGCGATCTACCCCCTCCCCGCCAAAACGGATTAACGATGACGGTCGCTAAGAGTGGCGAAGCGGCCTTTATCTCCGATACGCGTTCACATTCACTGTACGCTGATGGTGCTTATCCCGATATGTTGGCCGTGGCGAGTCTGCCGTTGCGGTTCGAGGATAATGTGATCGGCGTGATGAACGTGGGCTACACCCACAAGCATACTTTTGAAGAAGATGAGATGCGGATGCTCAATTTGTTGGCCGACGCCGCCTCGCTTGCAGTGCATAACGCCTCCCTGCATGAACAGATCGCGAAACTGGCGGTGACGGATGAACTTACCGGCCTCGCCAATCGGCGACGCTTTTTGCAAGTGGTGCGCGCCGAAGTGCAACGCGCACGGCGCTACGAACGCGCGCTCTCGCTCGTGATGCTCGATCTGGATCGGCTTAAACAGATTAATGATCACGATGGTCACGCGGCTGGCGATGCGATGTTGCGCGGCATCGCCCAATGTATGCGCGCCAGTGTGCGCGATACCGATTTGTGCGCGCGGCTCAGCGGCGATGAGTTTGCAGTGGTCTTGCCCGAAACTGCACCCGAGGGCGCGGCGGTGATCGCCGAGCGTATTCGCAAAGCGGTCGAAAATTTTAGCGTCGTGGTGAATGGCGCGACCATCGCCAGCACCGTAAGTGTTGGCTTGGTGTGTTGTCAGCCCGGCGAACTACCCGACTTGCCCACGTTTATTCGCATGGCCGATGAGGCGTTGTATCATTCCAAGAAGGGCGGGCGAAATGCTGTCACCACGACCATTGCGGCACCAATTAGTGCGCCTGTGCCAGCTGAACATTGACGACTCTGATGAGTCCTGCTAGACTCGCTTCAGCCCGGACAAGGTAAGATGTTCCTTGACCGGGCTGTTTTTAGTCTGGTATAATTTTTCCGCTTGATCGCTGACGTAGCTCAATCGGCAGAGCACCCGCCTTGTAAGCGGGTGGTTATGGGTTCAATTCCCATCGTCAGCTTGGGTTGTGGTCTGGCGTTGATAGAACAAAACTTTGCTCTATCAACTCGAGTTCATAACCTAAAGGGACTCGGTGTAACTCGGGCGGTTACCCAAGTGGCCAAAGGGGACTGACTGTAAATCAGTTGGCGAACGCCTTCGTAGGTTCGAATCCTTCACCGCCCACCACGCCCACGTAGCTCAGTTGGTAGAGCATTCCCTTGGTAAGGGAAAGGTCATCGGTTCAAGTCCGATCGTGGGCTTTGCTCACCGTCACGCGCTGACGGATGTTTTTGATAAGGAGATTGACATCGCATGTCTAAGGAAAAGTTTGACCGGAGCAAACCCCACCTGAACGTGGGCACCATCGGGCACATTGACCACGGCAAAACGACGCTGACCGCCGCCATCACCAAAGTGCTGGCGCTCAAAAAGCAAGCCGAGTTCCGCCGCTACGACCAAATTGACAACGCGCCCGAAGAGCGCGAACGCGGCATCACCATCAACATCGCCCATGTCGAGTACCAAACCGACAAGCGTCACTACGCCCACGTGGACTGCCCCGGCCACCGCGACTACATCAAAAACATGATCACTGGCGCAGCCCAAATGGACGGCGCTATTCTCGTCGTCGCCGCGCCAGATGGCCCGATGCCGCAGACGCGCGAGCACGTCCTGCTGGCTCGCCAAGTCGAAGTGCCGGCCATGGTCATCTTCCTCAACAAAGTGGACATGATGGATGACCCGGAACTGTTGGAATTGGTGGAGTTGGAACTGCGCGAGTTGTTGAACAAATACAAATTCCCCGGCGACACAACGCCGATTGTGCGCGGGAGCGCGCTGAAGGCGCTGGAGTGCGCGAGCGAAGACGTGAGCGCGCCGGAATACAAGTGCATTTTGGACTTGATGGACACGGTGGATTCGTACATTCCGCAACCGGTGCGGGAGAAGGACAAGCCGTTCCTGATGGCGATTGAAGATGTGTTCAGCATCAAGGGGCGGGGGACGGTGGTGACGGGGCGGATTGACCGGGGGATGGTGAAGGTGGGCGAAGCGTTGGACATCATCGGGTTGCAGGACGAGAGCATGAGCACAGTCTGCACGGGGGTGGAGATGTTCCACAAGTTGTTGGATGCGGGGGAAGCGGGCGACAACGTGGGGTTGTTGTTGCGGGGGATTGAGCGCGACCAGGTGGCGCGGGGGATGGTGTTAGCGAAGCCGGGGAGCATCAAGCCGCACACGAAGTTTGAAGCGGAAGTGTATGTATTGAAGAAGGAAGAGGGTGGGCGGCACAAGGCGTTCTTTGGCGGGTATCGGCCGCAGTTTTACATTCGGACAATGGATGTGACCGGGAGCATCACGTTGCCGAGTGGGGTGGAGATGGTGATGCCGGGGGACAACGTGAACATGAGTGTGGAGTTGATCACGAAGGTAGCGTTGGAAGCGGGGCAACGGTTCGCCATTCGTGAAGGTGGTTTGACGGTTGGCGCGGGCGTCATCACCAAAG
>Ga0315912_10001862_pt1 | contig 24085 bp, 21 predicted proteins | sample VfabasoilMG_FD_204469 | JGI IMG/M metagenome (GOLD analysis project Ga0315912, IMG submission 204469) | Garden soil microbial communities collected in Santa Monica, California, United States - V. faba soil | ecosystem: Environmental > Terrestrial > Soil > Garden | place: USA: California... | reverse complement strand
GGCCGCGCTCCTCGCGAGCGCGCTCGCACGGGGCACCGGCGGACACTTTGCCGCGCGGGTACTCGAGCGGTCGCGACGAACGGACCAGCAGGCGCGGCTCGGTCGGCGCGAGCGCCAGTCGAACGTGCACGCTGCTTTCATCGCGCGACCGGCCACGCTTCCGAGGCGCGTGATCCTGGTGGACGACGTGGTCACGACCGGGGCGACCGCGCTCGCCTGCCTGAAAACCTTGGAAGAGGCTGGAGCGGAGGTCCTGGCGATCGTCGCATTGGCCCGCGCGGATCCGTCCGGGTGGTGATATCGTCGCCGCTCTCATGGCCGAAGCCCCGGACGACGCGAGCCGCTGGTCATGGGTCACGCGGTACGGCACCGTGGCGAGCGGCGCCAAAGGCGAGCTCATGCTCGCCCTGCGCAGCGAGAAGATCCCTCCCTCCACCTGGGTGTGGCGACCGACCTGGGCGGAGTGGCTCCCCGCATCGCGCGTGACGGAGCTCCGCGGCGTGCTCCCTGCGGAGCTTGGCGAGGCCCCTCAGGCGCCGCGCCGTTCCGCGACCCAGCTCGCGCCGCCGCCGATTCCGGAGCCCGGTGCGCCGCCACCGGCAAGACCACCCGCCGCAGCCGGACATTCCCACCCGCCCCCGGCGCCCGTGCGCGGCGCCTCCGGCACGTCGCGACCACCGACGGCGGCGCGCTCGCAGCCGCCCCCGGCACCGGCTCGTCACCCCCAGGAATTAGCGCGACCGAACCTCACCTCTCCGCGCGTCCCGAGCGCGGCGGGTCCCGTCGCCACGACCGCCGGCGTGGAAGCGCCGCCGCGGGGCGTGAGCATCCTCGGCCCTCCGCGCAACGAGATGATGAACACGCAGCCGAGGCGCTCGCCGCTGCCGACGCTCGGCGGCGAGGAAGGCGCGCTGGGACGAGCCACGCTGCGCCCACCCGGTGCCGTTCCTCCGCCGCCCCGCTCCGCCATGGGCCCGTCGCTCGGCGTCGCCCCACCGCGCCTCGACGAAGAGCAGCCCACGCAGCGCAAGCTCGCGGCGCCGTCGGCTCACGCCGATACGGAACACGACGTGCCGGCGCCGACGGAGCTGCGCCCCGCACTCGTGGTGCCCGTCTTTGCCGACGGCGCGCGCCCGCCCGCGTCGCTCGCGCCGGTCGGGGCCAGCGCGGCTCCGTTCCCGGCGAGCCACGACTTCGACGTGACGCTCGGGTCGACTCCGTTCGAGAGCGAGAAGGCGCGCGAGGCGCCCGCTCCGAGCACGACGCTCGAGAGCGCCCTGCCGTTACCGCCCGAAAAGGTCAGCGAACCGGCCCCGACGTTGCAGCAGTGGCTCAGCCTCGACATTCCGCGCGACGCCCAGCTCACGCTCGCTTTCTTCCTGATCGTGGTCATTCTCGGCGCCGTGGTCATGCTCGCCTTCGTCGTGGCGAGAACCAAGCCGCCGACCGGCGCTGCCGGGGAGGCGGCCGTGCCGTCGGTGTCGGCTTCGGAGGCGGCGCCCAGCGAACCGCCGGGTTGCCGGCTGCTGTCGCCGGCCGCGCGCCTGGCGACGACGGTCGAGCGCGCCGTGCAGCCCGCGTTCGCCGAGCTTGCACGCGGCGAGCGGCTCGCGGTCGGCTTCGCCCCCACCCCGAAGAGCGCGGCGGGACTCCTGGTCCGGCTCGACAACCTCGACACGGAGCGCCCCTTCGACCAAACGGGCGACGCGGCGACGCGCGCGACGGTCCCCGTCGTGAAGGCGGGGAAGACGACCTTCTACGTGGATCACGCCAACTCCGAGCTGAGCGGCGCGCGGACGTTGGCCGAGGGCGTGACGCTCGGCTTCGCGGGACCCGACCTCGTCCGCGTGAACGGCGGCCAGACGACGCTCTTGTGGTCGGGCGCGGCCGCCGAGAAAGCCACCGATCCTCGCGTCGCCAGCGCGAGCGGCGGCACGCTGGTCACCTTCCGGCGCGGCGGGCTCACGGGTCAGGTGCTCTACGGCTGGCTCGGCAAGGACGGCGGCGCCGCCGGGCTGCTCGCGATCGAAGCGCCGGCCGTCAAATTCTCCGGCACGCCGGACGCAGCGGCCAGCGGCGAAAATGGGCTCGTCGCGTTCGCGGGTCGTCCGAGCGAGAAGGCCGACTGGCGCATCCAGCTCGCCAAGGTGCCGCAGAAAGGCCGAGCGAACGCGCGCACCTTCGAGACGCCGGCGGGGGGTCCCGGGGGCGGCAACATTGCGCCGGCACTGACGGCTCTCGGCCCCCATGGCTGGCTTCTCCAGTGGACGGAGGGCGCAAGCGGGCAGTACCAAGTACGCATGGCGCGACTCGGACCGGACCTCGAGCTTCTGGCAGAGCCACGCCTCGTCTCGCCGAAGGGGGCCAACGCCGGCCAGGGTTCGGTGTTCGCCAGCGGCTCGCGTGTGCTCTCGGTGTTCGTCCAGACGACTGCCGGTCACGACGAGCTATGGGGAGCAAGCTTCGAATGCTTCTGACCCGCCGTATCCTCCTCTTCGCCCTCTCGAGCGTTGGCGCCTGCCAGGTGCTCGCCCCGTCGGGCCCTTCCAACGTCGCCCAGGGGCGGTACTACTCGACGGGAGACCCCGAGTACGACGACTTCTTCCTCCGGCTGTTCCGCCTGCAGATCAAGCTCAAGGACGCGCCACCGCGCGTAGGGGGGCCGCGGCAGCGCGTCGCCGAGGCGCTCAACGTCGGCCCGGAGCCGGAGGAGATCAGGACGGCGCTCACCAAGCGTGCGAACGACCTCAGCGCGCGCGGCATTCGCTACTCGGTGGCGCACCCCGCCGATCCGAACCAGCCGCCCACGCTCGTGGTCACGGGCAACCCGACGGGCAACGATTTCGAGCTCAAGGGCATGCTCGAGAAAGCGCTGAAGAGCGCCGGCGAGCTCGCGATCGACACGGCCGCCTGGCAGAAGGAGCTCGACGAGCTCGCCCCGCGCGAAACGACGCTCGAGGGGAACGTCGGTGAGGCCTTCGCCGCGCGCTCCGAAAGCGAGCGCGCCGAGATCAAGGGCAACCTCGTGGACGGCTCGAAGATCATCACGCTCCTCGTCGAGCGCACGCGCGATCTCGACCACGCCGCGACCGAATTCTTGAAGGCCCTCGGTGACGCGCTCGGCGAGACGCAGCTCAGCACCGCGTCGAGCGAAGTGTCGACCTCCGACGTGAACGGCGTGTCCGAGAAAAAGTCGAAAAAGGGCGCTCCACCGCCCAAGCCCCCCAAGGCGAGCCCGGCGCCCAAGCCCAAGGCCCATGCATCGAAGCCCGCGCCCGCGCCCAAACCCGCGGTGGCCCCCGCGCCGAAGCCCGCGCCCGCGCCCAAGGCGGCCGACGACGCTCCGCCGCCGCCGAAGCCCACCCAGGGCACGGCCAAGCCCGACTTCGAGCCCTGAGTCAGCCGGACGAGGGGATCTTCCCCTCGACGCCCTTCACGTAGAAGTTGATACCGAGCATGAAGCCGTCGTCGGCGGTCTGACCGGCCTTCACGACCTCCTTGCCGCTCTGATCGAGGATCGGTCCCTTCCAGATCGAGAACGAGCCGTCCTTGAGGCCCGCCTTGATCTGCTCCACCTTGGCCTTTGCTTCGGCGGGCACCGTGGCTGACAGGCTGACCAGGTCGATCGCGCCATCCTTCACGCCCCACCACGTCTTCTCGGATTTCCAGGCGCCCTCGAGCGCATCCTTGACGGCCTTCTTGTAGTAGGGGCCCCAGTTGATGATGGCCGAGGCCAGGTGGGCGTGCGGACCGAACTTGCTCATGTCCGAGTCCCAGCCAAAGCCGAACTTTCCGGCCTTTTCGGCCGTCTGCAGCACCGCCGAGGAGTCGGTGTTCTGCATCAACACGTCGGCGCCCTGGTTGATCAGGGTCTGCGCCGCTTCACCCTCCTTGGGTGGGTCGAACCACTTGTTGACCCAGATCACCTTCGTCTTGGCTTTCGGGTTCATGCTCTGCGCCCCGAGCGTGAACGAATCGATGTTGCGGATGACCTCCGGGATGGGGATCGACGCGACGACGCCGAGCGTGCCTGATTTGGTCACGGCGCCCGCGACGACGCCGGCCAGGTAGGCGCCCTCGTACGTGCGCGAGTCGTAGGTGCGCATGTTGTCTGCGGTCTTGTAGCCGGTGGCGTGCTCGAACTTCACGTTCTTGGCGTCAGCGGCGACGCGCAGCATCGGCTCCATGTAACCGAAGGTGGTGCCGAAGATCAGGGTGTTGCCCTGGCTGATCATGTCGCGGATGACGCGCTCCGCATCGGCCGCTTCGGGCACGTTCTCGACGAACGTCGTGACGACCTTGTCGCCGAACTCGGCCTGTACCTCCTTGCGAGCGCGATCGTGCGCGAAGGTCCAGCCCGCGTCGCCGACCGGCCCCACGTACGCGAAAGCGATCTTCAGCGCAGCGGGCTTGGCCGGGGCCGCCGACGGCGCGGGCGCGGCCGACGCTGGGGCGGGTGCCGCTTCCTGGCTCGGAGCGGGGCTCTTGTTGCAGGCCGCCGGGGCCCAGGCAACGAGCGCGAGCGGGATCGAAACGCGGAAGAATCGGCGACGAGAGAGGTGGGTCATGATGGCTCCAGGATCGAGGCGGGGTCGTTGGGCTCGGGTGAGTGGATGGGCTCAGCTCGGGTAGAAAGGCTTGCCCAGGGAGGCGGGCATGTTGGCGCGGATCCAGTCCGGATTGCGTGCGATGAGCACGAGCACGACGATCGTCGCCACGTAGGGCAACATGGTCAAAAGCTGCACCGGCAAGTCCACGCCCTCGCCTTGTAGGTGCAGCTCCAGCATCGTCACCCCCCCGAACAGGTAGGCGCCGAGCAGCACGCGCGCGGGGCGCCAGGTGGCGAACGTCGTGAGGGCGAGCGCGATCCAGCCCTTGCCGGCCACCAGATCCTCCACCCAGAGCGGCGTGTAGACCACGGAGATGTACGCGCCCGCAAGCCCGCACAGCGCCCCGCCCGCAACCACGGCGAGCACCCGGATGCGACGGACCGGATAGCCGAGCGCGTGCGCCGACTCGGGCGACTCCCCCACGGCGCGCAGCACGAGACCGCGCTTCGAGCGGAAGAGGAACCAGGAGAGCCCGAGCGCGAGCAGCACCGTCAGGTAGACGACCGGGTGAAACGAGAACAAGAGGGGCCCGAGCACCGGGAGCTTCGAAAGCCCGGGTACGACGTGCGGAGCACGGTCAGCCAGGGTCTCCTGCGTGTAGGGAACACCGACGAAGGCCGAGAAGCCCGAGCCGAACAGGCTGAGCGCGAGGCCCGTCGCGTACTGGTTCGTGTGGAGGCCCACCACCAGGAGCGCGAACACGAGTGAGAGGGTCGCGGCGGCGGCAGCTCCCGCGCACAGCGCCAGGACCTCGCTGTGCGTGTGAACGGCCGTCGCGAAGCCCGCGACGGCCGCCACCAGCATGAGCCCCTCGGCGCCGAGATTCAGCACGCCCGAGCGCTCGTTGACGAGCAGGCCGAGCGCCGCCAGGGCGAGCGCAGTCCCCGAGTTGACGGAGGCGGCAAGCAGCAGCGCGACGGCGTCGAGGTGCATGGTCATCCTCCCGGAATCGCCGGTCGGCGACTCGCGTACCGGAAGCGGCTCGTGATCAGCGTGTCACACGCGAGCAGTGCGAACAGCAGCAACCCCTGAAAGACACCGGTCAGGGACTTCGGCAAGCCGAGCCGCGACTGCGACATCTCGCCCCCGATGTAGAACATGCTCATGAGCACGGCGGCGAACACCACGCCGAGGGGGTTCAGCCGGCCGACGAAAGCCACGATGATGGCGGCGAAGCCATAGCCGAGGGGCACGTGCGTCGTGAGCTGCGCGACCGGCCCCGCCACCTCGAGCGCGCCCGCCAGACCCGCCATGCCGCCCGAAACGAGGAAGGCCGTCCACAGCGCGCTGCGTGACGAAAAACCCGCGTAGCGAGCGGCGAGCGGGGCGAGCCCCCCGACCTCGAGCTTGTAGCCGGCATGCGTGCGGTAGAGAAACAGCCAGAACGCGCCGGTGAGCAGCAAGGCGAGCGGCAGCCCGAAGTTCGCCCGCGACCCCTCGAGCAGCAACGGAACCCGTGCCGGCGCCAGGAACGTCGCCGTTTGCGGGAAGTTGTAGCCGTGGGGGTCCTTCCAGGGTCCGTACACGAGATAGCTCAGGATCTGTTCCGCGACGTACACGAGCATCAAGCTCACGAGGATCTCGTTGGCGTTGAAGCGATCGCGGAGCCACGCCACGAGGCCGCCCCACGCCATGCCGCCGAGCATACCTGCGAGCAGGACGAGCACGAACAGGCCCGCCCCCGAGCTCGGCGTGGCGCGCAACGCAACACCGCTCGCGAACACCGACCCGAGGATGAACTGCCCCTCGGCGCCGATGTTCCAGACGTTCGAGCGAAAGCACACGCACAGGCCGAGCGCGACCAGAACGAGCGGAGTCGCCTTGATCGATAGCTCGCCGAGGGCGCGCCCACCGCGCAGGGGCTCGACGAGGAACATCTCGAGGCCCCGGAATGGATCCTTGCCGAGCAGAGCGAAGAGGAGAGCCCCCGCGACCACCGTCAGCGCGAGCGCGAGGAGGGGCGACGCCAGTGCCATCACGCGCGACGGCTCGGCGCGTGGCTCAAGCCTGAGCATGCTGCGCCCCCGCGCCGTCGTTCGGCGCTTCCGGCCACAAGCCGCTCATCCATTCGCCGAGCTGTTGCGCCTCGGCGTCCGCCGTGGCGATGCGCGGCGACAGGCGGCCGCCCGCCATCACGACCAAGAAGTCGCTGAGCTCGAGCAGCTCGTCGAGCTCCTCGCTCATCACGAGCAGCCCGCACCCGGCGTCGCGCAGCCGCACGAGCTCGGCGCGGATCTGGCTCGCCGCCCCGACGTCAACGCCCCAGGTGGGCTGCGCGACGACCAGGAAGCGCGGCTTGGCGTCGATCTCGCGCCCCACGATGAACTTCTGGAGGTTGCCGCCCGAGAGGCTTTGCGCGGTGGCACGGGGGCCGCGCGCCTTGACGTTGAAGTGCCCGATGAGCTTCTGCGTGAGCGCCGCGAGACCCAGGCGATCGAGAAAGCCCGAACGGCGCACCGCCTCCGTGCGCGTGAGCAGGGTATTTTCGCTGAGCGAAAGCGTCGTCACGGTCGCTCGACCGAGCCGCTCCTCCGGCACCAGCCTGAGACCTAGCGCACGGCGGCGTCGCGGAGGAGCCCGCGTGATGTCCTCTCCGAAGAGCGTGATGCTCCCCGTCGCTCCGCGCAGCTGCTCGCCCGAGAGGGCCGCGAAGAGCTCGCGTTGCCCATTGCCCGAGACTCCCGCCACGCCCACGATCTCCCCCGCACGCACGGTGAGGTCCAGACCCACGAGCGGAGTTCCGTACAGACCCGAGCGCGGCAGAGCGAGCGATTTCAGCTCGAGCGCCGGCTCACCGGGCGCGCGGGCGCGACGTTCGAGCCGGGGTGGCTCGCCGCCGAGCATCAGCCGCGAGAGGTCGGCGTTGCTGGCCGCCGAGGGCTCGACCTCGCCCGTGACGCGGCCGCCCCGGAGCACGGTGGCATGGTGACACAGCGCGCGGATCTCCTCGAGCTTGTGGCTGATGTAGAGAATGGAGCAGCCGCTCGCGGCGAGCTTCCTCAGGGTGACGAAGAGCTTGTCGATGGCCTGCGGCGTGAGCACGCTGGTCGGCTCGTCCAGGATCAGGAGCGACGGCTGGGTGAGCAGCGCCCGCACGATCTCGACCCGCTGTCGCTCACCGACGGACAGGCTGTGGACGGGCCGCTCGGGCTCGAGCTCGAGGCCGTACTCGCCCGTGACCTGACGGATCCTGTCGCGCACGGCGTCGAGCGAGGGCTCGCTCGCGAGACCGAGCCACACGTTCTCCGCCACGCTGAGCGTCTCGAACAGCGAGAAGTGCTGGAACACCATCGCGATCCCGAGCGCGCGGGCCTGCACCGGGCTGCCGATGCTCACGGGCCGCCCGTCCCAGCGAATCTGCCCGCTGTCGGGCTGGGTGACGCCGTAGATGATCTTCATCAGCGTCGATTTTCCCGCTCCGTTTTCGCCCAGAACGGCGTGGATCTGCCCCGGCTCGACGCGCAGGCAGACCCCGTCGTTGGCGCGCACGCCCGGGTACTGCTTGCTGATGTCGACGAGCTCGAGGCGCAGCATGGCAGGCGTCGCGGCCCGGAAAGGCTGCCGACCTCCCGGTATCATGCGCGTTTCGTCGCCCGATCCAGCGGAATTTCTGCCGCTCTCACGCGCCGGGAGCCGCCTTGAGCCGCGCCCGCCGCGCGTCGAGGATCTGCGCGAAGGAGCGCAGGCCGAGCTCCTCGACGGTGAGCCCCGTCGTCTGCGCCTCGTCGAGACCGATCGCCCCCGAATTGAGGGCACGCAAGAAGTAGTTCAGAAGCCCCTGCCCGGTCGCCGCGTCGTCGAACACGTCACCCACGAGCGTCGCCTGTGCCGACTTCTCGACGAAGTTCCGGAGCCGCTCGGCGGCGGCGTCGAACCCTTCGAGAAAGAACGCAAAGCAGGCGGCGTAGCGCACGGGCAGCTGCGCCGGATGAAGATCCCAACCCTGGTAGAAGCCCCCCTCGAGCGAGTGACGAATGCTGCGGTACGAGAGCTGCCAGGCCGCGTGGACGGCGCGCCGGTTTTCCGCCAGGGCTTCGGGGCCGAGCTGCCCGCCGCGATGCGGGCCGACGGGCATGACGTTGGTGGCGCCGTCGGAAAGGAAGACTCCGGTGCCCGCGAACGCGAGAATCATCAGACCCTTCGCGAGGTCGCAGAGCGGGTGCAGCATGCCCTGCAGTGCGGCCGTGATGCTGCAGGCCGCCGTGAAGTCGTAGGTGCCAAGGTGAGCGCCCGCGCAACGGCCGCTGCAAGCGTCGAGCAAGCGGGGAAGCGCCAGCGTCCCGTCAGCGCCGACCAGGGCTTGCGTCGTTTCCACCATCAGCTCGAAGCGCAGCGCCCCTTCCGGAAGCCCGTGGCGTAGCTCCAGGCGCTCGAGCAGGCGCACGAGCAGGCGTGGTTCCTCCGGACCCATCACCTTGGGCAGCGTCACCACGAAGTTCGGCGGCAAGACACCGCCGCTCCGTTCGAGCAGCGTGTCGACGAACAGCTCGAGGGTGCGAGCCGCACGCCGGTGCCACTCCGCGCTCAACGACTTGATGCGAATGCCGACGAACGGCGGGACGAGACCCGTCGCGAGCGCTCGGGCGAGCTCGCCGGCGGCGCGCACCGCGACCTCGTCTTCCTCCGCGTCGGGGCGCGCACCGAAGCCGTCCTCGAAGTCGATGCGAAAGTCCTCGACCGCCTCGCGCTCGAGCTTCCGCTTCACCCGCTCGTACACGAGCGCACAGAAACCCTCGTCGGGCGGCCCCCCCGCGGGTCCCTGGAGCCCGACGGCGCTCGCAAAATCACGCGCGTCGCTCGCGTGGGCGGCGAGCGACGCGAGGCCGAGCTCGCCCAGACGCCGTGTGGTCTCCGCCTTGTAGAGCTGAGCACCACCGTACACGGTGTGCACGGGTTGACGCGCGGGGCGGTCGCCCGGGAAGCGCGCGGCGAGGCGCCGGTGCGCCTCCTCGAGCGCGTCGAGCTCGGCTGCCAGCTCGGGCAAATTCAGCATGATCGGCTGCTCCGCGCGACGCCTGCCGTCATCTCAGCTCCCTCGATAGGTCGAGTACCCGAACGGGCTCAAGAGGAGCGGGACGTGGTAGCGGGGCTCGTCGCCGACCACGAACGCGATCTCGACGTGCGGAAAGAAAACGGGGCGTCCGCCGGCTGCGAGGTACGCGCCGACCTCGAAGCGGAGCCGGCAAGTGCGACCCTTGAGCGACGCCGGATCGGCGAGCGCCTGGACCCGCCCGTCGTCGTCGGTCACCTCGCTCGCGAGCGTGCGCCAGCTCCCTTCGGGCTCGAGCAGCTCGAGCCGCACACCGAGAGCGCGAGCGGGTGCGCCGAGCGCCGTGTCGAGCACGTGCGTCGAAATCATGGCACGAGCTTCTCCAGCCGGAGCTCGGTGATCTTCGCTTGCTCGGCCGCCGCGACGGCGAGCTCGCGCTCGGGCGGGCTCGAAAGTCGCGCCGTCAGGAGCTGAAGGAGCTCGGGCGCTGACTTGCCGCTCGCGCACACGATGAAAATGTAGCCGAAGCGCTCGAGGTAGGCGCGATTTCCGCGCTCGAGGGCAGAAAGGACGTTTTCGTCCGCACGGCTCACGCCCGCCTGCTCCTCGCTCGACCAGCCGTGCGTGGTCGCGAACTTCGCGCGCAGCGCAGCGAGGCTCGCGCCAATCGGCGGATGCCCCGCGAAAGCCTCGAGGTAGTCGGCGCGCTCGAGCCCCGACCACACCTCGCGCGCCGCCCCGCGCAGCCGCTCGCTCGAACCGAACGGGCGGAGCGCGAGCATGCCGTCGACCCAGCGCCGCGCGGCGCAGCACCGTTCGAGCGCCGTGCGCGCTTCGCCCACGGCGAGGCCGTCGAGCCAGGCGAACGGCAGCTCGCCCTCAAGCAAGGGGCTCTCCCCACAGCCGGAAGCGGCTCACCCCGCCGTCGGGAAAGATCGTGAGCCGCACGTGGGTGACCGGACGCTCCGAGACCTCGGGATGGCGGAAGAAGTGCCGGCGGTCGGCGCTGAGCTTCGAGCGCCCGACGAGCGGCTCCCAGCGCGCGCTCCGGAAGAGCTCGCTCGCCGTCGCGCCGGGCCAGTCGACGCCGTCCACCGCGCAGGCCTCCGGAAAATTGCCGATGAAATGGGCCGTATCGACCTCGATCACCCGGGCGCGCCCCCGCGTCGAAAGCTCGAGGAGGATCCAGTCGCGCTCGTGGTCGGGCGGGCGCCCGCGGCGCGTCTCCCAGCCACCGCCCATGTTTTCGGCTCGCCCCGGCAAGATGAGCTGGCTCATCCCGCCGAAGCGCGCATCCGAGCACGCCACGGCGCGCCCCCCCCGCTCGAGCGCCGCGAGATCGACGAGGCCCGGAGGCACCTCGAGCCGCTCGCGCTCGTCGAGCGCGGGCGCAAGAAGCCGTGGCTCGACGCGCCCGAACACCCGAAAGCGCGCGACGCCGCCGTCGGGAAAGATCCGCAGGCGCACGTGGCTCACGAGCTCGCTCGCCTCCGCGGCGAAGTAGTTATGACGGCCCGGAGCCAGCGGCGCCTCGGGCAAGAGCGGTCGCCACCCAAGCCCCAGCAACTGCGGGAGCTCCGCGGCGAGCGGCGCGCTCAGGCCGTCCACCGCCGCGAAGGGCGGGTGGTTGCCGACGAAGTAGCTGGTGTCGATGTCGAAGCCCCTCACGTGACCGGGCGCGCCGAGCGCGATCACGCAGTAGTCGTGACCTTCGCCGCGGCGGCGCCGGCTCTCCCAGCCATCCATCCATTTCCCGCGCTCCGTGAAGCGTCCGACCTCGAAGCGCGCGGGGCCCGGCACGAGCAGGTTCGAAGCGCCCGCGAAGAAGTCGTCGCTCACTCCCACCACGCGCCCCCCGAGACCCTGGGCAGCCAGATCGACGAGCCCTGCGAAAGCCTCGTGCTCGCTCATCCCGAGCCCTGCCGGTGGAGGAGGACCTTGCCGGCGATGCCCGCCTCGTGCCCCGCCTCGCCGAAGACGCGACGACCGCGCAACCAGGTCTCGTGCACGCGACCCAGGAGCTCCCGCCCCAGGTACGGCGTCACGCGATGACGCATGAAGAGCGCGTCCGGCTCCACGACGAAGCGCTGCTCGGGCTCCCAGATCACGAAGTCCGCGTCGTAGCCGGGCGCAAGGCGACCTTTGCGCTGGCCGAGCCCGGCGAAGTCCGCGGGCCCGGCGCTCATCCAGCGCGCGATGTCGAAGACGGTCGCGCCGCGCCGCACGGCCTCGCTCCAGACCGCGGGCAGGCCGAGCCCGAGGGACGCGATCCCGCCCCAGGCGGCCATGAAGTCGCCGCGCTCGCGGAGCTTCAGCGCCGGCAGGCACGGGCTATGGTCGGTGATCACGAAGTCGATGACCCCTTCGAACAGGCCCGCCCAGAGCTTCTCGCGATTGTCGTGCTCGCGAATCGGAGGCGCACATTTGAACTCGGTGGCAAAAGGCGGGATCGACTCCGCCTCGAAGCACAGGTAGTGCGGACAGGTCTCGACCGTGATCGGCAGGCCGCGCTCCTTGGCCCGACGCAGCACGGGCAAGGAGCTGGCGGCGGAGAGGTGCACGATGTGCACGCGGCAGCCGGTCTCGGCGCAGAGCTCGACGAGGACGCGAATCGCGGCCTCTTCCCAGGAGGGTGGGCGCGACGCGAGGTAGGCGCCGTAGTCCACCTCGCCCGCGGCGGGGCTGCCGAGATCGAGCTCCGCATGGGCAAGCAGCGGCAGTCCGAGGTCGCGCAGCACCGGCATGGCCGCCCGCAAGTCTTCAGCGGACGCCCGCGGAAAGGAATCGATTCCGGAATCCACCAGGAACGCCTTGCAGCCGAGCGCCCCTTCCTCCGCCAGACCCGGCAGGGCCGCCACGTTGCCCGGCACGACGCCCCCCCAGAACCCGACGTCGACCGCGCACTTTCCCTCGCACGCCGCGCGCTTCGCGAGGAGCGCGGGGGCATCGGTCGTCACCGGCTCGGAGTTCAGCGGCATGTCGACCAGCGCCGTCACGCCGCCGGCGGCTGCAGCGCGGGTGGCGCTCGCGAACCCCTCCCACTCCGTTCGGCCGGGCTCGTTCACGTGGACGTGGCAATCGACGATACCGGGAGCGAGCACGCGATCGCCGAGGTCGTGCACGGGGACGTCAGTGAGCGTCTCGCTCGTGACGGCGGCGATGCGCCCGCGCTCGACGAGCACCGTCGCCGGGCGCACGCCCGCGGGCGTCACCACGCGGCTACTGCGAAGCGCCAGCCGCTCGGGCGTCGGAAGAGCGCCCCCGCCGCTCAAAATTCCTCCTCGGCGTAGCTTTCGAGCGAGCGAAAATGAGCCTCGCGGTCCTCGAGAAACAGCGAGCGCGTGATACCACCCACCAGGCGTGTGTTCGAGTACTTCATGCCCGAAATGCTGGCGCCCCCGAAGCCGAGGCTCACGAGGCCCCCGAACGTGTAGTTGTGGAGGTAGTGGAGGTACGGCGCGCGACCGGGCTCGCGCTCGGTGAACTCGAAGCTCGGGCCGAGGTAGGGGTGGCGCGCGAGATCCTCGTGCTGCTCGTCGGCGGGCGGCGAGAAGCGATCGGCCCAGCGCGCGATGTCGGGCTCGACGTGCCTGAGCTCGGGCCGCAGTGAAAGATCGGTGACGAAACCCGTACCGATGATCACGAAGTCGGTCTCGAAGGTCGCGTCGTCCGTACGAATGGAGACCCGACCGTCGTCCACTCCGAGCGAACGCCAGGCGGAGCCCGGGTGCAGATGAAAGGCTGGATGCTCGCTCGCTCGCCGCAGGGTGTCGGCGGGGGGCAGCTGACCGAGACGCAGGATCTGCCGCGCGAAACGCCATTTCTCGGCGTCCGGCAGATCGGCGTGGTGCTTGAGGAAGCCCACGAACTCTGCCCAGCGGTAGGCGTTCACGTTCACGAGCTTCTGACGGCGAAAAAACAGCCGAACCTCGCGCGCGCCGTGCTCAAGCGCCACCGCCGCGTTGTCGAACGCCGAGGCGCCCGCGCCGAGCACCGCGACGCGCTTGCCCCGCAAGGCCTCGAAGTCGATGTCCTCGCGGGTGTGGGCATAGAGATGCGCAGGCAAGCTCGCTCGCACGAGCTCGGGGATCTCCCATTGCCCGGAGCCGTCGATGCCCGTCGCGAGGACCACCCGCCGCGCGAACAGGAGCTCCTCCCGCTCGGGACTCGTGCAGGGCACGAGCCAGCAGCGCTCGAGCGAGTCGTAGCGCAGGGAGCCGACGCGCGTTTCCGGTCGCACGGGAATGCCGAGCGTACGCCTGTACCAGGCGAGGTAGGCCGCCCAGCCCTCCTTCGGAATCAGGCCGAGCCCCTCCCAGCTGCCCGGACCATGCTGCGCCTCGTACCAGGCGCGGGGCGTGAGGCTCGGAATACCGAGATCGGGACCCGTCACGTGCTTGGGCGTGCGCAGGGTGCGCATGCGCGCGAAGTTGAGCCAGGGACCCGCCCGATCCAGCGGATTTTCGTCCACCACGAGCAAGTTCGTCACCCGCTCGCGGATCAAGCCGAATGCCGCCGACAGCCCACCCTGGCCCGCGCCGACCACGATGCAGTCGTACACGTGAGCCCCGTCGCTCGTGCGCCGCGGCTCGAGCCACGCGCGCGGGGGGTAGCTCAAGAGCTCGAGATCGCGTTCGACGTGTTCAGCGAGACGATCGAGGCCTGAGTGCATCACGCCGCGGCGTCGAGCTTCACGAGCGCCGCGTATCGTGATCGTTTCGAGCGGATGCCACGAGCGCGCTCGACCGAGTTCGCGCAAGCTCTCGGAAACCTGAAGGTGCCTCGCGTAGCGTCCGAGCTGTTCTCTCCGCTTGACGGACGAAGTCGGGCGCGACAAGCATCGGATACATGATGGCTGTGACCTCGGCGGGCGTTCTCGAGCCGATGACGACGAGCCCCCGCCTGACGTTCCGCCTCCTGCCCAGCACCTCCCCCGACGTCGAGTTCGGCGTCGACGCCGGAGCCCTTCATCTGCCGGGGCTCGACGACGAAGCCTTCGCCGAGCTCGAGCGCGCGGTGCTCACGCACCAGGTCGTCGTCGTGCGCGACCAGGCAAGGCTCTCGCCGCGAGACCAGTTCGAGCTCACGCGGCGTTTCGACCCGAGCGTTCGCACCTACGGCCACGGCACCCGCACCGACGTGATGAAGCAGAGCGTCTTGATGCGGGATCTCGTCTCCATTCCCGAGGTCCCGCAGGTCAAGCTGCTCGGCCACGGTCGCGTCGAGAACCACGAGGGCATCGCTGCGGCGGACCTCTTGCACCCCTCGCATCGCCCCTTCCACCTCTACCCCGTCTCCGAGGACCAGGAGGCGCGCGGGTTCACGCACTTCTACCGCTGGCACATCGACGCGGCCCTGTACGAGCTGCACCCGCCCAAGGTGACCACTCTGCTCGCGCTCGAGGTGCCGGCCGCGCGCCAGCAAACGGTGCTCTACGACGACGGCACGGGCGACGCCCTGTCCGTTTCGCTCGGTGCGACGGCGTTCGTCTCGGCGTACGCCGCGTTCGAGCGCCTGGCGCCGGAGCTCCAGGCCTGGGCCCTGAAAACCCAGGTTCGCTATGCCCCGCACCCCTACGTGTGGATGAAGAACGCCCGGGCGCTGTCGAATGGCCTCGGGCTCGTCTCCGAAGGGAGGGAGCTCCGGCGCGAGGAGCTACCCGAGTACGAACCGAGCAAGATCACGACCCTGCCCCTGGTCTGGAGCAATCCCCTCACGGGGCGCCGCGCCTTGATGGTGCATGCCTATTGCGTGGAAGACCTGATCGTCGACGGGCGCTCGGTCGGCGATCTGGCCGAATGCCGCCGGCTGCTCTACGCACTGATGCGCCCGGCGATCGCGCCGTCACGCGTGTATGCGCACCCGTGGCGCGCCGGCGATCTCGTCATCTTCAACAATCGCGGCGTGTGGCACAGCGTGGTCGGCTCGCTCCGCGACGGCGACGTGCGCGTCTACCACCAGTGTAACCTCGCCTCGAGCGAGCCGCCCTTGGCGGCGGTGGCATCGTGACGGATCTGGCGCTGACGGAGGTCGTCTGGCGCCAGCCGTCGTGGATTGCGGCCGAGGTCGACCTCGATGCGCCGTACGGCGGCGACGAGGCGAAGATGGGGGTCGCCATCGACCTGGCGCGCCGCAACGTCGCTCACGGTGGGGGGCCGTTCGGCGCCGCGGTGTTCGACGCAGCCACCGGTCGCATCGTCGCCCTGGGCGCCAACTGGGTCGTGTCCCAGAAGAGCTCGCTCCTGCACGCCGAGATCGCGGCCATTGCCTTCGCCGAGCTCAGGGTCGGCAGCCATAGCCTTTCGGGCGGCAACTACGAGCTCTTCGCGAGCTCGGAGCCCTGCGCGCAGTGCCTCGGTGCCACCGCCTGGTCCGGCGTGCGAAGGCTCGTGTGTGGAGCGCCAGCGCAAGACGCCGAGGCGATCGGCTTCGACGAAGGTCCACGCCGCACCGATTGGGCGGCGCAGCTCGAAGCACGCGGCATCGCGGTGACGCTCGGGCTGCTGGCCGCCGAAGCTCGGCAGGTCCTTCGCACCTACGCCGCGCGCGGGGGCCCCATCTACAACGCGTTCACTCCGATCGGCTGACCCCGGCCCAAGGTCGCGCGCGCGGCGGGCCCAGAGAGGGGCCGCGGAGGCTCAGCGCGGGGGGGCCGGCGGGTGACGCGAGGCATGGCCGGCGAGCACCGAATGCGCGCGCGTCTCGAAGTGGCTGTGCGGCACGTTGGCGAGCAGCGCCTCGGCCATCGACTCCATCCCATAAAGGCGCGAGGTCACGCGAATGATGCGCCCGTCGGAGGTATGAATGACGAACCAGCCGAGCGGCTCGGACCACGCGACCGTCTGAACCTCGTCCCACTTGACGAAACCGTGACCCTTGGGCGGGACCCGGAAGCGCATGCCGTCGCGAACGATCCGGAAACTGGTGATGTAGGAATCAGCGACCACTTTCCGTACCCGTGACCGCACGCTCGGGAAAGCAGGCAATTTACTTCACAGATGAATTATTCCAGGTATACGGCAGTCTTGATGCCCGGATAGCATAGAAAAAATTGGGGAATCTTCGGCGACCCAATTCGGCCCGCGAGTCCATTCTGCAACCGGTCTCAGTCCACGGCTTTGATGCCGTCGAGGAACTGGTCGGGCGGAACGAAGTCGGTGAAGCGAAGCGCTTCCTTCCCTCGGGAATCGAAGACCACGACGGTCGGCAGGCCTCGTACGCCGAAGCGCTGCAGCGCCGCCCCCACCTTCGGATCCTCGTCGTTCGTCGCATCGACGCGCACGGCGACGAAGCGCCCGAGCTCGGCGCCCACGGGCGCGGCCGAGAAGGTCAGCTTGTCGAGCTCCTTGCAGGCCCCGCACCACGCGGCAGTGAAATCGACGATCAACGGACGGCTCTCGCGCAGCGCTCGCTGGCGCGCGACCTCGACGTTCCCCTGCTGCCACGCGAGCGCCTCAGCGGGCTTCGCGAAGCCGAGCACCAGCGCAAAGAGCCCGCCGCTCACGAGCGCGATGCCCGCACCTTTGCCGACCTTCACGCCGACATCCGGATCGGAGAACTCGCGGTGCACGGCGCCGAGCAGGACACCGAGGGCGACGGCTGCTCCGCCCGCCACCCACAGGACCGTTCCGGGGTGCACGAGCGCGGCCAGCGGCGGAAACACCGTGCTCAGGAAATAGAGCGCGACCACCACGAGCACGATTCCGAGGAGGGATTTCACGTGCACCATCCAGCGGCCGCTTTTCGGGAGCTGCACGGCAAACGTGCCCACGACGAAAAACGGGATGCCGAGCCCGAGCGCGAACGCCCCCATCGCGAGCGCACCGAGCCCCGCGCTCTTGGTCTTGGCGATCCAGGCGAGGATGCCAGTGAGCACGGGCCCCGTGCAGGGCGAGGCGATCAGCCCGCAGGCGAGGCCCAGGAAGAACGCGCCCCGGTAGCCAATGCCGCCGAACGTCGCGAGGCGATTCGTGATGGCGCCGGGTAGCGCGAGCTCGTACGCCCCGAACAGCGACGCCGCGAGAGCGAGGAAGAGGACCGCCATGGCCACCACGACCCAGCGGTTCTGCAGCACCGACCCGAAGATGGAGCCCGAGAGACCCGCCGCCACGCCGAGCGGAATGAACATCGCCATGATACCGAGCACGAACGCCGCCGAGAGCGCCGCGCCCTCCCAGCGGCTCTTCGCCTCGCGCGCCCCGAAGACGCTGACGGTGACCGCGACCATGGGATAAACGCAGGGCGTCAGGCTCACGACGAAGCCGCCCGCCAGGGCGGCGAGGGCGGCGTAGGCGGGCCCCCGGGCAAGGGCCTCGGTGAAGGCATCGGCAGCGGGCATCGGTTCTATTCTACCGCTTGAGGGGCACCCGCGGTTTCACCCGCGCGGGGAGCTTGATTTCCGCCGTCGCGAGCGAACCCGGCGCAGGAGCCGCCGGGCGTGGGCCACCTCGGCCGCCAGGGCCACCTCGAGCGCCACGCGCCCCCCGGTCGCCCGCTGGACGAACGCGCCGAGATAGCGCTCGGCCGCCGCGTCGTCCCTGAGCTCGTACGCCAGGGCCCCGAGCACGAACTGGCCGTAGCCTTGCCCGCAGGGCGCCTCCTCCAGCCGCTCGCGCACCGCCCCGAGGCCCGACACGGCTTCGCCTGCCGCGCGGCGCGCCAGAGCCAGCTGGGCGCGGTAGAGAGGCTTGTCGGTCGTGCCCCAGCGGGCGGCGCGGGCGAGGGCACCCGCCGCCTCGCGGTGCTTGCCGTTCAGGAACAGCACGCTCCCGAGCGTCCAGAGGTGGAAAGCCCGACGCGCCGGCGGGCTCACGCGGCTGGCAACGCGCAGGTGGTAGATGGCGCGGTCGCGGTCGCCGAGCCCCAGGCACGCCCGGGCCGCGTCCTGGCGTGCGACGTCCGGCATCACCGCTCCCTCCAGCATCTGCTCGGCCACGCAGAGCGCCTCGGCGAAACGCCGGGCCTCCATGTGGGAAAGGTAGAGCTGACGGAGCAGCATGGTCCGCGTGGTGCGGTCCAGGGCGCCGCGATGGGAGAGGCCTCGCTGAGCGTACTTGGCGCGGCTGAACGAGGTGCGCGCGAGGCTCGCCTTGCGGAGCATCAGCTCCGGCGTTGCCGGCTCTGGCGGGGCGGAGGCGCGCAAGCGGCTCATCGCCTTTTGAAACTAGCAGGACCTGAACGAGCGTCCAGATTTCGGGGGTTCGGAGTCGGCACTTCGTGAAGTGGCGCAGCGCGTCGTTTGCGAAGCGTGTCGCGACGTTCCACGCTCGCCGCGATGCGGACGAACCCGTTCAGAATTTTCCTCGCCGGCGGAATCGGGCTGATCGCGCTTTCGGCGGTCGGCTGCGGTCACCCGGCGTCGGTCAAGGAATGCGAGGAGATCGTCGAGCGCGTCGCGCGGCTCGAGCTCGAGAAGGCGAACGCCGGGAGCGAGACCGTCGCGAACGAGATCAAGCTCGCGAAGGAATCGTTTCAGAAGGACATGCGGCAGCGCTGCATCGGACGCCGCGTCACCGCCGACGCCATGAACTGCGTGCGCACGGCCAAGACCTCCGAGCAGATCGAAAAGGAATGCTTTCGCTGAGCGGAGCGCTGGGCCAAGCGCTCGGCTGCGCGCTCGCGCTCACGCTCGTCGCCTGCTCCCGCGGCCCCTCACCCGCCGAGTGCACGGCGATGCTCGATCGCTACACCGAGAAGCTCGTCGGCTCCGACCGCCCCGACGTGAAGGCCGGCGACCTCGAGAAGCTCAAGGCCGACGCGCGGGCACGCGCCGCCGAGGACCCGGAGTTTGCCGAGTGCACGCGCAAGGTGTCGCGCTCGGCCTACGAGTGCGCGATGCAGGCGGAGACGGTCGATCGCATGGAAATTTGCCTGAACTAGCACTCGTCGTAGCCGACGCAGACGAGAGCGTCGGCCCTCTGCTTGCACACGGCGTAGTCGCCCTCTTCCAACCCCTTGCACTCGCCGGGTCCCGAACATTGGTCCGCCGCGGTCTGGCAGGAGAGCCCGCGCGGTGTCCGGATGTCGAAGCTGCACTCTTGCTCCTGGAGGGGCGAGCGACAGAAAGAGCCGGGCTCACAGTCGGCGTCGCGCCAGCAGCTTGCCGGCATGCAACGGCCGAGCTGGATGCTCGTTTGACTCACGTTGTGGGTGTAGACGTCGCAAAGGCACGCCTGCTCGACACCGCAGTCGCCATCGCTCACACAGGGCATGACGCACAGATGGCGGGCCGTGTCCTTGTAGTAGTCGTACACGCAGTAGCCGCCCCCCGCGCAATCGGCATCCTGATTGCACTCCGGAGGGACGTCCGTTGGCCCCTCTCCCGCGTCGGGCGGAAGATCGTCGGGATCGTGCTCCGGCAGCGCACAGCCGAGCGCTTCCGTGCGGTGAATGAAGGAGCCATCGCAACTGACGACGCCTGCGGACCACTCCGTCGGTTCCGGGCACACGCCGTTCGGCAGCTTGTCCGGGTTCGGCTCGCTCGGAGCTCCCGCAAGGCCCGCCTCGCCCCCCGCGTCTCCGTGGCCGTCGCCACCCGACGGACCTCCGCCCGGGGCCTCAGCCGCTGCTCCCCCGAGCTCGCCGCCCGCACCCGCCTCACCACCGGGCGCACCACCCGCTCCCACGCCAGGGCGACCACAGCCGCCGCCACAACGCCCGCCTGCGCTCCGACCGCCAGCGACGCCCCCGCGACCCGCAGCCCCTGAGCCGCGGCCCGCGCTGCCGCCAGTCGGACTCGCCGCGCTGCCGGCGCTGCCCGAAGCACCGGCGTCCGGCCGCGGCTCGGGATGGACGGACGACTGACCCGAACAGGCCGCGGCCGCGCAGAGAGCCACTGACAGAATAAGAGCTCTCATCGGCCCCCAGAGGTGAGTGTCTACCACGCAGTCGCCGTGCCTCACGCGACGAGCGCGAAACGTGGCCAAATTGAGCTGCGCGCACGCCGTGTAAGGCGATGTGCGTTGCACCTGGAACCGCTCGACGGAGCATGCTCGACGCTGGATGACGGGTTATGCTGCCCTGTTAGTGAGCCGCACTCCGCGGCCCGAGAGGGACCCATGCAGGCGGAATCCAACCTTTGGTGGCAGCCGAGCGCGCGACGTCGTGTTCTCCTCGTGGACGACGAGCAGCAAGTCCTCGTCGCGCTCCGCGACGCGCTCGAGGACGACTACGACGTGCTCACGGCCCACTCGCCCGTCGCGGCACTGCATCTGCTCGAGCACGAGCCCAACGTCGCGGTCGTGATCTCGGACCAGCGCATGCCGGGCATGACCGGAGTCGAGCTCCTGACGCGCCTCGCGGGCCTCTCGGACGCAGCGCGCATCATGATGACGGGCTACTCCGACATGGGCGCGGTGGTTCGGGCGGTCAACACCGGACGCATCTTCGCCTACGTGACGAAGCCGTGGAGCAGGCCGGATCTGCAGATCACGGTGCGCAAGTCAGTCGAGCATTTCGAGCTCACGCGCAAGCTCGCGCGCGAGCGACAGCTGCTCGAAGACCTGATGAGCAACCTTCCCGATGCGATCTACTTCAAGGACCGCGACCTCAGGTTCGAGCGCATCAATCAAGCGCTGGCGTCGCGCGTCGAGCTCGGCGACCCGGCCGACGCCATCGGGCGACGCCTGGCGGAGATCGGCGTTCCGGCCGAGGTGGCCGCCGCAGCCGAACGCGAGGAAGCGAAGGTGGTCGCCGAGGCACGACCCTCCCAGAACATCCTCAGCGTGAGCGAGGGCCACGACGGGCGGCGCTTCTACTCGACGACCCTGGCACCGGTGAAGGACGCAGGAGGTACCGTTCAGGGGCTCGTCGGGGTCTCGCGCGACGTCACCGAGCGCGAGGAGACCGAGCAGGCCCTCAGGCGCCTGACGCACATTCGAACCATGCTGGGCTCGGTGAACGCCGCGATCGTGCGCGTCAAGGATCGCGACGACCTCGTGCGCGAGTCGTGCCGCATCGCCGTCGACGACGGCGGGCTCCTGGCCGGCGCCATTCTGCTCGTGGATCGCGAGCGGGGCATGGTCACGAGCGTCGCATCCCACGGAGGGAACGGCCTGGTCACGCGCCTCGTCGACGGCTGGACGGGCGTCGATTCCAGCGATGCCTGGTACCCTGCGACCGTCACGCGCACGCGCAAGCCCACGGTGTGGAATCACCTCCAGGCGGACGACGAGCGCGCCTGGATCGCGGACATCGTGGCCAAGGGCGGGCAAAGCCTGGCCCTTTTGCCGCTCGTCAGCGACGACCGCATGGTGGGCGTGTTCATGCTCGTCTCCGCTCAGTCGCAGTTCTTCGACTCGGAAGAGGTGCGGCTGCTTTCCGAGCTCGCCGACAACATCGCGTCCGCGCTCGACCACGTGGAAAAGCGCGCCTTGCTCAATTTCCTCGCCTACTACGACGAGCTCACGAACCTGCCGAAGCGCGAGCTCCTGCTCGATCGTCTGCATCAGCTCTTGTCGTCACGGGGTACACGGGTCGACCCGCTCTGCCTCGTGCTGGTTGACATCAGCCGCTTCCGCCACGTGAACGACACGCTCGGGCGGCTCGGCGGCGACGAGCTCCTGGTGCAGGTGAGCAAGCGGCTCACGGCCATCGTGCGGGACGGAGACACGCTCGCCCGGGTCGATGCCAACGCATTCGCCTTCCTGCTCGTCGCGCCGGGCGACGAGCGAGAGGTCGCGCGCTGGCTCGAGACGACGTTGCAGGGCGCGCTCGCCGCGCCCGTCGTGATTCGCGAGACGGAATTGCGCGTCGCCGTTCGCATCGGTGCCGCCATGTTTCCCGCCGATGCCTCCGACGCCGAAGGGCTCGTGCGAAACGCCGAAGCCGCGCTGGCCAACGCCCGTGCCATCGGCCGAAACTGCCTCTTTTATGCACCCAGCATGAATGCGCGGGCCGGTGAGAAGCTGACGCTCGAGACTCGGCTGCGGCGAGCGCTCGAGGAGCGGCAGTTCGTGCTCCACTACCAGCCCAAGGTCGACCTGAAGAGCGGGACGGTGGTCGGGCTCGAGGCCCTCATCCGCTGGCACGACCCGGAGCGCGGGCTCGTCTCGCCTGCACAATTCATCCCGGTGCTCGAGGAGACGGGGCTCATCCTCGAGGTGGGCGACTGGGTGCTCGAGGAAGCGGCGACCCAGTACGCGGCGTGGGTCGAAAAGGGACTTCCGACGCCACGCATTGCGGTCAACGTCTCCGCCATCCAGCTCGCCCAGCCGACGTTCGTGGAACGCGTCGAACGCACGCTCGCGCGCCATCCGAAGGCCCAAAATGGGCTCGACGTGGAGCTCACCGAGAGCGTCCTCATGGACGACCTCGGGGGCAACATCGAGAAACTGCGAGCCATCAAGAAGGCCGGCCTGCACGTCGCCATCGACGATTTCGGCACCGGCTACTCGTCGCTCGGGTACCTGAGCCGCTTGCCCATCGATGCGCTCAAGATCGACCGCTCGTTCGTGATGCGCATGACCGAGGATGCTCAGGAGATGACCATCGTCACGACCATCATCTCGCTGGCGCACTCGCTCGATCTGAGCGTCATCGCCGAGGGCGTGGAACAGGCGGATCAAGCGCACCTGCTCCGCCTGGTTCGCTGCGACCAGATCCAGGGGTACCTGATCGGCAAGCCCCAGCCGGCGGCGGAGGTCGTCGCCCAATTCAGTCTGCGCCGCATCACCTGGAGGCCGGCCGCTGCCTCCTGACCTCACGGAGCGCCCCTTATGCAAGTGAGCCGGAGCCGCGTCGTGGACGGCGAGGCCGAGAAACTGCCCGCTTCGATTGACGGGAATCGCCTCCCCTGGCTACCCTGCTCGATCATGCACGCCTCTGGTGCAGGGTCGGGTTGGTCGAAACGCAGGGTTGGCACTCTGGCGCGCGCGCTCGCCCTGCTCCTCGCCTGCTGCGCCTGGAGTACCCCCGCCGCCGCGGAAGAGAGCGGTCCCTTCTCCCTGCCCGTCGACGTGCACGCCTTCGTGAGCCAGGGCTTCTTCGTCACGACCGAAAGCAACTACCTCGCCTACTCGAAGCGCGGCACCTTCGAGTTCACGGAGGTGGGGATCAACTTCACGAAGAGCATCACCGACGAGCTCCGCGTCGGGATGCAGCTCTTCATGCGCGATCTCGGACCGATCGGGAACTACAAGCCGCAGTTCGACTGGTTCTACCTCGACTACCGTTTCCGCGACTGGCTCGGCTTGCGCGCCGGGCGCACCAAGCTGCCGTTCGGCCTCTACAACGAGCACAGCGACATCGACCAGGCGCGCGTGCCCGTCCTCCTGCCGCAGTCGGTTTACCCCACCACCAGCCGCGACTTTCTCCTCGCGCAGACCGGCCTCGAGCTTTACGGCTACGTGCCGCTCGGCGCTGCGGGAGCCCTCGACTACCGGCTCTACGGCGGGACGATCTTCGTCGATTCGACCACGCTGGCGTCGCCTGCGGCGACGGTGACGAAGATCGACGTCCCCTACCTGGCCGGCGGGCGAGCGCTGTG
>Ga0315912_10001861_pt1 | contig 24103 bp, 23 predicted proteins | sample VfabasoilMG_FD_204469 | JGI IMG/M metagenome (GOLD analysis project Ga0315912, IMG submission 204469) | Garden soil microbial communities collected in Santa Monica, California, United States - V. faba soil | ecosystem: Environmental > Terrestrial > Soil > Garden | place: USA: California... | reverse complement strand
TTAAGCCGTTCAGAGTCAACAGGGTACTTAGCCGCATCGGTGCCGCCACGTAAAATGAGCTTATTGCCATTTTCGTAGCGAATGCCCAAATCACCTCTCACTATATACAAAGCCTGCAAGCTTTCCGTGTTCATTCGCGTGGGGTCTAAATCTTTGCTAATGTGCTCAAGAATACACACCTCAGCCAGCTCGTCTAAGCGATTTGGTGACAACCGAGAAATCGGGTCGAATTTAGCCAATATTGATTTTCCGACTGGCGTAGGTTTTGTAGAGTTGCTGATGTCCATGTTCATAATATTTGGTTTCTATAAAGTTTATAGATTAAATATCTGTTGATGTTGTAGCGCGACACAGTGCTTAGTCTTCGGGTTCTCGACAATTTCCTGCATCACTTTAGCATCTTCACCTGGCTTTAGATGCGTGATAAAGATTTCCGCTTGGGATGTTAAATGCTCTAGCTCGGATGCCAATGTGGCTGGGCACAGATGCTTTGAAAGTTTCGCGAGTTCCGTCTCTGCATTACTAAATGCAGTCTCAATAATTAGATATTTTAGATTTTTAATTTTATTGACGACACTCCAAAAATCCTTTCCGCCTGCCGTGTCACCAGTAAATACAAGGCTTCCAGCGCCACTATCAACCTGATAACCCATTGCTGGTACCACATGGTTAGCGGGTAGTGCAGTGATAGTTTTCTGATTAATGTTAAAGCTATCACCTAGAGCTATTTCGTCATAAATCAAAAATGGATTAACAGGATCAGGAATTAAATTAAAATTCGGCCAAACCAACCAGTTAAAGATATGCTGTTTCAGCACATCGATGACATGCACGCTGGCATGAACAGTAACTGGCTTAATGCGCAACCCCATCACCGTGTCCAACATGAGTGGAATAGATGCGATATGGTCGAGATGTGAATGCGTCACAAAAATATGATCAATTTTTATCAGCTCTTCTAACGACAAATCACCCACACCTGTGCCCGCATCAATCAACACATCATCGTCCAACAACAATGACGTGGTGCGCATACTGCCGCCGATGCCACCGCTACAACCTAAAATTTTTATCTGCATCCAGTTACTTACTCTCAAAAATGTGTATGGAATATTGTCCCAAAGCGACTCACCCCATGTATTTATAAAATGGGGGCTTATTACTATGTATGATTTGCGTCATAGGTGTCAAAAGTTCATCCGTCAGTTGTGTTAGATTTTTGGACATATTCTCTCTTGAATTGTAATAACTCCATGAATATTTATAAAATAAATAAACCTTAGATCATCAGCAATGCCGCCATTTTCATCGCCTAATCCGCATATTGCCAATTCGCTACGACAATCATGCACTACCGTCAAAACATCTAATGTAGCTGACGTTGCCTGCTAGGGATTTAGCGTCAGCAAACTGGAAGTAAGCAATAAACCTGCCAACAGCGATATAATGAATTCTGCGCTGAGTGTAGAAACTAGTTGTTCTTGATATTATGATCGAAAATACCAACGATTAGTTTGCATTCACATTCTGTTAGCATATCTGTATTAATCATAACAAATAGTACAAATGAATGACGCACCTATAGAAATTTGCCTGAATGCCAATCTAACTTTCGACCCCAAAGCCAGTGTGATTTGGCTACACGGCTTAGGTGCGGATGGCAATGATTTTGTACCCGTGGTTGAAATGCTTAATTTACCGGATGTTCGCTTTATTCTGCCACATGCACCCTATCGAAAAGTAACTCTCAACAATGGCTATGAGATGCGTGCCTGGTACGATTTATTTGGGCTCACAATCGGCTGCCGTGAGGATGAAAATGGCATTCGCGAGACACAGAACCATATCAACTCACTTATTGCTCAAGAGATAAAACGTGGCATTCCTTGCAACAAAATCATACTCGCCGGATTTTCGCAAGGCGGCGCAATCGCACTGCACACAGCGCTACGCCAAAAGCAAGCATTAGCGGGAATTTTGGCACTATCAACCTACTTACCATTAAAACCATTATTGGATGCAGAAAAATCGCCTGCTAACCAAGACACACCTATTTTTATGGCACATGGTACTTACGATGAGGTAATCAGTCTGGAAACTTGTAATGTTTCGCGTAATATTTTACAAGCACAACAATATCAAATTGAGTGGCATGAATATCCAATGGCACACAGTGTTTGTATGGAAGAAATTGACGATATTCGCACATTCATATTGAAGGTTCTTGATGTTTAACACGCAAGTTACGTTTGTTTTGTTAGAATAAGCACAACTGACTGAAACTATAAAAAATGACAATCAAAAGTCAATTATCGGTGCCCAATTTCGAGACCGCAATTGCGGAACTGGAAGCTATCGTCAATCAAATGGAGTCAGGAAATCTTCCATTGGAACAATCACTTAATTCGTATAAACGTGGTGCAGAGCTATTAGAGATTTGTCAAAAATCTCTCATCGGTGTTGAGCAACAAGTGCGCATTCTCTCAGATAAAAATAAGCTAGGTGCATTCACTCCAAATAATGAGTAGATCTAATTTTGAATAAACCCATGGACTTAGTTGCCGACCAAACCACCGCATTCAATGTCTGGGTGGGCAATAAACAAAAACACGTTGAAAGTGTGCTGGACAAGCATATTCCTGCCGCAAACATCGTACCAGAGCGCCTACACGAGGCTATGCGCTATTCTGCCTTAGGTGGTGGCAAGCGAGTGCGCGCTTTATTAGCTTACGCGGCAGGCGAGTTTTGCGGGGCAGATGTCGAAAAAGTAGATATCCCAGCCGCTTCGGTTGAGTTGATTCATGCCTTCTCCCTCGTGCACGATGATATGCCTTGTATGGACAATGACGATTTACGCCGTGGCAAAGCCTCTACACACAAAAAATACGGCGACGCGATGGCGCTGTTGGTTGGGGATGCCTTACAAAGTTTGGCATTTCAGTTGATTTCACAAGATATCAGCTTGAGAAGCACACAAAAAATAAAGATATTGCACATGTTAGCTTTAGCCAGCGGCTCGCGCGGCATGGCAGGCGGACAAGCAATCGACTTAGAAAGCATGGGCATCCCGCTCACTCGTGCCGAACTAGAAACTATGCATATTCACAAAACCGGCGCACTCATTCGTGCTGCTGCGCTACTAGGTGCCTACAGCGCATTTCGACCGAATGAAGACAAAGTAAAGGCTGTGGATCATTTTGCTAAGTCCATCGGCTTGGCATTTCAAGTAGTGGACGATATTTTGGATACGGAAGCCGACACGCAAACATTAGGTAAAACTGCGGGCAAAGACGCGCAAAATAATAAATCAACTTACGTGACTATTTTAGGCTTATCTGCCGCAAAAAATCTGGCGGATGAACTGCATGCAAATGCAATGGCTGCGCTCTCTTTCTATGGGCGTGAAGCCGATTTATTGAGGCATTTAGCTAACTTTATTACACGACGTAATTTCTAGAAGTTCTCGTTTTTCATGTTTCCACTGTTATTTTCCGTTAACTTGCCAACTGACTTGCGTCAACTTGACCGCGAGCAACTCGCGATCTTGGCATCAGAGTTGCGCACATTTTTAATCGAAAGTGTATCTCAGACGGGCGGACATCTGGCCTCGAATCTTGGTGTCGTCGAACTTACCATCGCACTCCATTACGTATTCAATACGCCGGATGACAGACTCGTGTGGGATGTTGGTCACCAAACATACCCACATAAAATTCTTACAGGCCGTCGTAATCAAATGGCCAAACTACGCAAAGCCAATGGTATAGCAGGTTTTCCTCGCAAATCCGAGAGTGAATATGACACTTTCGGCACAGGGCACTCCAGCACCTCTATTTCTGCCGCACTGGGCATGGCAGTAGCAGCCAAGCAAGCCGGTTCTGACAGACGTAGTGTAGCAATTATCGGAGATGGCGCTATGACTGCAGGTATGGCATTTGAGGCGTTAAACAACGCTGGCGATACCGATGCCAACTTATTGGTGATTTTGAACGACAACGATATGAGTATTTCCAAAAATGTCGGGGCGCTAAATAATTATCTGGCAAGGCTGCTATCTGGCAGTTTTTATGATCGCGTACGACAAAGCGGTAAGAAAGTGCTGGATATCGTGCCACCTGTCAAAGAATTTGCCAAACGTGCGGAAGAGCACGCCAAAGGTATGGTTACACCTGGTACGCTGTTTGAAGAGTTTGGTTTTAACTATATCGGCCCGATTGACGGGCATGACTTGCCAGTGCTGCTCGACACGCTCACTAATATTCGCGCACTTAAAGGCATGCAGTTTTTACATATCGTTACACAAAAAGGTAAGGGGTTTGAACCTGCAGAAGTCGACCCGAACAAATATCACGGCGTAAGTAAATTTGACCCAAGTAATGGCGTAGCGCACACAAGCAGCAGCTCCAAAACCTACACACAAGTGTTTGGAGATTGGCTAGTAGACATGGCAAATGCTGATAACAAGTTAATCGGCATAACACCCGCAATGTGTGACGGCTCCGGACTTAATAATTTCGCAGAAAAATATCCAAAACGCTATTTTGACGTAGGTATTGCCGAGCAACACGCACTCACGTTTGCCGCAGGTATGGCTTGCGATGGTTTAAAACCCGTTATCGCAATTTACAGTACCTTTTTGCAGCGCGCTTACGACCAGCTCATCCATGACATTGCTTTGCAAGACTTGGATGTCTTACTGGCAATTGACCGCGCAGGCTTGGTAGGTGCAGATGGCCCAACGCATGCAGGGAGTTTCGACTTATCTTATTTGCGTTGCATTCCCAATATTGTGATTATGGCGCCCTCCGACGAAAACGAGTGCAGGCAAATGCTCACAACCGGTTATCAATATAAAGGCATCGCAGCGGTACGTTATCCTCGTGGCTCCGGAACCGGTGCCGTCATAAATTCCGAACTTGAGGCTTTACCAATAGGCAAGGGAGAGATCGTTCGCAAAGGTAAAAAGATTGCAATCCTGGCATTTGGCAGCATGCTGACACCTGCTCTGGAGGCCTCATCCGAACTTGATTCTAGCGTTGCTAACATGCGCTTTATAAAGCCACTTGATATTAAGCTTATTGAGAAATTGGCGAAAAACCATGACTTAATTGTCACAGTGGAAGAGAATGCTCTGATGGGTGGTGCTGGCTCTGCCGTACTGGAAGCAATGCAATCGCTTAATCTAACTACACCAACGCTTTGCCTCGGCTTACCAGACAACTTTATTGAGCACGGCACACATGAAACCATGTTGGCTGAATGTGGTCTAGATAGCAAAGGAATTGTGCAAACAATTCAAGCTAAATTATTAGCGCTTTAAAGCTTGATTTCGTAGCTATCGGCCCAATATCCGTAAAAGATATTAAGCAAACCTATTTACACCATTGCGCAGGCGAGTAAACTTGTCGCTAATTAAAGCAAAAAAATAATTGCTGCGCTAATTTGGAGATTCACCCAGTTATGAACCAACCTAGCTTGCCAGATACTGCCAGAATGCCAATTGAAGACGTCCAAAACACACCGGACGTAAGACACTTGGATATTAACAAAGTCGGTATTAAATCCATTCGTCACCCTGTCATCGTAAAAGACAAATCCGGCGGTGAACAGAGTACTGTGGCTATTTTTGATATGTATGTGCATTTACCACATAATTTTAAAGGTACGCACATGTCGCGTTTCGTTGAGATCCTAAACATGAACGAGCACGCGATTTCGATTGAGTCATTCGAGACGATTTTGCGTCAAATGGTTGAGCGTTTGGAAGCTGAGTCTGGCTATGTGGAAATGCGTTTCCCTTATTTTGTGAACAAATCCGCGCCGATTTCTGGCGTGAAAAGCTTGCTAGATTATGACGTGACCTTTATTGGCGAAATTAAAAATGGTCAATTTGGCATTACAGTCAAAGTATTAGTGCCTGTCACCAGCCTGTGCCCCTGCAGCAAAAAAATCTCCGATTATGGCGCGCATAACCAACGTTCTCATGTCACAGTGACAGCGCTCATTAATGATTTTATCTGGATTGAGGACATTATTGCATTGGTAGAAAAACAAGCTTCGTGCGAACTTTACGGCTTACTTAAACGCCCAGACGAGAAATTTGTAACCGAGCGCGCTTATGACAACCCTAAATTTGTGGAAGATATGGTGCGCGACGTTGCCTCACAACTTAATGCCGAAAAGCGCATTGATGCTTATGTGGTAGAAAGTGAAAATTTTGAGAGCATTCATAATCACTCGGCTTATGCGCTGATTGAAAATGATAAACGTAAAGCAAGAAACTGAAAGAAGATAACTAGTGAGTAATGAATCTGTAGAGAAAAGAAAAGCTCCTTTATTTCAAGTCATAAAAGCAGTTTTGTGGAGCATGCTTGGTGTACGTGGTCAAAAAGGCTACGAAGACGACATTGCCAAAATCACCCTCAAGCAAGCAGTGGTTGCGGGCATTATAGGTGCGATAATATTTGTATTCACCGTGCTCACCTTAGTGCAGCTTGCTATCAAGCATATGAGCTAAAATAATAAAAAAAACGGGCTATGCCCGTTTTTTTATTCAATAGCACTTAGTATTTCTTGCTTAGCGTCATAATCGAATTTTCACGCTTAACGTCTAATCGATTCTGCGCAGACATACCAAGCAACACCACTGGTGGCGAACCACCTTCGGTGACAGTCGCTTGAACGCTGTTTAATACTATTGTGCCAATTTTCAAAGTATTCAGTGTTACCAAGTAAGCTGTAACCACACCATTCGCGGTAGACATATTCACTTTTTCGCCTTTTTCATAGTCAATTTTTGCATACTTGGCATCACCGCTATTCAACGCCACTGTCGTTGCCCCGGTATCCACCACATACTTAAGCGATACACCATTAATACTTAAATTGCCATAAAAATGCCCATTTCTGTCCGCATATAAACTTACCGGGCTATTTGTTCCACCATCACTAGCCGCAGGTGTAGCGCTTGCCCCAACCGATGCGGCCTGCCCCATTTTGAGCACTTGACGCTTACCCTCAATCATAAAAGTAGCGGAATCACTGTCGGCAGAAATTAGTTTTACGCCATTTGACGTTTGGCCCGCACTCAAGCTTTGTGGCGCGCCGCCATTGATGGTAACAATCGCTTTATTGCTAAACAAACCCACCACGTTCACGCGTGTGTCCGCCAACACCTGCGTTATAAACAGGCTTGCAGATAACAATAACAAAACTTTAATTTTTAACATTTTGTTCCCTAATTCAACTAAACATTCCAGCACGTCCATGTGTTTGCGCTAATTTTAGACCTAATGCTATCACGATAAATCCCATGAGTGGAAATGTCGCAGCTAGTAAAAACGTATTTTGTCCGCCCAAGTATTGCAGTGCATATCCGCCAGAAAGCCCACCCAGTGTTCCTCCTACGCCATACGCTACACTATTATAAATCGCTTGCCCTTTAGCCTGATGTCGCCCGTTAAAAAACTGGGTGACTACTTCCACCGAAGCAGCATGAAAGCTACCAAACGTCGCAGCATGCAAACTTTGTGCAATCAGCAGCAACACAAGGTTATCTACAGCAACGCCTATTAGGCCAAAACGGAGGACAGCCAACGCCAAGCTCGTGAGCAAAATAGCTTTTAAACTAAATTTTTTCATGATTTTTGGCATGAGCATGAAAATACCAATCTCACAGATAACACCCACAGCCCACAACAAACCAATGATACTTTTGCTATAACCATGCTCTGCCAAATAAATGGAATAAAAGTTATACAACACGCCATGCGCCGTCACCATCATGGCACAACCCACTAACAAAGCCATGACTGCAGGATTGCAAATAATTTTCCAGACGGAAAAATGATCCGTATGATGCGGCGCAACTTTAGCTTCATGCAGAGTAAACGTGAGTGCAAACAATGTAATTTGCACCACTAGCAAAAACCACAACAAGCTTTTGATGCCAAAACCATCCATCAAAAAACCGAGAATAACCGCGGCAACAATAAAACCTAGCGAACCCCACATGCGAATGCGGCTGTAATGTCCATTAGTGGTGGCAAGATGTGCCAATGTAAGTGATTCCGAGAGCGGCAGTGTAGAGCTGGTAAACAAGCTCAAAGCCGCCATCACCAGTAGCATCGGCCAGAAGCCATGCGTCCAAAATACTGCGATAAAACCCAGCACACCTAAAAGCGTATTGAGTTTAATCCAAATAGTACGACGTGCCGTATGGTCTGCCAACCATCCCCAAAAGTTAGGTGCAAAAATACGGCTAATTTGAAACAAAGACATAAGGATGCCGATATCAGCGGCCGAGAACTCTTCTGACTGCAGATACAAACCCCAGTAAGGCACAAATGCGCCTACAAAGAAGTAATAGATAAAGTAAAAGCGGGAAAGATTAAAGTGTAAAACGTGGCTCATCCGTTGGTACAACCTACTTCTGTCGTACCAAGACTTGTATGACCTTTGTATCTAATTTTGAGTTCACTCATAAGATCAATTACACGTTGTGCTGGCGCATCAGCACAGGCTCTGATACTCACTTGAGCCGCTTTTTTATCTAGCACCTCATTGACCACCTCAGACACTTTTATAAAGCGAATCTCACCTACTTCATAATGCGTTGAGGTAATGCGGATGTCAATAATATTTGCTAGCTTATTTGCCTGGCAAGCTGATAAAACCAGTATAGATAGAACTAGAAAGCGTACACATCTAACCACTTGGACCTAGCCTAGCTTAGGTGTAGCGCATACCACATCCGCATTTTGCGCACGATGCCGCAACGCATGATCCATAAGCACCAATGCCAACATCGCCTCTGTAATTGGCGTGGCGCGTACGCCCACGCATGGGTCGTGACGACCTGTGGTTTGCATAGTCACGTCTTTGCCGTTTTTATCAATAGAGCGACGTTCTTGTGGGATGCTGGAAGTAGGTTTTAGCGCAACATTTACGCGAATCTCCTGCCCAGTGGATATACCACCCAAAATACCACCTGCATTGTTGGTAGCAAAACCCTTTGAAGTCAATTCATCCGAGTGTACGCTACCACGCTGGTTAATACTCGCGAAACCTGCGCCGATTTCCACGCCTTTTACCGCGTTAATGCCCATCATGGCGTGAGCGATATCGGCATCTAACCTATCGAATACCGGCTCGCCCCATCCCACTGGCACGCCCTCTGCCACCACAGTGATGCGCGCGCCAATAGAATCACGCTCGTTGCGGACATTATCCAAAAATGTTTCTAATTGCGGTAACACCTCGCTATTGGGCGAAAAAAATGGATTTTCATTCACTAAATCCCAACTTTGGAATGGAATTTCGATTTCACCTAATTGACTCATATAGCCACGTATTTGCACGCCAAAGCGCTCTTTTAACCATTTCTTGGCTATCGCGCCAGCAGCCACACGTATAGCGGTTTCCCGAGCACTGCTACGACCACCACCACGATAATCACGTACGCCATACTTTTGGCTGTAGGTGTAATCCGCATGGCCGGGACGAAACGTATCCATGATTTTGCTGTAATCTTGACTACGTTGGTCAGTGTTACGTATCAGCAAACCAATCGGTGCGCCTGTAGTTTTACCTTCAAACACGCCGGATAGGATTTCAACTGCATCATCTTCTTGTCTTTGTGTCACGTGACGCGAAGTGCCTGGTTTGCGCCTGTCCAAATCAACCTGCAAATCGGCTGCGGTTAGTGCCAAACCAGGCGGACAGCCGTCTACCACACCGCCGATAGCAGGGCCGTGCGACTCGCCAAACGAGGTCAGCGTGAATAAGGTTCCAATGGTGTTTCCAGACATCGCAAGATTTTAACACAGCCTCATGCATCACGCACTCAGCAGGCTACCTGCATCGCGCTGATAGCAAAACTCTGCGATAATGAAAATAATGCTTACGCTAAGCCTTTGATCCACGTGGAATAGACTTGAGTGGCGACCTTGTTAAGGAAAAAGCAGTGTAATTCAAGTTCTTGCTGCATCGCTCCCGCCTGCTGCACAGCAGGCGAACTTGCAGCTTCTGCAAGCTCATCTAGGCTTTCTTCACACCATTTTCTTACCATCTCAGTCGTAACTTCTACATGGGTTTGAAACGCCAAATGCTTGCCGATAGCATATGCTTGATTTTGGCAATATTGACTGGAAAGCAAATGTGTGGCGCCTTCTGGCAGAGCGAAAGTTTCCCCATGCCAGTGGAATGCGTTAAATGTTTGGATGTTGCCAAACCAGAATTTTGCAGCTTCGTTATCCGTTACTGCGACCTCTCCCCAGCCAATCTCTTTCACTTTGTTTGCTCCAACGATACCGCCAAGTGCTTTGGAAATCAGCTGCCCGCCAAGACAATGACCGAGCAGTGGAATATCTGCGGCTTTTGCCTCTCGAATCAAATTTAACAATGGCTCAATCCACGGTAAATCATCATTCACACTCATCGGCCCACCCATCAGCACCATGCCGCTGTAACCAAGTACAGATGCGGGTAGAGGCTCCCCCTCATCCACCCTGATTAACTGCCAAGGTATGCGCTGTTCATCCAGGAAAGCGCCTAAATAGCCGGGGCCTTCACGTCCTAAAAAGCGAAAAATAATGACTGGTCTCATTCTATAACCCTAAATTTTCCAATTTCAATATCATCAATCGTGTGGTTTCCAATTGCATAACGAATTAACCGCAATGTGGGAAACCCTATTTTAGCTGTCATACGACGTACTTGGCGATTTTTTCCTTCGGATATCTTTATTTCCAGCCAAGTTGTTGGGATGGCTTTGCGTACACGAATTGGCGGCTCTCTAAGCCATATTCCATGCGGCTCTTGGACTATGCTAGCCTGTGCTGGCTGTGTAACAAAATCCCCCAAATCCACACCTTTTTTAAGCGGTAATAAATCTGCTTCGGTCGGCGCTCCCTCAACTTGCGCCCAATAAATCTTTATTTCTTTGTACTTTGGATGGCTTAAACGATGTTGTAATGCGCCATCATCGGTTAAAATAAGCAATCCCTCTGAGTCTGTATCCAAGCGCCCGGCGGCATATACATCGGGAATAGGGATAAAGTCTTTTAATGTGGTGTGCTTTTCATGTGGCGTAAATTGGCTCACGACATTAAATGGTTTATTGAATAAAACAATCACTTAAGATCTTTCAGGATAAAAAATGGCTTCAAAAATTAACATTCCCGCCAATGGCGCAAAAATCACAGTTAATGCGGATAATTCACTTAATGTGCCCAATAACCCGATTATCCCATTTATTGAAGGTGATGGCATCGGTGTTGATATTACGCCGCCCATGCAGAAAGTAGTAGATGCTGCCGTCAACAAGGCTTACAAAGGTAAACGCAAAATTGCCTGGATGGAAGTATTCGCAGGCGAGAAAGCCACTAAAATATACGACAAAGACACGTGGTTACCAGCGGAAACCATGCGAGCCGTGCGCGAATATATAATCTCAATTAAGGGCCCACTCACCACGCCTGTTAGTGGCGGCATACGCTCGCTTAATGTAGCCTTACGCCAAGAACTTGATTTATATGTATGTTTGCGCCCTATTCAATATTTTACGGGTGTACCAAGTCCAGTTAAAAACCCCGAAAAAGTTGATATGGTAATTTTTAGAGAAAATACCGAAGATATTTATGCCGGTATTGAATGGGCAGCTGACTCAGATGAAGTGGCGAAAGTGATTCAATTTTTAAGCGATATGGGCATGCGAAAAAAAATCCGATTCCCAGAGTCTTCTGCAATAGGGATTAAACCTGTTTCTATTGATGGCAGCAAACGCCTGATTCGCAAGGCAATTCAATATGCTATTGATAATAAAAGAAATTCTGTCACCATCACGCATAAAGGTAACATCATGAAATTTACCGAAGGTGGCTTTAGAGATTGGGGTTATCAGCTCGCTAAGGAAGAATTTGGTGCGAAGGAAATCGATGGCGGTCCGTGGCTTAAGTTACCAAATGGCATCGTAATTAAAGATTGCATTGCAGATGCATTTTTGCAGGAGATTTTATTACACCCAACTGATTATGATGTAGTAACTGCACTTAACTTGAACGGTGACTACATGAGTGATGCGCTTGCAGCACAAGTGGGAGGCATAGGCATTGCGCCAGGAGCAAATTTAAGTGACACCGTCGCCATGTTTGAAGCTACGCACGGCACGGCACCTAAAATTGCTGGTAAAAATATGGCGAACCCGAGTTCCATTATCCTCTCGGCTGAGATGATGCTGCGTCATATGAGTTGGGTAGAAGCAGCAGATTTGGTACTTGCTGGTGTTGCTAAAGCGATTCAATCAAAGCGTGTAACGGGTGATTTTGCCACCCAAATGGAAGACGCAACAGAAATTGGCACCGCGGAATTTGGAGATGAGATTGTTAAATGTATGTAATTTTGAATAAAAAAATGGCCCGCAATGCGAGCCAACTAGTTTAAGACCTTAAGTCAAACACCCTAAAAAAGCTTAAGCCTTTTGGATATTTGAAGCTTGTTTGCCTTTTGGACCTTCAGTCACTTCGAAGCTCACACGTTGACCTTCTTTAAGACTTTTGTAGCCAGACTCAACAATTGCTGAGAAGTGGGCGAACAAATCATCTCCGCCATCATCTGGGGTAATAAACCCAAAACCTTTAGAATCATTAAACCACTTTACGGTACCTAATGCCATTTCTACATCCTTACATAATACGAGGGGCGCCTCAAAAAGTTTGTATCAAGAACAGGAGTCGCGATAAATGAATAAAGCTGGCTACAAAAGACTCGAATGCAAACACCTTCGCGCTTTATATGTTACAAATTGTAAAAAGTCAAGCACAATGTGCCCTGTTGCATATATGTCAACCGATTTGTAGGCATAAACCACAAATTCTATTAAAAAAATTGCAATTTCTTTACAAAGAAAAGGTTAAAGCGCATTATTGCTGTAATATAAAATATTGTTTAACTACAATAGTTTATATAGAATAGATAAATAATTAGATTAAAAGCGAATTATTACAATGGCCGCAACTGCAACTACAACAAAATTGAGTGGACTCGCCCGCATGCTGGTGCAAGAAAAATTGCTTTCCGAAGACGAGGCAGGTGCTATTCAATCACAAGCCAATATACAAAAAGTACCATTCATTTCGCAGGTCATTGCTAGCAGAAAAATCACAGCAGAAAAAATTGCAGAAACATCTTCTAAAGCCTTTGGTTTTCCCTATTTTAATTTAGACTCTCTAAACCCTGACTATTTACCAGCCAAGTCGATTGACCTCAAACTAATGCAAGCGAATCGTGTAATCGCTTTGCAAAATCGCAATAACGTTTTATTTGTAGCACTTTCCGATCCCACCAACTTACATTCCCTAGATAGCGTGCAATTCCAGATGGGCATGACATTGTCGCCTGTGGTGGTAGAAGATGACAAGCTTGGTAAATGGATCGATAGAATCGTTGAGTCCAAAGACACTAGCATGGCTTCACTAGATGTTGGTGATGATTTCAATCTTGAAATGGGTGCAAACGATGAAGAGGGTGAAGCTGAATCTACCCAAGAGGTGGATGATGCCCCAGTCGTTAAGTTTTTACAGAAAATGCTATTGGATGCCATTAATATGGGGGCATCCGACTTGCACTTTGAGCCCTACGAAAAATTTTACCGCATTCGTTACCGCATCGATGGTGAACTACGGGATATTGCGCAGCCCCCGCTAGCTATCAAAGAGAAGCTTGCTTCACGCATCAAAGTCATTTCCAGCTTGGATATTTCCGAGAAGCGTATCCCGCAAGACGGACGGATGAAGCTCGTACTCTCTAAAACGCGCACTATTGATTTCCGCGTAAGCACTTTACCTCTGATTCATGGTGAGAAGATTGTGATGCGTATCTTAGATCCTACCAGCGCAACACTTGGGATTGAAGCCCTTGGTTATGAACCAGAGCAAAAAGATGCCCTGTTGAATGCAGTTAGCCGTCCTTATGGCCTAGTGCTTGTTACCGGGCCAACCGGCTCAGGAAAAACTGTTTCGCTTTATACATGCCTTAATATTCTCAACAACCCTGGTGTCAATATTTCTACAGCAGAAGACCCTGCGGAAATCCCGCTTGCTGGCATCAATCAAGTAAACGTGAACGATAAACAAGGTCTCACATTTGCTGCCGCACTAAAATCGTTTTTGCGACAAGATCCGGACATCATCATGATTGGTGAGATTCGCGACCTAGAAACTGCCGACATGGCTATTAAGGCAGCTTCAACAGGTCATATGGTGCTCTCGACACTGCATACCAACGACGCCCCTACTACCTTGACGCGTTTGATGAATATGGGAGTTGCCCCATTTAATATCGCCTCTTCTGTCACTCTGATCACAGCGCAACGGCTTGCACGTAGGCTATGTAAAAGTTGTAAAGTTCCGATCGAAGCGCCTAAAGAAGCCTTGCTAAAGGTTGGTTTTACTGAAGAAGATTTTAAGCAAGAATTTCAAATTTACGGGCCCAAAGAAGGGGGCTGTGAGCTATGCAATGGTGGATACAAAGGTCGTGTAGGTATTTATCAGGTCATGCCCATCACTGATGCGATTAGCCGCATCATCATGACTAACGGCAATGCGATTGACATTGCTGACCAAGCAAAAAAAGAAGGTGTAAATGACTTAAGACGATCAGGAATACTTAAAGTGATTCAGGGCTTGACATCAATTGCTGAAGTAGAAGCCTGTACTAATGAGTAATTTGCATAATTAGTTAAAGGATGCAATATGGCTGCAAGTGCAAGTAAACAAATTACCTATGTCTGGGAAGGCAAAGACAAAAAAGGCAAGGTCATCAAGGGAGAAATGCGTGCTGCTGGAGAATCCTTTGTTAACGCCACTCTAAGGCGACAGGGCATTACCGTCACCAAAGTTAAAAAGCAGAGTGGCTTCTCCAAAAAAGGTAAAGTAACTGACAAAGATATCTCACTTTTCACGCGTCAGTTGGCCACCATGATGAAATCTGGCGTGCCGTTATTGCAGGCATTCGATATTGTTGGCAAAGGTCACAGCAATCCAGCTGTAGCTAAACTCCTGGGTGATATTAAAGCCGATGTAGAAACGGGTAGTAGTTTAAGTGCTGCTTTCCGCAAATACCCGCTTTATTTTGACAACCTATATTGCAATTTAGTTGGTGCCGGCGAACAGGCAGGTATTTTAGATACCTTGCTTGACCGCTTGGCAACTTACAAAGAGAAAATAATCGCTATCAAGGGAAAAATCAAAACGGCATTAATGTATCCCATTTCCATTCTAGTCGTCGCCTTTGTCATTACTGCAGTGATTATGATTTTTGTGGTGCCTGCATTTAAAGACTTATTTTCAAGCTTTGGGGCCGACTTGCCAGCGCCTACCCTCTTCGTTATGGGCTTATCTGATATATTTGTAGAGTGGTGGTGGGCCATTTTTGGTTCGATCGGAGGAGCTTTATGGTTCTTCTTTTATACTTGGAAACGGTCAGAAAAAATGCAATCTACCATGGATAGATTGCTACTAAAAATGCCTATTTTTGGTGATGTGATTCGCAAAGCTACGATTGCACGATGGACACGTACGCTTTCTACTATGTTCACTGCCGGCGTACCCCTGGTCGAAGCTCTAGATTCTGTAGCGGGCGCTTCTGGTAACCGTGTTTACTTTGATGCCACAAAGAAAATACAAAGTGAAATTAGTACGGGTACCAGCTTAACCGTATCTATGCAAAATGCAGAAGTATTTCCAAATATGGTATTGCAAATGACCGCGATTGGCGAAGAGTCAGGCGCATTAGATTCTATGCTCAGCAAAGTAGCTGATTTTTTTGAAGGTGAGGTAGATGATGCTGTCGAAGGATTGTCCAGTCTGATGGAACCAATTATTATGGTCGTCTTAGGCATACTCATTGGTGGCTTGGTTGTTGCCATGTACTTACCAATATTCAAAATGGGCGAGGTCGTTGGTTAAACCAACCTCAATGATAAAGTCTTTACATTTTAGATTGTAAGGTGCAAAGACCTAATCTAACCCCCAATTACTGTGTCATTTTTTCACTGCTGCCTGCATAGATTTTTCAATTTCTTTATAAGGCTGCGCACCTAACATACGCTTCCCATCAGAGAAAATAAGCGTAGGCGTACTAGTTATCCCAAATTTTCTTGCCAACTCTCCCACACGCTCTAGTGGAACTTCGCAATTACCTGTAGTTTTTGGTAATTGGTTATTCAATATCCAGTCATTCCATGCTTTTACACGATTACTAGCGCACCAAATTGATTTTGACTTGGCAGCGGCATCTGGGTGTAATTGCTCTATTGGATATAAAAAAGTATAAATTGTCACATCTGTAATATTGACCAATTCATTTTGTTCTAAACGTTTACAAAATGGGCAATCCACATCCGAAAATACAGCAATCTTACGACTACCATTGCCTTTGACTACTTTAATCGCTTGATCCAAAGGCAAGCTATTAAAATCAATTTTCGTCAGTTCATCCAAACGCTCGCCAGTGACATCTTTTTTGGTTTTGGGGTCAACCAGACGACCTTCTGCGATCAAAAAGGTAAGCTTCTCATCGGTATAGACAATTTGACCGCCCATGAATACCTCATATAGCCCACCATATGGCGTTTTAATAACGCTTTCTACCTTAAATTTTGGGTAAGCCGCTTCAATCGCTTTTTTTAAGCCTGCCTCATCAGCAAGCGCAAACTGACTCAGTGTAATTAGAGTTGCAGCAACTAATAGTTTTAATTTCATATTCAACCTTCTTAAAAGCCTTGCCTTCTATGCAACCGCTTGTTTTATTAATACTTTCTTAATTAGTGTTTGGTTATTCAACTTACGCATTCCCCAGACACCTAGTTTCTTTAGCACGCCTTGTTCGCTTGCAAATAAATAATCCAATCCAGAAACCAAACTATTCATGCTCACAATATCAGCTTTTCTGGCGCGTTCATACTGCCGTAAAAATGTTTTTTCGCCGATATCCTGCATAATGTGTGCCTTAGCCAGCAGCTCTTGCAGCGCTATCACATCTCGAAAACCTAAATTCAGGCCTTGCCCCGCCATTGGATGAATCTGATGCGCAGCATCACCTACTATGGTAACTCGGTTTGCAATTAGTTGCGTTGTGGTCATCTGGTTTAACTCAAACGATAAAGCCTCGCTCACCGGCTTAAGCTCACCTAAGACATTCTTGGATTGCGCTTGCACACGCTCCGCTAGTTCTTTGGCTGTTAGCTTTAACAGCCGAGCCGCTTGTTCCGTTGGCACTGACCACACCATCGACACATGCTGCTGTGGCAATGGTAGCAAGGCCAGAGTTTCGTGCGACGCAAACCATTGCCGTGCGATATTGTCATGATTTTTTTCTGCTAAATAGTTCGCCACTATCGCAGTTTGATTAAACGGTTTGAGCTTGGCTGATATGTTCATCTGCTGCCTTACGAATGAATGCGCGCCATCTGCCGCAACCAGCAGTTTTGCTGATAATTGCGACCCATTTTCCAGTGCTAGCCGAACTTGCTGCTCCGTACTCTCAATATGCATGCAAGCAGCCTCAATAACAACCAGCCTAGCAAGCGCTTCCAGATTGGCCTGTAGAGCATGCATCAAATTATTATTTTCCGCAATCAGTCCAAGTTTAGTCAAATTAGCATCGCTATCAGCCAATAACAGCGGACTTTCACTAACATCATTCCAAAGATGCATAGCGTGAATTTCATTGACACGTGATTTATCCACAAACTGCCACACGCCAAGCGCCTGTAGCCAATTTTCAGTAGCGGGAGTCAGTGCATAAATACGCGTATCCCAATCTTTAGAGTTGTTTATTGCAACATTTTTCGCAGTTACCAGAACAACACTCTTACCTTGTTGTGCAAAACTAATTGCGGCTGCAAGCCCCACTAAGCCCGCGCCTACGACAATAATATCGGTCTCAATATCTTGGTTAACTTTTGCCATCACTTACCGTAACTCATTTTGCCCACCAAAAAACTCTTAGCAGGTTGCAAAATATCCAAAAAACCAAGACCCACGCCACGCAGAGCGGATACCCCAAGCAAATCATTCGAGAAAGTATTCACTAAAAAATCAGTAAATAAAACACTACCGCGCTTATCGCGCTGACGTTGTTTTTCGTAAGCCCTCAGCATTTCATCACTGCCCAACCGCTCGCTCTCGTTCGGGTGAATAATCAGATCTGCCAACGTCCAGGCATCGCGCAGCCCCACATTAAAACCCTGCCCGGCAACAGGATGCATAGTCTGCGCGGCATTTCCAATCACTGCTAAATGCGACGCAATAACGGGCTTAAGCGTGCTTAGTTTTAGTGGGAAACTCAACCGTTTTCCCACTCGCAAAAAACTACCTACTCGATCACCGAACGCCTCATGTAGCTGTGTTAAGAATGTCGCATCATCTAGTGCTAGCAATCCATCAATCTTGTCTTTCTCGCCTGTCCACACCAGCGAAAAATCATGGTTGCCATTTGGCAACAAGGCCATTGGGCCTTGCGGTGTAAATCGCTCATAGGCAATGCTGTCATGTGGTAACTCGCAATGCACTATGCTCACTAGTGCACTGTGCCCATATTCTTTAGTTTCACGTTTGATACCTGCAACTTCACCTAAGCTGTTGCCACCATCTGCAATCACGACCAATTGACTAAAAAATGTTTTTGATTCGCCTGCATGCTGAAAATCAATCTGCCCACAATCTTTATCTGTATTGACTTGTGAGGCAACCGCTTGATACAAGATTTCAGTCTCTTCTAAAGCATCATCTAAAACTTTCGTAAGCGCCCCATAAGGCAATACATAACCTAGTGCTGGTAGATTGTGGTCGCTTGCACTTAGTTTTGTGCGTCCTAGCCCACCTCGCTGAGAAATATGAATCTTCTTAATGGCTGTCGCACTACCTTCTATCTCATTCCACACGCCTAGTCTTTCTAGAATTATGCGACTCCCATAGGAAAGCGCCAAAGCCCGTGTATCCTTATGTGAAGCGCCTTTTGCGCGAGCTTCTAAAACTGTAGCTGCGATACCATGCTGCTGCAAAGCCAGCGCCAATACTGATCCGACAGGACCACCGCCGATAATGACGATATCTTTTTCACTCATGACTTTTTCATTGCAGCTTCAATATCCACCACAGTTTTTGGCGCATTTATCGTTAAAACTTCGCATGCTTTCTCTGTAATCAATACATCATCTTCAATGCGGATACCAATGTTCCAAAAATGCTCAGGGACGTTATCAGCAGGACGCACATAACAACCAGGCTCAACGGTTAACACCATATTTGGTTCTAATTTTCTCCACTCATTGCCACCTTTGTACTCGCCCGCATCGTGCACATCCAAACCCAGCCAATGACCTGTGCGATGCATATAAAATTGACGATACGAGCCCGTTTCTAACACTTCCGCTTTACTACCTTTGCATAGTTTAAAATCAATAAAGCCTTGTACAAGCACATCCAATGCGGCTTCATGCGGTTCGTTCCAATGATTATCAGGTTTAGCAGCAGCAATAGCTGCCGCTTGCGCGGTCAACACAAGTTCATACAAATCTTTTTGAGCTGCGCTAAATTTTCCGTTAATTGGGAATGTACGCGTAATATCCGAAGCATAACCATCTAGCTCACAACCCGCGTCAATCAACAATAGTTCGCCATCATTTAATTTAGCGTTATTCGCGTTGTAATGCAAAGTACAAGCATTAGCGCCTCCCGCCACAATACTGGTGTAAGCTGGTGCCTGTGCACCTTTGCGATAAAACTCGTGTAGAAACTCAGCCTCGACTTCATACTCCATCATACCGGCGTGAGTACGCTGCATGGCTCTATGGTGTGCACCAGCGGCAATGTTGGCAGAACGGCGCATGATATCTAACTCATAAGACGATTTAAACAAGCGCAACTCATCAATCAGCTTGCGTACATCGGTTAACTCATCCGGCGCATTCACACCTGTTCTGACTTGTTCACGCAACCTATTCAGCAAATCTGTTACGCGCACATCCCAAGCTGCATCCGCGCCCAGACTAAAAAAGAGCTTGGGCTGATTACCTAAAAGTTTAGGTGCAATTTCATCAAGCTCGGAAATAGAATATGCCTCATCAAAACCGAACTCAGCTTTCGTCGCATCTGCACCATAACGAAAGCCATCCCAAATTTCACGCTCCATATCTTTGTCTCGACAAAACAAGATGCTTTTCGGCACTTTTCCAGAGACTAGAAACAACACTGACTCGGGCTCTTTAAAGCCTGTCAGATAGTAAAAATAGCTATCGAACCGATAAGGGTAATGACTATCACGATTGCGAATCACCTCAGGCGCGGTCGGGATAATCGCCATACCCTCACCCATTTTTTGCATGAGTGCTAATCTGCGTTTTAAGAACTCTTGTTTGTTATTCATTTAACTACGACCTTTCAAGGAGGCATCTAGTTCTGCAAGGCGCTCAGGCGTACCGACATCGTGCCATTCACCTTGATAGTGCTGTCCTGTAACAAGATTTCTCATCATTGCGGTTTTTAGTAGGGGTGCCAGCCTTGCAGATTCTCCACGTACAACACCTGCGAAAAAATCAGGGTGATAAATGCCTACACCAGAAAATGTGAGTTTTGAAACACCTTCTGCGAAAAGCCTTCCATCTTGTAACGCAAAGTCTCCCTGTGCATGTTGAGGTGGATTACTAACCATCACTAAATGTGCGAGATTAGGAGAAGTCAAGTCAATCTTGGCAAAATCAATATTGGTAAATATATCACCGTTCACCACCAAAAATGACGCTTCCCCAAGTAAATGTAATGCATTGGCAATACCTCCGGCAGTTTCCAAAGCGACCTTCTCTGGACTATATTGAATATGTGCGCCCCATTCAGTACCATCTTTCAACGCAGCTTCTATCTGTTCACCTAAGTGAGCGTGATTAATCACAATCTCTTTAAATCCTGCCTTTACAAGATTCTCAATGTGCCAAACTATAAGCGGTTTGCCACCAACTTTGAGTAAAGGTTTGGGCGTCCGATCCGTAAGTGGGCGCATCCTTTCTCCGCGACCCGCCGCAAGAATCATAGCCTTCATCAGAAAGTGTATCCTACTTGTGGCTGCTTATTTTCCAGTTCATCAAGCAAGCGCAGCATAGGGCGCAACTCAACGTAACGCTCGCACACTTTACGCAAGTACTGCATCACCAATGGCATATCTTTTAGATAGCCATCTTTACCGTCCCGATGATAGAGCCGTGCAAAAATACCTAAAATCTTAATGTGGCGTTGCGCACCCATCCACTCAAAATTGCGGTAAAACTCAGAAAAATCGTCCGGCACAGGCAAGCCTGCCTTTTTCGCGGGTTGCCAATAGCGCACTGCCCAATCGATAATCTGTTCTTCATCCCATGCGATGTAAGCGTCTTTGAGTAGAGAAACCAAATCGTAGGTAATTGCGCCAAATACCGCATCCTGAAAATCCAGCACACCCGGATTATTTTCTTTTGTAATCATCAAGTTGCGCGAATGATAATCCCGATGCACATAAACTTGACCTTGCGCTAGAATATTTTGATTCAACGCTTGAAATGATGCCTTGAGAGCCGCTTCCTGCTTTCCTTCCAGGGCACCATTTAAATGCTTTTTAATATACCAATCGGGAAATAAATTCATCTCTCGCGTCAATAAGGCATCGTCGTACGGTGGCAAGACATTTGGCTTACTTGCCAATTGCAGCCTGATGAGCGCATCAGTTGCATCGCCATATAGCGTCTGTGCGTTGTTCACGTTCAACTGAGAAAGATAAGTGTCATCGCCCAAGTCACTCAGCAACAAAAAACCTTGAGATAAATCTTGCGCAATGACTTTGGGTACATTGAGGCCTGCACCCAACATGAGTTTGGCAATTTTTACGAATGGCGTGCAGTCTTCTTGTGGTGGTGGCGCATCCATTGCAATTAACGTTTCACCTTGCAAATGCACACGGAAATAGCGCCTGAAGCTGGCGTCTGCAGAAGCGGTGCTTAATGTAAACTTTTTATTCGGTAAAACTTGATTGAGCCAATTTTCTAATTGTAATTTTCTATCCACACAACACCTTTTTTAATTTTCAACCCTAGTCTTTAATGTAGTCAATACTTGGTCAAAAAGCCATATTTTTATTGATTAAAAACCACTTTTATGCGATTTTATCACTCGGGGATAAAACTCACTATTAAAGTCATTTTTCATTAAAAATCATCGTTTAGAATCACTTGAACTCCGCCATTAAAAATACTGGATTTGTAGAAAGTTTTTTTGCTGCTATAGCTATGTGCTTATTGTTTGGCTACAGCATCACATCATCTGCAGAAACTATGACGATGGAACTATTCAAGGTTCCGGAAACCATTCAGCCGGAAGCACAACCAGGTGCAATCGAGATTGAAGGCGACAAACTTGATCTATATTTGGACCGCAAAATGCGTGCCACAGGTAATGCTGTCATTAGCAAGGGTGAACAAAAAGTGTATGGCGACACCATTGAGTATGACGTGCAGAACGATGAATTAAAAGTAGATGGTAACGCGCGCATCAACCTTGGTGATAGTGAAATAAGGGGGCCTGCACTTAAAATGCGCCTAAGTGAGAATATAGGCGAAATGAAAGACGCCAGCATCACAATCAACAAACCCTCAGACACTGAGGATGCTACCAAACCAAAACCACATAATGATCCCACTGTTTATACGCAATCTAAATTACTTAATGCGCAAACCAGCCTTACCGATAACCCAAGACTCTACCAAGATAATTATCGCGAACCGGCCACGCCCATCGGACAATCATCTGCTGATCCCAGGTTTGACTTTTCGCGTGGCGATGCCAAAGCAGTTTTATTTGAAGGACAAGACAAAAAGCGCCTGAAAGATGCACGCTATACCACTTGCGAACCAGGTGTGGACGATTGGTATATTAAAGCCAGTGAAATCGAACTGGATGATTACACACAATCGGGTACGGCCAAAAATGCCCGTGTAGAGTTTCAAGGGGTACCGTTACTTTACATGCCGTGGATGAGCTTTTCGTTTAACAATGAACGGAAATCCGGCCTACTGGCGCCGACCGTTGGATCTACCAGCCGTAGTGGTTTTGAGACACTTGTGCCCTACTATATCAACATCGCGCCCGACAAGGATGCCACAGTAGGGGTGCGCTATTTAAGCAAGCGTGGTGCGCAACTTCAAGGTGAATTTAGATATTTGAATGAAAATTATTCCGGTATAGATAGTGTTGAATATTTAAACGACGATCAACTCAATGGCGGGGAGCGTTACTATGCAAACCTTAGCCATAATCACAATTTTGGAAGTGGGTGGTCCGCTGGCTACAACCTTGAAAAGGTCTCGGATGATGAATATTTTTCTGAAATGTCGACACGCATTATCAGTACCAGCCGTGTTAACTTGCCACAAGAAGGTCGAGTTGACTATGTTGGCGACGTGTGGCGGTTTAACGGCTTAGTACAAAAATATCAAACATTGGATGATACTAATTATCCCTATGAGCGTTTGCCACAATTCACGCTTTCAGCAAATAAAGAATGGGATTATGTTACGGCAGATTTATATAGCCAATGGTCTTATTTCGACCTAAACAAAAAAGCCCCCCTCGCAGCGACAGGCAGTCGGCTAGCGATGTACCCTAGTGTCAGCGTTCCATTCACTCAGTCCTATGGTTTTGTTACACCAAAATTCGGTGTACACACCACGTATTACAATTTGAATGATAACAATTTTGTAGTAAATGGACAGAATGTTAGCAACAATTCCGACACGCGCACCCTCCCCATTTTTAGCCTAGATAGCGGCTTATACTTTGAACGAGATGTGAATGTGGTTAAAAACAGCTATACACAAACCATCGAGCCACGCATGTTTTACGTTTATATCCCCGATAAAAATCAAGATCTTTTGCCCGTGTTTGATTCTGCACAGTCTGACTTGAACATGACAACTTTATTTAGCGAGAATCAATTTACCGGCAACGATAGAATCAATAACGCGAATCAACTGAGCTTGGCGTTGACCACACGCATGATCGATAGTAAAACTGGCGTCGAG
>Ga0315912_10001860_pt1 | contig 24113 bp, 27 predicted proteins | sample VfabasoilMG_FD_204469 | JGI IMG/M metagenome (GOLD analysis project Ga0315912, IMG submission 204469) | Garden soil microbial communities collected in Santa Monica, California, United States - V. faba soil | ecosystem: Environmental > Terrestrial > Soil > Garden | place: USA: California... | reverse complement strand
GTTCATCAACTTCATCGCCTCGATGATGCAGATCACCTCGCCCTCCTTCACCGCCTGGCCGACCTCGACGAACGCCTTGGCATCGGGAGACGGCGAGCGGTAGAAGGTGCCGACCATTGGCGCTTTGACGACGTGCCCCTCGACTTGGGGCGCGGCTTCGGCAGCGGCGGCCTGAGCGGCGGCAGCGCCCGCCGCCGCCGGGTGCGGCGGAGCGACGACCGGGGCAGCTGGCGCGGGCGCGGAGGCGAAGCCGGGGCTGACGCTCACCACGCCGCCCTTGACGATCTTGACCTTCTCTTCGCCCTCGGTGATCTCGAGCTCGGCGATGCCGGACTCCTGCACGAGATCAATCAGCTTCTTGAGCTTGCGTAGATCCATGGGGTTTGGCGTCTTTTCGCCGGAGAAGGCAGCATCTTATCGTAACAATGGAGTCACGATCCCTTCCAGATCCGGCGCGGTCAGGGGGCCGAGCTTGCGGTAGGCCACCCTGCCCCGGCGGTCTAGGAGGAGGCTGAAGGGCAGCCCGCCCGAGGTATTTCCCAGGTCTTTCATGAGCTGGATCGCATCCAATCCAGCCACCAGCATTTCGTACCGTATGGCGTAGTTAGCTGCAAATTCTTGCACTTTAGAAGCAGAATCAATACCAATACCGACCGCCGAGAAGCCGTATTTCCGCGCCGCAGCGTCCAGAATCGGCATTTCCTCCCGGCAGGGCGCGCACCAGGTCGCCCAGAAGTTGAAAAGCACCACCCTGCCCTGCCATTCGCTCAGCTTCCGCGGCCGGCCGGAGAGATCGCTGAACGTCGCCGAGAGGAGCTTCCCCGCCCCGCTCGCCGACTGGATGGCGAGCGCGCCGACGATCCCGCCGGCCAAGAGAGCCGCCGCCCCGGCGGCGCCCAGAACCAGGACCTCACGCCGCTGCATCGCGCAGCAGGGTCGCGAGCTCGGCAATTCCCGCGCGCTGCATGACCCGCCCGGCCTGCGAAGTCTTCAGCGCCACGCGCTCATCGCGCGGGTCGAAGACCGAAAGCCGCAGCGGATGGTCCTGCCAGGCGAGGGTAAAGACGCTCACCGCGTGCACACGGTCGCCGGAGTAGCGCCGCGCTTCCTGGGTCTCGAAGACGATGCTGCGTTCGAGCAGGAACAGCTCGACGTCCTTCGGGCTCTCGGGAAAGAGCTGCAGGTCGATCTCGGCGTAAGGCCCGGCGGTGCCCTTCAGCACCGGGCCGGTCAGGTAGGGATGGAAGGGTTGGAGCGCGTGCATTGCGTCGAGGGCGACTTCGCGCAGCTCGGCGATCAGCTGCGGATGCTCGCCCTCCTGGTAGAGCGCGCGGTAGGCGCGCAGCTCTACCTCGATTTCGTCGTTGCGCGGTAGCGCTTCGCTATCGCTGGCGCCGAGCTGGCGCGCGGCCTTGCGCTTGGCGAGCGCAAAGTTGTCGATCCCGTCCTCGGCCATGATGCGGGCGGCCGCCGCCGCGATCTCCGCGCGCATTCCGGTCTTGCGGCTCACAGCTGCGATTCAATCATAGAATCTCGTCCCTCCATGGCGGCGCATCTGCACATCCTCGGCATCTGCGGCACGTTCATGGGCGGAATCGCCGCGATCGCGAAAGCCGCCGGCCACCGCGTCACCGGTTGCGATGCGAACGTCTATCCGCCGATGAGCGAGCAGCTCGCCGCGCTCGGCATCGAGCTGATCCAGGGCTTCGGCGCAGAGCAACTCGCGCTCAAGCCCGACGTCTGGGTCGTCGGCAACGTCGTCACGCGCGGCAATCCGCTCATGGAAGCGATCCTCGACCGCGGCGATCGCTATGTCTCGGGGCCGCAGTGGCTCTCCGAGCAGGTGCTCTTCGACCACCACGTCCTCGCCGTCGCCGGAACGCACGGCAAGACCACCGCATCGACGATGCTGGCGTGGGTCCTGGAGCAGGGCGGCCAAAACCCGGGATTCCTGATCGGCGGGGTACCCCAGAACTTCCCTGTCTCCGCCCGGCTTACCGGGAGTAAGTACTTCGTGATCGAGGCGGACGAGTACGACACGGCCTTCTTCGATAAGCGCTCCAAATTTGTGCATTATCGGCCAAGGACCGCGATCCTCAACAACCTTGAGTTCGATCATGCAGACATCTTCGATGATCTTGCCGCGATCGAGCGCCAATTCCATCACTTCGTGCGGATAGTGCCAAGTTCCGGGTTGATCGTTGTGAACGGCCAGGATCCGGCTCTCGAGAGGGTGCTGAAAGCCGGGGCTTGGACTCCGATCGAGTACTTCGGGACCCCCAAGGGCTGGGAAGCCGGGGAGCCCGATGCGGCGGGCGCCTTCGAGGTCGCCTGGCAGGGACGGGTGCTCGGGCGGGTGAAATGGGACCAGCTTGGCGCCCACAACCGGCTGAACGCCCTGACGGCGCTCGCCGCGGCCCGCCACGCCGGGGTCGAGCCCGGGCAGGGCATCGCCGCGCTGAGCGCATTTTCCGGCGTGCGCCGGCGGATGCAGGTGCGTGGCGAGGCAGGGGGCGTCACCGTCTACGACGACTTCGCGCATCACCCGACCGCGATCCGCACCACCCTCGAAGGGCTGCGCCGGCGTGTCGGCCCGGCGCGCATCCTCGCGGTGCTCGAGCCGCGCTCCAACACCATGAAGCGCGGCGTGCTCAAGGATGCGTTGCCCGAAAGTCTCGGCGACGCCGATCGGACCTTCGTCTATACCGCCGGCCTGGGCTGGGACGCGGCGGCGCTCTTCGCGCCGATGGGCGCTCGGGCGCTCTGCATCGACGACCTCGAGCGGCTGGTGAGGGCGATCAAAGCCGAGGCGCACGCTGGCGACCATGTGCTGATCATGTCCAACGGCGGCTTTGGCGGTATCCACGAGAAACTGCTTGATCGTCTATCTGCACGGGTTTAACTCTTCTGCGCAGTCTCACAAGGCGCAGGTGCTTGCCCGGCATCTCGAGGAGCGAGGCCTGCGCGCGCAATACGCCTGCCCGGATTTGCCGCCGCATCCGCGCGATGCAATTCGCGCCATCGAAGCGTTTCCCGACGCCTGTTTCATCGGTTCCTCTCTCGGGGGCTTCTACGCTACCTACATGGCGGAAAAGCACGGCGCGCGCGCGGTGCTGATCAATCCCGCGATCGATCCGCACGTTGGCCTGCGTGCCTATCTCGGACCGCAGAAGAATCTCCATACCGGCGAGCCCTACGAACTCACCGAAGATTACCTGCGGGCGTGGAAGGAGCAGTACGTTCCGCACGTCACGCCGTCTCGCTACCTCCTGCTGGTCGAGACCGGCGACGAGGTGCTCGACTACCGGCGCGCGGTCGAGCGCTATGCCGGGGCGGAACAGGTCGTGGTTCCCGGCGGCGATCACAGCCTGGCGAGCTTTCCGCAGCACCTGCCGCGCATCCTCGAGTTTTGCGGCGCCCGGGCCTGACGTGCAGCTCCTATACGAGGAGGGCGGCGACCTCAAGGTAGCCGCGGTACTGGATCAGGCGCCGGCTTCGTTCCAGGTCGAGACACAGCACGGCCGGCGCGCCAAGGTGAAGGCGACGCAGGTGCTGCTAACCTTCGAGCGGCCCGGCGGGGCGGAACTGCTCGAGCAGGCGCGGCAGTTCGCCGCGGGGCTCGATACCGAATTCCTCTGGCAATGCAGCGGCGGCAAGGAATTCGCTTTTCAGGACCTCGCGAGTGAATACGTCGGTCGCGCGCCGACGGCGATCGAGTCGGCGGGCGTGCTGATCAAGCTGCATTCGGCGCCGATGTATTTCTATCGACGGGGGAGGGGGCGCTTCCAGGCCGCTCCCGAGGAGACGCTGAAGCTCGCGCTTGCGTCGGTGGAAAAGAAGGAGCGCCAGCGGGAGGCGATCGGACGCTGGGCCGCGGCGCTGGCGCGCCACGAATGTCCGGCGGAGATCGCGACGCTTCGCGACGAGCTTCTCTATTCGCCCGACGGCAACAAGCCCGAGACCAAGGCGCTGGAGCAGGCGTGCCGGGAGACGGGGTTGACGACGGCGAAGCTCTTCGAGCGCTGCGGCCTGATTCCCGACAGCCATGACTATCATCTGCAGCGCTTCCTGCACGAATTCTTCCCGCAGGGCACGGGCTTTCCCCCGCACGAGTTGCCGCCCCTTCCTGCCGACCTGCCGCTCGCGGCGGTTCAGGCGTTCAGCCTCGACGACATCGGCACCACCGAGATCGACGACGCCTTTTCCCTCGAGCGGCGCGCTGGCGGCTTACTGAGAGTGGGGATTCACATCGCGGCACCGGGGCTGGGATTCGCGCCTGGCTCGCCCTTGGACGCGATTGCCCGCTCGCGGCTCTCGACCGCCTACATGCCAGGGCGGAAGTTCACCATGCTTCCCGAGGACGTGATCGCCGGCTATTCGCTCGACCACGGCGGGGAGCAGGCGGCAGTCTCGCTTTACTTCGACGTCGCAACGGACGGAACCATCAGTGCCACGCACAGCCGCGTCGAGCGCGTCCCGGTGGTTGCGAACCTTCGGCACGCTCAGTACGACGTCCTCAACCCGGCCTTCGAGTCGGGGGGAACCACCGGGCTCGCGTTCGAGGCCGAGCTGCGGGAGCTGTGGCGCGTCGCCGGCCTGCTCGAGGCGAGGCGGGGCAAGCCGAGCGTCTCCACCGCGGCGCTCGACTACACTTTCCACGTCGAGGGCGACCGGGTGCGCATCGTGCTGCGCCGGCGCGGCTCCCCGCTCGACAAGCTCGTTGCCGAGATGATGATCTTCGCCAATTCGTCCTGGGGCGTGCTGCTCGCCGAGCGCGACGTGGCCGCCATCTACCGCGTGCAGTCGACCGGCAAAGTGCGCTTCAGCGTCCATCCCGAGCCGCACGAAGGGCTCGGGCTCCGCTGCTATGCATGGATGAGCTCGCCGCTGCGGCGCTATGTGGATCTGGTCAACCAGTGGCAACTCGTTGCCGCGCTGGGCGGTCGGCGCGCGCCTTTCGCGCGCAATTCCGACGGCCTGCTGACGGCGCTGCGCGCTTTCGAGATCACCGCGGCGCGCTTCGACGAGCACCAGCAGGCGATGGAGGATTACTGGAGCCTGCGCTGGCTGCTGCAGGAGGACGTCAGGGTTGCGCCGGCGGTGGTCATTCGCGAAAGCCTGGTGCGGTTCGAGGGGCTACCGCTGGTCGCACGAGTGCCGTCGCTCCCGCCTCTCGATCCGGGCGCGCGCGTGGCGGTCGAGATCACCGCAGTCGACCTCATCGAGCGTAATGTGTCGTGCCTGTTTCGTGAAATTCTCGGCAGCATGCCGGTTGGAGGAGCCGAGGGGATGGTTGAAAAGCCCAAATTATGAAAGACTTGGGGAATTGATGTAAGGTTAAGTCGCACAAGCGTTACACGGAGTCGTCGTGAGGGAGCGCTGACTTGAAGTTGTCGATGCCGTTTCTGGGTCAAGACCGCGTGCTCGGCGCGGCGCTCGGCATCTCCATCGCGTTCCATGCACTGCTCATGGCAGTGCACTTCCAGCTGCCGGATTCGCTGCGGTGGAAGGCCGCAGCCCGGCCGCTCGAGGTGGTCCTCGTCAACGCGAAGACGCGCGAGCGCCCGTCGCGCGCCGAGTTGCTCGCGCAAGCGAACCTGGATCGCGGCGGCAATGTCGACGAGCGTCGCCGCGCGAGGACGCCGCTTCCGGTCACCGAGCCGAAGAATCCAGGCAAGGATCTCGCCTCCGCGCAGCGGCGCCCGCGCACCCTCGAAGTGCAGCAGCAGCAGGTGCTCGTCCAGCAGGAGTCGCAGGCGCGCGTGCCGAAATCGGCGGAACGTCAGGCGCCGAACGAGGAGTCAGGTGGCCAGCAGAGCGGGCGCGACTTGGCGGACCTTGCGCTCGCGGCAATGCGGCTGCAGGCGCAGATCGACAAGCGCGTCGATGAATACCAGAAGCGTCCGCGCAAGCAGTTCATCGGCGCCAACGCCGCCGAGTACCGCTTTGCGCAGTACGAGGAAGACTGGCGTGTCAAGGTCGAGCGCGTCGGCACGCTCAACTATCCGGCCGAGGCGCGCGGCAAGCTCTACGGCAACCTGCGCCTCACCGTCACCATCCGTCCCGACGGCTCGGTCGAGTCGATCGAGCTCGACCGCTCCTCGGGGCTGAAGGCGCTCGACGCCGCTGCGTTCAAGATCGTGCGCATGGCGACGCCGTTCGCCGTCTTCCCTCCCAACATCCGGCGCGACACCGACCTCCTGGTGATCACCCGCACCTGGTTCTTCGGCCAGGGCGACAAGATCTGGACCGAGTAGGCGGGCATGAGCGAGCGTTACGCCGTCATCGGTCAGCCGGTGGCGCACTCCAAGTCGCCATGGATTCACGCGTGCTTCGCGCGCGCGACCCGACAGGACATCGACTACGGCAGCCTTGAAGCGCCGCTGGGGGGTTTTGCTCGCGCCGCCGATGAGTTCCGCGCCGGCGGCGGCAAGGGCCTCAACGTCACCATTCCCTTCAAGGAAGACGCGTTCCGCTACTGCGCGAAGCTGAGTCCGCGCGCGCGCACGGCGGGCGCGGTCAATACGGTCACCTTCGGCGCGGAAGTCTCCGGCGACAATACCGACGGCGTCGGTCTGGTGCGCGATCTGTCCGGCAATCTCGGCATCGAATTGCGCGGCAGCCGGGTGCTGCTGATGGGCGCCGGCGGGGCGGCGCAGGGCGTACTCGGCGCGCTGCTCGAGGCGGGCGTCGCCGCGGCGACGGTCGCCAATCGCACCGAGGCAAGGGCGCGCGAGCTGGCGGCGCGCTTTCCCGGCGTCGCTACGAGCGGCTACGGGGAACTCGGAAGCGGTTTCGACCTCGTGATCAACGCCACTTCCGTGGGACTCTCCGACGAGGCGCTCGCGCTTCCCCCGGCAGTTCTGCCGCGGGCGAAGCTCGCTTACGACATGGTTTACGGGCGGGACACTCCTTTCCTTGCCGCCGCGCGCGCCGCGGGGGTACCAGCCTGCGATGGCCTCGGCATGCTGGTCGAGCAGGCGGCTGAGTCGTTCTTGGTCTGGCGCGGCGTGCGGCCGGATACGGCAGCCGTGTTGCGGGAGTTGCGTGGCCGCTAGGCGCTTCTGGCGCGCTGTCTGGAAAGGCCTGTTCTACAGCGTCGGTGCGCTGGCCATCGCATTTTTCCTGGCGCAGCTCTGGTTCGTCAGCCACATCATCTACTGGAGCCGCTACGCGCCGGAAACGACGGCCTTCATGGCGAGCCGCCTCGAGGCGCAGCCGAAAATGAAGCTGCAGCACCAATGGGTGCCTTATGCGCATATTTCGGTCCATCTCAAGCGTGCCGTGGTCGTCGCCGAGGACGCGAAGTTCCTCGACCACGAGGGATTCGACTGGGAGGCGATCCAGGGGGCGATGGCGAAGAATCAGCGCGAGGGCAGGGTGGTGGCGGGCGCCTCGACCATCAGCCAGCAGCTCGCGAAGAATCTGTTTCTCTCCGGCGAGCGCTCCTGGCTGCGCAAGGGCCAGGAGGCGATCATCACCTGGATGATCGAACGCACGATGAGCAAACGCCGCATCCTCGAGCTGTATCTGAACGTCGCGGAGTGGGGCGAGGGCGTGTTCGGCGCCGAAGCAGCGGCGCGCTACCACTTCGGCGTTCCGGCGTCGGCGCTGAGCACCGAGCAGGGTGCCTGGCTCGCCGCCATCCTGCCCAGCCCGCGCAAGTACGCGCGCGGTCGTAGCACGCCCTACATCGAAGGCCGTGCCGCGACTATCCTGGCACGCATGGAAAAGGAAGGCGCGCAGATCCCGTGACGACACAGGAAGCGCGTACCCGGCTCGAAACCGAGGAGTTGCTGCAGGAGAAGGTGCGGGAAGTCCAGGCGCTGCTCGCCGGACGCGGCGTCGGGCTGCGATCGACGCTCGACGCGCTGCATCCCGCGGATATCGCTTACCTGCTCGAGGCGCTGCCGCCCGAGGAGCGTCTCGCGGTCTGGCACCTGGTCAAGGCCGATCGCGACGGCGAGATCCTGGTCGAGGTCTCGGAGGCGGTGCGCGAATCGCTGATCGCGACCATGGATTCGCGCGAGCTGGTCGCCGCCGCAGAAACGCTGGAGGCCGACGAGCTGGCGGACATCGCGGGCGATCTGCCGCCGGCGGTGATCGAGGAGGTGGTGCGCTCCCTGACGGCCGAGGAGCGCGAGCAGTTGCGCGCCGCGCTGTCCTACCCCGAGGGCACGGTCGGCGCGCTGATGGATTTCGAGCACGTCACCGTGCGCGACGACGTCACCCTCGAGGCAGTGACGCGCTACCTGCGGCGACTGGATGAGCTGCCGGGACACACCGATCAACTTTTCGTCGTCGACCGCTACCAGGCGCTGAAGGGCACGCTGCCGCTTGCGCGCCTGATCGTCTCCGACCTCGAGTCCGACGTGGCGCGCGTGATGGTCGGCGACGCGCTGCGCCTCAACGCCGACGACGCCGCGAGCGAGGCGGCGAGCACGTTCGAGCGCTACGACCTGGTCTCGGCGCCGGTGGTCGACGGCGAGGGGAAGTTGATCGGCCGGCTGACGGTGAACGCAGTCGTCGACCATATCCGCCAGAAAAGCGCCGAATCGCAACTCGCCGAAGCGGGTTTGAGCCAGCAGGAAGACGTGTTCGCGCCGGTGCTCGACAGCTTCAAGAACCGCTGGGCGTGGCTGGCGATCAACCTCGTCACTGCCTTCATCGCCTCGCGCGTGATCGGCGTGTTCGAGGACTCGATCGTGCACCTCGTCGCGCTGGCGGCGCTGATGCCGATCGTCGCCGGCATCGGCGGCAACTCGGGCAACCAGACCATCACCATGATCGTGCGCGCCCTCGCGCTCGGCCAGATCCAGCCGTCCTACTGGGCGAAGCTGCTCAGCAAGGAGATCGGTGTGGCGCTCTTGAACGGCGTCGTGTGGGGCGTCATGCTCGGCCTCATCGCCTATGCGCTATATGGCAAAGTCGCGCTCGGCGGCGTCATGGCACTGGCGATGCTGCTCAATCTCGTGCTCGCAGCACTGATGGGCGTGGCGATTCCCTGGCTGCGCTGGCGCTTTGGCCGCGATCCGGCGGTCGGCTCGTCGGTGCTGATCACCGCCTGCACCGATTCCGGCGGCTTCTTCATCTTCCTCGGCCTGGCGACCGTCTTCCTCGTCTAGGCGCGGAACGCTCCGCGCGCCGCGGCGAGCGTCGCCTCGATCTCGGCAGAGCCGTGCGCGGCCGAGACGAATCCTGCCTCATAGGCTGACGGCGCGAGGTAGACGCCGCGCTCGAGCATGGCGTGGAAGAAGCGGTTGAAGCGCTCCTTGTCGCACTGCATGACCTCGGCGAAATTCCCCGGCGCGGCCGAGCGGAAATAGAGGCCGAACATGCTGCCGATCGATTGCGCGGAAAACGCGACACCGGCCTTTTTCGCCTCGGCGGCGAGGCCTTCGACGAGCAGGCGCGTGGTCGATTCGATTTTTTCCTGGAAGCCCGGCTGCTCGACGAGCTTCAGCGTCGCCAGCCCCGCCGCCACCGCGACCGGGTTGCCGGAGAGCGTCCCCGCCTGGTAGACCGGGCCGAGCGGCGCGAGCCTGTCCATGATTTCGCGCCGGCCGCCCAGCGCACCGACCGGCAGGCCGCCGCCGATCACCTTGCCGAGCGTGGTGAGGTCGGGGCGGACGTCGAAGCGCGCCTGTGCGCCGCCGAGGGCGACGCGAAAGCCGGTCATCACCTCGTCGAGAATCAGGAGCGCGCCGTGGCGCGTGCATTCCTCGCGCAGCGCTTCGAGGAACCCGGGCGCCGGGAGCACAAGGTTCATGTTGCCCGCGACAGGCTCGACGATGACCGCGGCAACGCTTTTCCCATTCTGGGAGAAGAATTTCCTCAAGCCCGGAATATCGTTGTAGCTCAGTACCGCGGTATGCGCGACGACTTCGGCGGGCACGCCGGCGGAGCTCGGATTGCCGAAGGTGAGGGCGCCCGAGCCCGCTTTCACCAGCAGAGCATCGGCGTGGCCGTGGTAGCAGCCTTCGAATTTGACGATGCCGCTGCGGCCGGTAAAGCCGCGCGCGAGGCGGATCGCGGTCATGGTCGCCTCGGTCCCCGAGGAAACCAATCGCACCGACTCGAGAGAAGGCACCAGACGGCACAGCGTCTCCGCGAGGTCGACCTCCGCCTGAGTCGGCGCGCCGAACGAGAGGGCATTGGCAGCCGCGGCCTGAACTGCCGCGACGACGGCGGGATGGCTGTGCCCGACGACCATCGGTCCCCAGGAGCCGACGTAGTCGACGTACTGCGTGCCTTCGACGTCCCAGAGGTGCGCGCCACTGGCGCGGGCAAGAAACCGCGGCGTGCCGCCGACCGCGCCGAAAGCGCGCACCGGGGAGTTGACGCCGCCAGGCATGAGCTTGCGCGCGCGGGAGAAGAGCTCGTCGTTTTTCACGCGAACAGTTTCCCATAGGCGCGGGCGCGGGCGGCGATATCCGGCGCGTCGAAGAGGTCCGAGACGACTGCCAGCAGGTGGGCGCCCGCCGCGATCGCCTGCGGCGCGTTGGCGAGCGTGATGCCGCCGATCGCGCACAGCGGCACGCCGAGATCGTTCTTGAAGAGCGAAAGGGGGGCGCGCACCGCCTGCGGCTTGGTCGGCGAGGCGAAGACGCTGCCGAACGCGACGTAATCGGCGCCGGCCGCTACTGCCGCTGTCGCGAGGTCAAGCCGGTCATAGCAAGAGGCACCGAGGATCCTGCCATTCAATTTCTTTCGGGCGATGGAAAAGTCCCCGTCGTCCCGGCCCAAATGAGCCCCAGCGGCGCCGACCTCGAGCGCGAGTTCGACGTCGTCGTTGATGATCAGTGGAACGTGAAATTCTTCAGCCAACCGTGCGATCGCATCGGCTTCGGCGCGAGTGCCGCTCTTGCGGCGGTATTGCAGGAGGGCGATGCCGCCCTCGAGGGCGGCGCGCACCTTGGCAACGAGCCCCGGCCCTTCAGGCGTGATGGCGTACAGGCCTCTCACTTGCGGAGGGGGATGAACTGGCCATCCGCCGGACGAAAGCCCGCGGACAGCGCTCGCCACGTGAATTCCTGTGCCGCGCGCACTGCGTCGCCGATCGCAAGCCCGTGCGCGAGGTTTGCCGCACAGGCGGAGGCGAGCGTGCAGCCCGAGCCGTGGTAGCTTCCAGGCAACCGCGGCCAGCGATCCTCGCGCACCTTGCCGCTCGCGGCGTAGAGCGTGTTGACCACGTCGCTCGTCTGCTCGTGCGTGCCGGTGACGAGCACGTAGCGGCAGCCGCGGTCGAGCAAGGCGCGCTCGCCGCCGAGGCGTCGCGCCTCGACGCTGTTCGGCGTCGCGAGCGTGGCGCGCGGCATGATCAGCTCGAGGAGCGTCGCGATCAGCGCCTCGCTCGCCAGCGGATCGCCGCGTCCCGAGGCGAGCACCGGATCGACGACCAGCGGCACGCGCGGATGGCTGGCGACGATCGCAGCGACGGCGCGCGCGTTCTCCTCCGAGCCGAGCACGCCGAGCTTGAACGCGGCCACCTTCATCTCGGCGAGCAGCGCCGCCGCCTGGCGCTCGACGAGCGCCGCGTCGACCGCGTCGATCGACTCGACGCCGCGCGTGTCCTGCACGGTGAGCGCGGTGACGACGGAAAGCGGATGGCAGCCGTGCGCGGCGAGCGTGAGCAGATCCGCTTGCAGTCCCGCGCCGCCAGTGGGATCGCTCGCGGCGAAGGTCAGCACGAACGGAGGCGACAAAGACATGGGTTAAACTCCGGCCGATTCTACAAGCGCGAACGATGACGACCGAAAACCAAGTGCAATTCAAGACCTGGATGTGCCTGATCTGCGGCTTCGTCTACGACGAGGCGGCGGGTCTGCCCGAAGAAGGCATCGCTGCCGGGACGCGCTGGGAGGACGTGCCGATGAACTGGACCTGTCCCGAGTGCGGGGCGCGCAAGGAAGATTTCGAGATGGTGGAAATCTAAACTTTCGCCGCGGCAGCGGCTCCAAGCCCATTCCAGTAAAATAAGGGGTGGGCGCATGTCCTCGGTCAACCTGACGCATCACTTCCTGATCGCCATGCCCAGCATGGCCGATCCGTACTTTTCCAAGACCCTCACCTATATCTGCGAGCACAACGACCAGGGCGCGCTCGGCCTGGTCGTGAACCGGCCGATCGACATGACGCTCAAGGCGCTGTTCGAGCGGCTATCGCTGCAGATGCGCGATGGCAAGAGCGCCGATGCGCCGATCTACTTCGGCGGCCCGGTGCAGACCGATCGCGGCTTCGTGCTGCACGCGCCTACCGGCGACTGGCAGGCGACGCTCAAGGTTCGCGATCTCATCGGCCTCACCACCTCCAAGGACATCCTCGAGGCGGTCGGGCGCGGCGAGGGCCCGGAGCGGATCCTCGTCACCCTCGGCTATGCCGGCTGGTCGCCCGGCCAGCTCGAGCACGAGCTGTCGCAGAATGCCTGGCTCACGGTCGAGGCGCGCGACGGCATCATCTTCGACACGCCTTCCGAGGAGCGGCTGCCGGCCGCGATGGAACTGCTCGGCGTCGACTACGCGCGGCTGCAGGATTCGGCGGGGCATGCCTGAGAAAGCCGAGCGCTACGCGCGAGCCACAAATACTGTCCTCGCCTTCGACTTCGGTCTCAAGCGTATTGGAGTTGCAGTCGGGGAGCCGGAATTGAAGACCGCGCACCCGCTGCAAGCGATCTCGAAGTTCGAGGAGATTCATTCTTTGGTGAGGGAATGGCGTCCCGCGCAGCTCGTGGTCGGATTGCCGGTGCGCGAAGCGGGCGAGCATCCGCTGGCAAGACGGGTCGAGAAATTCGCGCGGCGGCTCGAAGGCAGCTTCCATCTGCCGGTGGCGCGCGTCGACGAGCGCTTTACCTCGGTCGAGGCGGAGAGCCGGCTGCGCGGCATGAAAAAAAAGGCGATCGATTCTGTCGCCGCACAACTCATCCTCGAGCAGTACTTTGATCAAGCTGCCAATGACGCTACCTGAGGCGGAAAAGCTCTGCCAGGATCTCGTGCGCGAGCTGAAGCCGCGCGTCGGGCCGAAGACCGCGATGGTCGGGCTCTATACCGGCGGCGCGTGGCTCGCCGAGCGGTTGCACAAGGACCTGGCCATCAAGGCGCCGCTCGGCTTGATGGATATCGCTTTCTACCGCGACGACTACGCCGCGCGCGGGCTGAAGCACGATCCAAAGCGCACCACCATCCCGTTCGACGTGAACGGCGCGGAGCTGCTGCTGGTGGACGATGTGCTCTTCAGCGGCCGCACCATCCGCGCGGCGATGAACGAGTTGTTCGACTACGGCCGGCCGGCGAGCATCTCGCTGGTCGTGCTCGCCGACCGGGGCGGCCGGCAGCTGCCGATCTGCGCCCAGCACGTCGGCGCGAAAGTCGAGGTGCCCGAGGGCCAGCGGCTGCGCCTGAAGCGCGAGACCTCGGGCAGGCTGGTCCTCGCCCTGGAGGCCGACCGTGCCGCGTAACCCGCAGCTCAACGAGAATGGCGAGCTGCAGCATCTGCTCTCGATCGAAGGATTGCCGCGCGAGATCCTGACGCAGATCCTCGATACCGCGGAATCTTTCGCCGGCGTCACCGAACGCGAGGTGAAGAAGGTGCCGCTGTTGCGCGGCAAGAGCGTGTTCAATCTCTTCTTCGAGCCGTCGACGCGCACCCGCACCACCTTCGAGATCGCCGCCAAGCGCCTCTCCGCCGACGTCATCAACCTCAACATCGCCGTCTCGTCGGCGACCAAGGGCGAATCGCTGCTCGACACGGTCGCCAACCTCTCGGCGATGCAGGCCGACATCTTCGTCGTGCGCCATGCCTCGTCGGGCGCGCCATTCCTGATCGCGCGCCACGTCAAGCCGCACGAGCACGTGGTGAACGCCGGTGACGGCCGGCACGCGCATCCGACGCAGGGGCTGCTCGATCTCTTCACCATCCGCCACTACAAGAAGGACTTCAGCAAGCTGACGGTCGCGATCGTCGGCGACGTGCTGCACTCCCGCGTCGCGCGCTCGCTCATCCACGGGCTCACCACGCTCGGCGCTCCTGAGGTGCGGGTGATCGGCCCGCAGACGCTGATGCCCGCCGGCGTCGAGGCGCTCGGCGTCAAGGTGTTCCACGACATGAAAGCGGGGCTCAGGGACGCCGACGTGGTGGTCATGCTGCGCCTGCAGAACGAGCGCATGCGCGGCGCGCTCCTGCCCTCGGCGCAGGAATTCTTCAAGCACTATGGGCTGACGCTGGACAAGCTCGCGGTCGCGCGCAGGGACGCGATCGTCATGCATCCCGGGCCGATGAACCGCGGCGTCGAGATCGACTCCAACGTCGCCGACGGGCCGCACTCGGTGATCCTGCCGCAGGTCACGTTCGGCATCGCGGTGCGCATGGCTGTGATGAGCATCGTGGCGGGGAATTGATGAAACTGCAGATCAAGAACGGCAGAGTCGTCGACCCAGCGAGCGGAAAGGACGCAGTCGGCGATGTCTTTGTCGCGGACGGGAAGATTGCCGAATCTTTTTCAAAAGCGGACAAGACGATCGACGCAAAGGGGCTGGTGGTTTCGCCAGGCTTCATCGACCTCTCGGCGCGGCTGCGCGAGCCGGGCTTCGAATACAAGGCGACGCTCGAGTCGGAAATGAATGCCGCGGTGGCGGGCGGCGTGACCAGCCTCGCCTGCCCGCCGGACACCGATCCGCCGCTCGACGAACCGGGACTGGTCGACATGCTGCGCAGGCGGGCGAAATCGCTCGAGCGCGCGCGCGTCTACCCGATCGGCGCGCTGACCGTGAAGCTCGAAGGAAACGCGCTCACCGAGATGGGCCAGCTCGCCGACGCTGGCTGCGTCGCTTTCTCGCAGGCCAACGCGCCGCTTCCCGACACGCAGGTGCTGTGGCGGGCGCTGCAATACGCCGCGACCTTCGGCTTCTCCACCTGGCTGCGCGTCGAGGATGCCTGGCTTGCCAAGAGCGGCGTCGCGCACGACGGCGAAGTGGCGACGCGCCTCGGCCTGCCCGGCATTCCGTCGTTCGCGGAGACGATCGCGCTCGGCACGCTGCTCGAGCTGGTGCGCGCGACGCGCGCCCGCGTCCACGTCTGCCGCCTCTCCAGCGCCGGCGCCGTGGAGATGATGCGCGCGGCGAAGAAGGAAGGGCTGCCGGTCACCTGTGACGTCGGCATCCATCATGTCCACCTCTGCGACATGGACCTCGGCTACTTCGACTCCAACTGCCGCCTCGATCCGCCGCTGCGCGGCCAGCGCGACCGCGACGCGCTCGTGCAGGGGCTCGTCGGCGGCGTCATCGACTGCGTCTGCTCGGACCACACGCCGGTCGACGACGACGGCAAGCACCTGCCGTTCGCCGAGGCGGAAGCGGGAGCGACCGGCCTCGAGTTGCTGCTGCCGCTGACGCTCAAATGGGGCGCGGCGAGCAAACTGAATCTCGCCGCGACGCTCGCTCGCATCACTTCGGGGCCCGCTCGTATCCTCGGCACGGCTTCCGGGAAGCTGACGGTCGGAGCGCCAGCCGACCTCGCGATCTTCGATCCGCAGGCGTCGAACCGCATCAGCGCCGAGACGCTGAAGAGCCAAGGCAAGAACACGCCGTTCGTGGGGCACGAGCTCCAGGGGCGGGTGCGAACCACCATCGTCGCGGGCAACGTCGTCTACGAAGCGTGAAGGCGCTCGGGTTCGTACTCGTGGTCGCGCTGCTTGCCGGCTGCGCGTCGACCGATCGGAAAGGCGGCTACTACAAGGACGACGGGCCGGGCGCAAAGCCGCCGGCCAACATCGACGGTATCGCCGACGCGACGCCACGCGTCGAGCCCCTGCACAAGTTCGCCAACCGGCCGTACAGCGCGCTCGGCAAGAATTACACGCCGCTCACCTCCGTGCGGCCGTTCAAGCAGCGCGGCCTGGCGAGCTGGTACGGCAAGAAGTTCCACGGGCAGAAGACGGCGAGCGGCGAGCTCTACGACATGTACAAGATGACCGCCGCGCATCCGACGCTGCCGATCCCGAGCTACGTGCGCGTCACGCGCGTCGCCAACGGCAAGAGCGTCGTTGTGCGCGTCAACGACCGCGGTCCGTTCCATGCGCAGCGGGTCATCGATCTTTCCTACGCCGCTGCGTACAAACTGGGCTATATCCAGGCGGGTCACGCCGAGGTGATACTCGAAGCGATTGTGCCGGGCCAGGTGCACGCCGACTCCCGCTAGCATGACCGTATAATCCGCTCCTTTTTCGTGCAGCAACTCATGCGCTTCATCGTCCTCCTGCTGTGCTGTATCGCCACCGCGCAAGCCGTCGCGCTGCAGCCGCCGTCGATCATCGGCCGCTCGTGGATAGTCGGCGACCTGTCGAGCGGCCAGGTGCTCGCCTCGCACAAGGCCGACGAGCGCATCGAGCCCGCGTCGCTCACCAAGCTCATGACCGCCTATGTGGTGTTCGGCGCGTTGCGCGAGAAAAAGATCTCGCGCGAGCAGCAGGTGCGGGTATCGGTCCGCGCCTGGCGCGCACCGGGCTCGCGCATGTTCATCGATCCGCGCCGTCCGGTGACGATCGACGAGCTGATTCGCGGCATGGAAGTGCAGTCGGGCAACGACGCTTGCATCGCGCTCGCCGAGGCGGTCGCCGGCTCGGAGGAATTGTTCGTGCAGATGATGAACCGCGAGGCGGAGCGGCTCGGCCTCAAGAACACGCGCTTTGCCAATACCACGGGCCTGCCCGACGCGAAACACTACAGCACTGCCGCCGACCTCTATCGCCTGAGCGCGGCGCTGATCCGCGACTTCCCCGCGGAGTACGCGCAGTACTACGCGCTCAAGGAATTCCGCTACAACAACATCACCCAGCCCAACCGCAACCGCCTCCTGTGGCTCGACTCGACTGTCGACGGCGTGAAGACCGGTCATACCGAGGCCGCGGGCTACTGCCTGATTGCCTCGTCGAAGCGCGGGCCGCGCCGGCTGCTGTCAGTGCTGCTCGGCGGCACCTCCGAATCGGGGCGCGCGCAGGAGTCGCTCAAGCTCCTCAACTGGGGCTTCCAGTTCTTCGACAGCGTCAGGCTCTATGGCTCGGGCGATGCGGTGAAATCGCTGCAGGTCTTCAAGGGCACGGCAAACGCGGTCAAGGTCGGCTCGGAGAGCGAGCTGCTCGTGACCGTGCCCAAGGGCGAGAAGGACAAGCTCAAGGCCGATCTGGTGTCGCAGCAGCCGCTGATCGCGCCGCTCGCGAAAGGACAGCAGGTCGGCACGCTGCGCGTCAGCTTCGATGGAAAACCCTACGCGGAATATCCGCTGGTCGCTCTCGAGAGCGTCGGCTCGGCGGGCTTGCTCGGTCGTGCCTGGGATACACTCAGACTGTGGTTCAAGTGAAGCGCGACATGGTTTTTCTGAACGGCGAGCTGCTGCCGCTCGAAGAGGCGAAGGTGCCGGTGCTCGACCGCGGCTTCATCTTCGGCGACGGCGTCTACGAGCTGGTCCCGGTGTATTCGCGCGTCGCGTTCCGTCTCGACGAGCACCTGGCGCGCCTCGAGCGCAGCCTCGGCGAGGCGAAGATCCGCAATCCCTATTCGCGCCAGCGCTGGCGCGAGATCATCTACCAGCTGGTCGACGCGCAGCCGTTCGAGGACCAGGGCGTGTATTTCCAGGTGACGCGCGGCGTGGCCAAGCGCGATCACGCTTTCCCGCGCGATATCCAGCCGACGGTGTTCATGATGGCGAATCCGCTGGTCAACCCGCCGCGCGCGCAAGTCGATGCCGGCGGCCCGGCGGTGAGCGCGCAGGACAATCGCTGGCTGCGCTGCGACATCAAGTCGATCTCGTTGATCGGCAACGTGCTGCTGCGCCAGCTGTCGGCGGAGGCCGGCGCGTCGGAGACGATCCTGTTTCGCGACGGCAAGCTCACCGAGGCGTCGGCGTCGAACGTCTTCATCGTCAAGAGCGGCGTGATCGTCTCGCCGCCGAAGTCTTCTCTCATCCTCCCCGGCATCACCTACGACGTGGTGGCGGAACTGGCGCGCGCGAACGGCATGCCGCTCGAATTCCGCGAAGTGCCGGAGGCGGAGGTGCGCGCCGCCGACGAAATCTGGGTGACGTCGTCGTCGAAGGAAGTCTTCGCCATCGTCTCGCTCGACGGCCACAAGGTCGGCGACGGCAAGCCGGGGCCGCAGTTCCGCCGCATGTACGAGCTCTACCAGGAGTTCAAGCGCAGCGTGATGCGCGCCGGCAAGCGGGAGGCATTGTCGGCGTAGCGATGGCCGAGGGCTCGCCGCTCGCCTTTCCCTGCGACTTCCCCATCAAGGTCATGGGACGCAAGCAGCCCGGCTTCGCGCAGGAAGTGATGGACGTGGTGCTGCGGCACGCGCCGGATTTCGACGCCGCGACGATGGAGATGCGCCCCAGCCGGCAGAACCGCTACCTGAGCATTACCTGCGTGGTGCGCGCGACTTCGCGCGAGCAGCTCGACGCCCTGTACCAGGAGCTGTGCGACCATCCCGCTGTAGTTATGGTCTTGTGAATGGGTGATGGCGCGATGACGCTCGTCGAAGACATCGTCGTGAAACGGCTGGGACGCACGCCCTACGGCAACACGCTGCAGGCGATGCGCGCCTTCACGCGCGGGCGCGACTCCGGCGCCGCCGACGAGATCTGGCTGACCGAGCACGAGCCGGTGTACACGCTGGGGCAGGGTGCCGACGAAAAGACGGTGCCGAACGCGATCCCGGTGATCCGCAGCGATCGCGGCGGCGACATCACCTATCACGGCCCGGGGCAGGTCGTGCTCTACGCACTCGTCGATCTCGCGCGCCGTGGCATCAAGGTGAAGCGCTGGGTGTGGCTGCTCGAGCAGGCGGTGATCGACCTCGTCGGTCGCGGCGCCGAGCGTAAGCCCGGCGCGCCCGGTGTCTACATCGACGGCGCCAAGATCGCCGCGCTCGGCATCCGCGTGGTGCGCGGCCGCGCCTATCACGGCCTCGCGCTCAACGTCGACATGGATCTCTCGCCGTTCGACGCCATCGACCCCTGCGGCTATCCCGGCTTGAAGGTGACGCAACTGAAGGACCTCGGCATTTCCTGGACGGTCGAGCAGGCGGGCGAACGTCTGGTGGAACACCTCCATGCGTGAAGCCGGCGTGAAGGAAAAAGGCGCGGGGAAGACGATCAAGATCGTCCCGCAGGCCACGCGGCTGCCCAAGCCTTCCTGGATCCGCGTGCGCGCCGCGAGCCCCGACTCGCGCTTCCACGAAATCAAGGACATCCTGCGCGCGCAGAAGCTGCACACGGTGTGCGAGGAAGCTTCCTGCCCCAACATCGCCGAGTGCTTCGGCAAGGGCACCGCGACCTTCATGATCCTCGGCGACATCTGCACGCGCCGCTGCCCGTTCTGCGACGTCGCGCACGGCCGGCCGCTGGCCCCGGATGCGGAGGAGCCGCGCCATCTCGCCGATACCATTGCACTCTTGAAGTTGAAATATGTCGTCATCACCAGCGTCGACCGCGATGATCTGAAGGATGGCGGTGCTCAGCATTTTGTGGACTGCATCACTGCTGTACGAGAAGCGTCGCCCCGGACCACGATCGAGACGCTGGTGCCGGATTTCCGCGGCCGGCTCGACTGCGCGCTCGAAATCCTCGCCGCGGCGCCGCCCGACGTGATGAACCACAACCTGGAAACGGTGCCGCGCCTCTACAAACAGGCGCGTCCTGGCGGGGACTATCAGCATTCACTCCAGCTGCTAAAGCGCTCTAAAGAGCTTTTTCCCTCGGTTCCGACCAAATCGGGACTGATGGTCGGTCTCGGCGAGACCGACGACGAAATCCTCGCGGTGATGCGGGACCTGCGCACGCACGACGTCGACATGCTGACCATCGGCCAGTACCTGCAGCCTTCGCCGCATCACCTGGCGGTCGAGCGCTATGTCGATCCTGCCGTCTTCGGGGAATTCGAGTCTCAGGCAATAAAAATGGATTTCAAGCACGCGGCAGTCGGGCCGATGGTGCGATCTTCCTACCATGCAGACCAGCAAGCCCATGAAGCGGGTATCGATCAAGGCGCTTGACGCGCCGCCGCGCGCACGAGCGTCCGGCTATCCCGAGAAGTTCCGCGCGCGAGTCGAGGGGCGGGAGAAGCGGCCGCTCGGCGACCTCTTCGGCCTGACGAACTTCGGCGTCAACCTGACCCGGCTCGCGCCGGGCGCGCAATCGTCTTTGCGCCACGCGCACGCGAAGCAGGACGAGTTCGTCTACATCCTCGAAGGCCGGCCGACGCTCTTCACCAACGACGGTGCGACCGAGCTCGAGCCGGGAATGTGCGCCGGATTCAAGGCGGGCAGCGGCGACGCGCACCACCTCGTCAATCGGACGAAGCAGGACGTGCTCTATCTCGAGATCGGCGATCGCACGCAAGGCGACTCGGCGACCTATCCGGACGAAGACATGCAGGTGGTGCAGGACGCCCAGGGCAACTGGCGCTACCTGCACAAGGACGGTACTCCTTACTAAGAGTCGAGCGCTTTTTCCACCAGGGCGTGGAACTCCGCCCAATCGGGCTCGCCGACATACTCCTTCAGCACCCGCCCGTGCCTGTCGATGAGGAAGCTGGTCGGCGTGATGCGCACGCGGCCGAACTGCCTGGCGATGTCACCGTTGCCGTCGAGCGCGACCTTGAAGGGCAGCGCGCGCTTCTGTGCGTAGGCAGCAACCGCATTCGGATGGTCGGACTGCACCGCCACCGCCACCATCTCGTAGCCGCGCGGCGCGAACTTGCGGTAGGTGTCGATCATCTTCGGCATCTCCTGGATGCAGGTCGTGCACCAGGTCGCCCAGAAGTTGACCAGCACCACCTTGCCGCGCAGGTCGGAGGTGGAAAAGTTCTCTCCCGAGAGGGCGGCGAACTGCACTTCGGGCGCGGCTGGCCGCGGCACGAGCGCGAACGCAGCGGCTACGCCGAGGGCGAGGGCAGCGACGGCGATGAGGATCTTCAGCTTCATGGCGGGGCTATTTTGCCGCATCCGGGGTGCTGCCACGACCGGCAGACATAGGCCAAGCGGAACAGTCAATGGGCCTTGTCCCAGTTCTCGCCGACGCCGACCTCGACGATGAGCGGCACGTCGAGCTTCGCCACGGACTGCATCAGCTCCTGCAGATTGCTTTTGACTGAAGAAACTTCAGCGTCAGGAGCTTCGAGGACAAGTTCATCGTGCACCTGCATGATGAGCTTCGATTTCAAGCCCGAGCCGTCGAGCCATTTCTGCACCGCGATCATGGCGAGCTTGATCAGGTCCGCCGCGGTGCCCTGCATCGGCGCGTTGATCGCCGCACGTTCGGCGGCTTGCCGGCGCACGGGAGCGCCGCTCTTCAGCTCCGGCAGCCAGAGCCGCCGGCCGAACACGGTCTCGACGTAACCGATCTCTTTCGCCTTCCTGCGCGTCTCGTCCATGTAGCGCTTCGCCCCCGGAAAGCGCGTGAAGTAGCGCTCGACGTAGGTCTGCGCGGTGCCGCGGTCGATGCCGAGGTTCTGCGCCACGCCGAACGACGACATGCCGTAGATCAGGCCGAAGTTGATCACCTTCGCCACCCGCCGGTGGTCGGGTTCTACCTTGTCGAGGGGAACGCCGAATACTTCGGCGGCGGTCGCGCGGTGCACGTCCTCGCCCTCGCGGAACGCCCGGCGCAGGTTCTCGTCGCCGGAAAGGTGCGCCATGATCCTGAGCTCGATCTGCGAGTAGTCGGCCGAGACGATCTTCGCGCCGGGCGGGGCGATGAAGCACTCGCGGATGCGCCGGCCCGCCGGGGTGCGGATCGGGATGTTCTGCAGGTTGGGATCGTTCGACGAGAGCCGCCCGGTTACTGCCGTGGTCTGCGAGTAGGTGGTGTGCACCCTGCCGGTCTTCGCGTTGACGCTCCTTGGCAGCTTGTCGGTGTAGGTCGACTTCAGCTTCGATAGCGCGCGGTGCTCGAGGATGAGGCGTGGCAGCGGATGGTCGAGCGCCAGCTCGGCGAGCGAATCCTCGTCGGTCGAAGGCTGCCCCGACGGCGTCTTCTTCTTGACCGGCAGCTTCTGCCGCTCGAACAGGATCTCCTGGATCTGCTTCGGCGAACCGAGGTTGAAGGGTTGACCGGCCGCAGCAAAAGCTTGTTGTTCTTTTTCTAAAATCTCTTTACCCAGCTCGTGGCTCTGGGCTTCGAGCTTCCCCCGGTCGAGGAGCACGCCGTTGCGTTCGATGCGGAAGAGCACCGGCAGCGCGGGCATCTCGATGGCGGCGTAGACGAAATTCAGTTTCTCGTCGCGCTCGATCTGCGGGTAAAGCGCCTCGTGCAAGGCGAGCACGCAGTCGGCTTTCTCCGCAGCGTACGCGGTCGCCCGCTCGACGCTCACCGCCGAGAACGAGATGCGCGAAGCGCCCTTGCCGGCGACTTCCTCGTGGGAGAGCACAGTCCAGCCGCAGTGGCGCTGCGCAAGCGTGCCGAGATCGTGACGCTCGTGCACTTCCAGCACATAGGATTCGAGCTGGACGTCGTGCACGCAGCCAGCGAGCGCGATACCGTGATTGGCGAGGAGGTGCGAATCGCGCTTCACGTTTTCGCCGACCTTCTTGCAGTCCACGCGTTCCAGCCATGGCTTGAAGATCTTCAGGGCGTCGAATTGCGGCGGCACGCCCGGGTAGTCGTGCGCGATCGGTACGTAGACCGCCTCGCCCGGGAACGCAAAGGCGAGTCCGACCAGCGTCGAGGTCATCGGCTCGTCGCCCGAGCCGAGCGCGGCGAAGCCGGCGAGGTCGGCTGCCTCGAGCTTGCCGAGCAGCTGGCGCAACTCGTCCGCGCTCTGAATCGTGCGGGTAGGCTTTTTCTCCACGGACTGTACAGGGGGCGCTGCGGGTTCGGCGTGAGCCGGAGGGGACTCGACCTCTTTGAGCAGGCCCTTGAAGCCGAAGCGCTCGTATTGCGCGCGCTGGGCGTCCGGGTTCATCTCGAATTCGGCGAGCTTCTCGAACGGGAACGGCAGCGGCACGTCGCGCTTGACGGTGAGAAGCTCGCGCGCCTTGGGCAGCCAGTTGACGATCTTCCGCAGGTTTTCCCCGCGCGTTCCGGCTATTTCCTGCGCGTGCAAGAGCAGATTGTCGAGCGAGCCGTATTGCTGGAGCCACTTCGACGCATATCCCGGACCGACGCCGGCGACGCCCGGGATGTTGTCGATCTGGTCGCCGACGAGCGTGAGGTAATCGACGATTCTCTCCGGCGGCACGCCGAATTTCTGCGTCACGCCCGCGACGTCGAGCTTTTCGTTCGACATGGTGTTGATCCACAGCGTGCGCTCGTCGACCAGCTGCGTCAGGTCCTTGTCGCCGGTGGAGATGACGGTGCGCCAGCCGCGGCGTTTCGCCTCCTCGGCGAGGGTGGCGATGACGTCGTCGGCCTCGACGCCCGGGACGCACAGCAGCGGCCAGCCGATCGCCTTCACTGCCTCGTGCAGCGGCTCGATCTGGCGCGACAGGTCGTCGGGCATCGCGGTGCGCGTCGCCTTGTAGTCCGGATAGACCTCGTCGCGGAAGGTCTTGCCCTTGGCGTCGAACACGCAGGCGCGCGCCTGCGCCTTATAATCGGTCGCGAGTTTGCGCAGCATGTTCAGCACGCCGTAGATGGCGCCGGTCGGCTCTCCGGTCTTCGGGCTCCTCAGCTCGGGCAGCGCGTGGAACGCGCGGTAGAGATAGGACGAGCCGTCGACCAGCAGCAGCGTCTTTTCAGGATCTCCCGACATGAGCAACGCAAAGGTAGTGAAGCCGGCCGGACTTGGCCACGAGATTTCGCCGCGCGAGGCGTGGAAGCTGTTCGGGATTATGGCAGAGTTCTTCGAGGCGACCGAGCGCCTCGCCGGCATCCGGCCGGCGGTCTCGATGTTCGGCAGCGCGCGCGTGAAGGAGGGCTCGGCCTACTACAGGCTTGCCGAGGAAACCGCGCGCCTGCTCTCCGACGCGGGCTTCGCCATTGTCTCCGGCGGCGGGCCGGGCGTAATGGAGGCGACCAACAAGGGCGCGTTCCACGGCAAGGGCCTCGCGGTCGGCCTCAACATCGACTTGCCGCACGAGCAGGCTTCCAACCAGTTCCAGCACATCAGCCTGCGCTTCAAGCATTTCTTC
>Ga0315912_10001859_pt1 | contig 24116 bp, 19 predicted proteins | sample VfabasoilMG_FD_204469 | JGI IMG/M metagenome (GOLD analysis project Ga0315912, IMG submission 204469) | Garden soil microbial communities collected in Santa Monica, California, United States - V. faba soil | ecosystem: Environmental > Terrestrial > Soil > Garden | place: USA: California... | reverse complement strand
TTTCGAGCAGGACAGGAGGGTTAACGCAACCAATGGAAGAAAGCCGAGTCGGACAAGAAGTGTATTCATGGGGTCGCATGATATTCATTCGCGACGCAAATGACTGCAGGTCTATGATCGATATCAATAGAGGAGAGCACACATGAAATATCTCGCATGGGTCGCCGCCGCACCCCGTGCTCAAGGTGAAGGCCGCGGATGGCGTCTGGCAGGTGGACCTCGGGAACCTGCACCAGACGGCGCGTTCCGGGTTCACCGGGGAATCCGCCAAGCCGGGTGATCCCATCGTCGTGCTCGGCAACCGCTCGCTGGAGAAGGACAAGAAGCACATGAAGGCGGTGCGCATCACTGTCGGTGCGAAGCAGTTCGACATGTACCCCGAACGCATCAAGAAGAACTGAGCACACGTGCTCGAAGCCATCGGCGAGTGGCCGGGCGCGGTGTGGCTGAGGCAGTCGCCGACGGCCTATCTATTCGTCAATGCCGCGCACATCCTGGGGATCGGGTTGTTGCTGGGATCCATCCTGCCGCTGGACCTGCGGCTGCTGGGATTCTTCCGCAGGTTTCCGTCCGAGGTGCTCGTACCTTTCCTCGTGCGCTGCGCCGCCCTTGGATTGAGTCTCGCCCTGATCGCCGGACTGTGGCTCTTTTCCCTCAAGCCAGGCGAGTACCTCGCGAACCCCGCATTCCGCTGGAAGCTCGGGCTGCTGGCGCTGGCGTTGGTCAATGTCGCGTTCCAGCACTGGGGAATGCGTCGCGATCTTCACATATCACCAGGCGTACGCGTTCGAGCCGGCCTCTCGCTGGGCCTGTGGTTAGGTGTGCTGATTGCGGGACGGTGGATCGGGTTCATCTGACGGGCTACTCTGTGTCGCGGAGGGAGGTTCAATGCGCAGGGTTCTCACGACGGCGGCGGTCCTGTTCCTGCTCGCTTCTGGCGATGCACTGGCGGCATCCGGCTGGTACGAGGCCAGCAGCGATCACTTCGTGATCTACGCGGAGGAAAACGAAAAGGAAATCCGCAAATACTCCGACCGGCTGGAAAGGTACTTCAGCGCGATGAGCACGCTGCTGCCGTCCAAGAAAATAAAGCCAAGCCCGTCCAATCGCGTGACCATCTACGTGGTGAGCAGCGACAAAGTAGTCCGGCAGCTGTATGGATCGGGGAGAGATACGCGCTACCTGAAAGGGTTCTACGTGCCGAGGGCCGGCGGATCACTGGCCATCATTCCGCCGATCGATGCCGCTGGCCGGTATCCATCCGAGTCGGAGCTCGTGCTGATGCACGAATACGCGCATCACTTCATGGCCGAGAACGCGGCCTACCTGGTGCCGCGCTGGTACGGCGAAGGGTATGCGGAATTTTTCGCCACGGCGAGATTCGAAAGCGACGGCGGGGTCGGACTCGGGCTGCCGGCCATGCATCGCGCCTATGAACTGCTCGAGGCCAGGGACGTCAGCATCGAACAGCTGCTGGATTCAAAACTCTATCTTGCGAACAAGACGAAGACCTACGACAACTTCTACGCCCGCAGCTGGCTGTTGTTCCACTATCTTTTCACCGACACCGCTCGCCGCGCGCAGCTCGTCGACTACCTGAATCGGCTGAACAGAGGAGAAGCGGAGCTCCCGGCTGCAACGGCGGCTTTCGGTGACTTGAAGGCACTGGACAAGGCACTGGATGCCTACACGCGGCAGCGGAAGATGACGTACTTCCGTGTTCCCGCCACTGTGCTGAGCGTCGGGCAGATCAGCGTGCGTAAGCTGAGCGAGGGCGAGGCCGCCAGCATGCCGATCCGCATCCGCTCGAAGCGCGGCGTCACCGAGAAAGAAGCGGCGGAGGTGGTCCTGGAGGCGCGAGCCGTTGCCGCGAAACACCCGGATGACCCGGCTGTGCAGGCGACGCTGGCCGAGGCCGAGTACGACGCGGACAACGATGAGGCGGCCATCGCTGCCGCCGACAAGGCGCTTGCCACGGATCCTGGCAACATGACGGCGCTGATCCAGAAGGGTTATGTGCTCACGCGCATCGCGCGCGAGACCAAGACCGACGCGGCGTGGGTGGCGGCGCGCCGGCACTTCATCTCGGTCAACAAGGTCGAAAACGACAACCCCATTCCGCTGATCTACTACTACACCGGGTTCATCGAGCAGGGAAAGGAGCCGACCAAGGCAGCTCTCGATGGACTGGAATGGGCCCTGGAACTCGCGCCCTATGACGGCAGCGTGCGCATGATGCTTGCGCATCGGCAAATGCAGGACAAGCGTTATGCCCAGGCCATCCGCACGATCAGTCCCCTGGCGTACAACCCGCACGCGCGCTCCGACAACCCCGCCATGGAGTTGCTGGAAAACGCGCGCGAGGGGCTCGCTGCGCAGTCGGCGAGCGCGACAGCGGTGAAATGACGGGATTGACCCCCGGCTCGCGGAAGCCGCCGGGCTTTCTCACTCTATCTTTCTGGTGGGCGTCACCTGGAAGCGCTCCAGCCACAGTTGGCCGGATCCGCCGAAGATCTCGCTGATCAGTTCGACGCCGCCGAGGACGTGTTTCGAGTCGACCAGGCCCTTGCGCGCGGCATCGTCGAGGACGAGTTTCAGATCGAATTTCTCGCGCAGTGAATGCCCGCGGCTCACGTAGACGATCATGGTCCACTTGTTGGCCGAGCCACCCGAGTCGTCGCCGTGATGGAGCTTGTGCCAGGCGTCGAAGGTGATGCCGTCGAGCGTGACTTCACCGTCCGATTCGAGACCGCCGAATTCGCGCGGCTCGTGGGCGAACCACACCATGAGTTCGGCGCTCACCAGCGAGGGATCGGCGCTCGAGCCCGCCGGCATCCGATCGAACAGCCACAGGGAGGTGTTGAGGTTGTATTTGCCCTGGGCTTTCAGGTCCACGGCGAAGTCGACCGTCAGCGATTGCAGGGCGTCGATCCGCTCCGGCAACAAGGGTGTCGTGGAACTGCCGCCATCCCACGCCTTCCAGCCGAACAGCGCTTCCGGCGCGGCATAAGAAGAGTAGGGCCGGTACGCCGGCCAGGACCACTTCCAGCCGTATTGCACGGTGCCATCGCGGGTTCGATGCGTCAGGCATTGCGAGTGCGGTTGATCCTGCGCCCACTGCTCGTTCCAGGTGTTGTTGATGAGCACCGCTTCGCGGCCGGGAAGTGCCTGGCGAAACCACGATCTGCAGGAGATTTCCGTGCCCTCGGGAGTTGGCGCGTCTGGGACACAGCCACCCAGGCTGGCGGCGACGATAGTGATCAGAAGTCCAGGGACGAGCGTGCGTAGAGTCATGCCCGCATCTTATCGGCCGCGTCACCGAGAATCGAGGTTCTGGCGGTGGGCAGTTAGTTGCCTGCACGAACTTCCGGGCGCGAAGGTGCTATCGTAAAGGCACAAGAAAAAGCGACCAGGGTAACCGGTCCTGTGATCACCGAGAACCGCAAAAGTACGGCGCCGACTGGTGGCCGGGAGGCTTCTCCACAAACTTCGCGTGACGCGCAGAACGCCAGCGAGCGGAAGTCTCTGCGGATTTTTCTTTCGTCTCCGGGAGATGTGGCCGAAGAAAGGGCGCTTGCGGAGATAGTGTTTCGGCGCCTCGCCGACGAGTTCAGCGACGCGGCCCGATTCGAACTCGTCATATGGGAGCACGAGCCGCTCTTTGGGCACACGGGCTTTCAGCAACAGATCGATCGGCCTTCACAATGCGACCTGGTCGTCAGCATTCTCTGGTCGCGACTCGGTACTCGGTTGCCTGCCGACTTTGCGGCGGCGCCCGGCAAACCACCTCCTACCGGCACCGAGTTCGAAATTCTCGATGCAATCGATTCGTACCACCGGAAAAAGAAACCGGTACTGCTCATATACCGCAAAGTGCCTGCCCCGCACGTGGGACTCAGCAGCCCGGAATTTGCGGAGCGCACTCGGCAGTATCAGATGCTCGACGCCTTCTGCCTGCGGACGTTCTACGACGCCGACGGCGCGGTCACGGTTGCACACCACTCGTTTACCGACAGTCACGAATTCGAGAGACGACTTGCCGAGCACTTGCGTCGCTGGCTTGAAGACGAGATCCAATCCCATGACTCCGGCGCGGCTGGCCGCCAGCGATGGCGCGGAGGTTCTCCTTTCCGGGGCCTGCAGACTTTCGAGGCCGAACACCAGGCAATCTTCTTTGGTCGTGCCGAGTCGCTGAGCAGTCTCATCCAGCGCATCCGCCAAGTCGAGGCGACTTCCCCCAGTGAGCGGCAGCTGCGACTGTTGATCGTGCAGGGGATGAGCGGTTCAGGAAAAACTTCCCTGATCAACGCGGGCTTGTTGCCATTACTCGAGCATCGGCCAATCGAAGGAATCGCACACTGGCTCAGCGCATCATTCCGGCCTTCGGAATCGAGCACTGCCGCACCCGAAGCCGGACCGCTGGGCGTTCTCGCCACCCGCATCGCCGAGAAATTGCCTTCATTCCGTCGCCTGGAGGTGAGCATCGCGCAGCTCGCAACGGCGCTGCATGACAATCCGCGCGAAGCCGCCGCGCGAATCGAGATGGCTCTCGCATCCCAGGCCGCGCGGCCCGATGCGGCGCTGCACCGCGCCCGTCTGATCATCTACATCGATCAGCTGGAAGAAGCTTTGACGTTGAATGAGGTACTCCCGCATGCGGAGGCGCTGTTCGCGGCTATTACAGAGTTGTCACGCGCGCCCCACATCTGGGTGCTTGCAACGCTGCGCAGCGATTTTGCTCACCGGCTGGAGGCTTATCCGGACTTGATGAAGGCTCTGGGGCAAAGTCCGGCGTACACGTTGTTGCCGCCTCGCGCCGACGAACTCGCAGAGATGATTCGCGAGCCCGCTCTTGCGGCAGGACTGCTGTGGGAGACGCGTGAAGGGATCTCGCTCGATCAGGAACTGCTGCGCGACTGCGCCGGTAATCCGGAGGCGCTGCCCCTTCTCGAGTACACATTGCAGCAGCTCTACGAGCGTCGCGACGGCCGGCTGCTGCCTTGGTCTGCATACGAAGGAGGTCTGCGCGGAGCATTGATTGCGGCCGCCGAGGAAGTGGTGAATGGAACCGGGGAGGACGCCGAGGTCGAATTCCGCACTGTGATGCGAGAGCTGGTGGGAGTCGGGGAAGATGGGGCTGCGACCCGCCGGTATGCGCCACTCACCCGATTCGTCGCTGGCAGCGCTGGCCGGCTCCTGCTCGAACGGATGATCACGCGCAGGCTGTGCGTCACAACGGATCTCGGGCGCGGCGAGGGCCCGGTGACCGCTCTGGCGCACGAAGCCCTGATTCGTTCGTGGCCGCGAGTGCAATCATGGCTTCAAACGGAGACGGCACTCCTCAGGGTCCGTGACGAGTTGGTGCGCGACGCGGTCGTTTGGGAGCGACATGCGCGCTCCGACGATTGGCTCGGAGTTGCTCCGGAAAAGCTCGCTTCGATTCGACAAGTCGAAGGTGCAGGACTCCTGTCGGCTGGAGTGGCCGCAGACTATGCGCACCGTTCGCGCCGGCGCGCCGAACGGAATCGCTGGCTCAAGCGCGCAGCGGTCACAGGCATCTGTGCGCTTACCGTGGTGTCGGTGATTGCCGGGCTTTTCGCGGTGAAACAGCGCAATGTGGCTGTCGCAGCACAGACCAGCGCGGAACGCGAGGCACGCACTGCGCGTGCAACGACTGATTTCCTCGTGCGCCTGTTTCGCGAGGTCGATCCCGGGCAGGCGCGCGGTGATGAATTGCTGGCGCGCGAAGTCATGGACCGCGGCCTGGAGCGCGCACGTGTCGTGCTGGCGCGTGAGCCCGAGGTGCTGGTGCCACTGCTGATCGCCGTGGGAGAGGTATACGGCAACCTGGGTCTCCAGCCGAAAGCGGAGGCCGTGCTGCGCGAGGCATTGCAGATTGCGCGCTCCACGGGTGGGGCGCTTGCGCCGCAGATTCCCAACGCGGAAGCTGCACTCGCCGGAGCGTTACTCGACATTCGCACACGCTCGGAATCCGAACGACTGATGCAAAGCGCAATCGCGACGCTCAAGAACGACCCGGCACGTGAACTCGAGGGGATGCAGGTCGAAGCGCGGTATGGATACGCCCTCTGGCGTTGGGGCGAGAACAATCGCGCACGCACCATGCTGGCCGCGCTGGAAGAGCGTGCGAAGGCGCGCGTGGGTGCCGAGTCCGAGCTGCGCGCCCAGATCCTCCTGGATCTCGGCCGCGCGACGCGGGATGCGGGCGATCTCGCGAAGGGTCTGGAGTATCTCAAGGAAGGCGCGCAGCTCAACGCCAAACTATTCGGCGAGAACTATCTCTGGTACGGCGACGCAGTCAGCGACATTGGTTATACGTACTGGCACCTGTCCAGGTACGAGGAAGCCATCCGCAACCTTGCAAAGTCCCGGGTGATTTTCGAGAAAGTACTGGGTCCCGAGCATTCCTGGGTGGCTGTCTCACTGTACGGCGAGGGTGGTGCGCTCGCAGACAGCAACCGGCCTGCCCTGGCGATCGACCGGCTGACACGCTCCGTCGCCATCTTTGAAAAAAACGGCGAACTCGGAGACAACGACGGAATCAACGCGCTACAGGTACTGGGCCGGGCGTACGGCGCCCGCGAGGATTGGGCAAACGCAGTAGCAACATTCGATCGTGCGGAAGCACTGGCGAGCAAGTCGTACGTGGCGGGTTCGCGCCTGAATGCCGGCCTGATGACCGGGCACGCATTCTATATTTACCGTTCAGGCCAGATAGAACGCGCGGTGCAGATGTTGCGGCAAGTGGAGGCGATTCAGGCCGCATCCTCCGATACCAACCCAAGGTCGCTGCAAGCCGCACGCCAGGCGCTTGCGGATGTGTTGTGCGCACGCGGCCCGAACACGGAAGGCTTCGCTCTGGCAATCGGGCTGCGCGACAACCCGCCGATCGACACCCCCGCATGGTCGAAGGCCATCGTGTCCGGAATCATTGCGAAGTGCGACCCCGAGCCGGCAAACCGGGCAGCGAACGAGCTGGCGATCAAGGCAGCCCTGGCAACAATCGTCGAAGCCCGCGGAAAAGGCTCCGTAGTCACGCGCGACATGGTGAGAAGGCTGGCAACCTTCTACGATTCCCATGGTGATTCGAGAAACGCCCGGGCAACACGCGAGGCACTCGAGACCGACTATGCACTCAGCACGCTCGATGGCGTCCAGTTCCAGTAGATAGGGCGGTCCCGGGCGCTCACGCCGTGAGCTGATTGCCGACCGGCAACTGGCGGATGCGTTTGCCCATGGCTGCGAAGATGGCGTTGCACAGTGCCGGCGCGATTACCGGCAATCCGGGTTCGCCCACGCCACCCAGGGGCATCGTCCAATCTGTTGCCGGCAGCAGGTGCACGCGGATTTCGCGCGGCGCTTCCGTGATACGCGTCAGTGGATAGGTGTGGAAATTGTCCTGTTGCGCGCGGCCTTTCTCGAAGGTGATCTCGCCGGACATGGCGAGGCTCACACCCATGATCACCGCGCCCTCGAGCTGCGAGCGGACCCGGTCGGGATACACCACCGGGCCGCAATCGAAGGCGATATCCACGCGCGGAATCGTGAGCTCGCCCTTGGCGCCGACTTCCACTTCGACGACGGCAGCCGTGTAGCTGACGAAGCTGTACTGGGCCGCGAGTCCGAGGCCTCGACCTTTGGGCAATTTGCGTCCCCAGCTGGCTTCGCGGGTGGCGGTCTCGATCACGCGGCGCAGGCGGCCGGTGTCATAGGGATAACGCACCGGCGATTCGCCGTGGTTCCAGTTGTCGTTGAGCGTGGTCGGGTCGATGCGGCGTGCCGGCCCGATGAGATCCAGCAGGAAATCGCGATGATCGCGGCCCGCGGCGGCGGCCAACTCCGACACGAAGCACTGCACGGCGAAGGCGTGCGGCACGTTGGACACCGACCGGAACCAGCCGATGCGGGTATGCGCGACCGCTTCCGGATTCTCCATGCGCAGGTTCGGCACCTGGAACGGGACGTTGATCAGCCCCATGCCCTGCTCGAACGGTGCCTGGTGTTTCTGGTCGGGAGCGAAGATCGACATGATGGTAGGCGCGGCGCTGCTGTGAATCCACGCGGTGGTCTTGCCGTTCGCGTCGATACCCGCCTGCAGGCGCTCCACCGACACCGTGTGGAAGAAGTCATGGTGCAGGTCGTCTTCGCGCGTCCAAACTACTTTCACCGCCTGGCCATTCATCTGCTGCGACAGCACCGCGGCCTCCAGCCCGAAATCTCCCTTGGACTTGCGGCCGAAGCCGCCGCCCAGCATCGTCACGTGTACGGTGACTTTTTCCACCGGCAACCCGAGGCGCTTGGCCACATCCTCGCGCAGACCCTGCGGTGCCTGGCTCGGGGCCCAGACTTCGCATAGGCCGTTGACGATGCGCGCGGTGGCGTTCGGCGGCTCCATCGTCGCGTGCGCGATGTGCGGCAGGTAGTACTCGGCTTCCACCTTGCGCGCGGCCTTGGTCATCGCCGCATCCACGTCGCCCACCTGGCGCAGCACCGTGCCGGGCTTGCGCACCGCTTGCTCGAGCTCAGTGCGGTACGCGACGGAGTCGTAGCTGCCGTGCTCTCCGTCGTTCCAGTCGATCTTCAGCGCCTGGCGCGCCTTGATGGCCGTCCAGGTATCGCGCGCGATCACGGCCACGCCATTCAGCGGCTGAAACCCTGCCGGGTTCGGTGTGCCGGGAATCTCGACGACTTTCACCACGCCGGGAATCTTCAGCGCTTCGCTGGCATCGAACTTCACCACCTTGCCACCCAACACCGGGGAACGCGCGACGACGGCGTACAACATGCCGTCGAGCCGGACATCGATGCCGTAGGTCGCGCGGCCATGCGCGATGTCCGGTCCATCGAGGAGGTGCTGGCCTTCCTTGCCGATGTAGCGGAACTGTTTCGGATCCTTGAGCTTGAGCGTGTCGCGCGCCGGCACCGGCAGCTTGGCTGCCGCCTTGGCCAGCGCACCGAAGCCGAGCTTGCGTCCGCTCGCGGCGTGCACGACTTCATGATTCACCGCGCGTACCGAATCCACCGGCACCTTCCACGTGGCGGCCGCGGCCGCCTCCAGCATGGAACGCGCCGCCGCGCCGCAGCGGCGCATCGGGTCGAAGAAGTGACGCAGGCTGCGCGAGCCGTCGGTGTTCTGGTTGCCGTACTTGGGTTCGTCGCCCGGTGCCTGGCTCACGCGCACACGGCTCCAGTCCGCTTCCAGCTCATCGGCGATGACCAGCGGGATACCGCTGCGCACGCCCTGGCCCATTTCCGAGCGATGCACGATCACCGTGACGATGCCGTCCTCGCCGATGGCCACGAAGGTGAGCGGATCGTCGACGGTGCCATGCGGCATGCCTTCGGCGCCGTACTTCGGCGCATCCTGCGCCTTCACCACGCTGGAAACCGAGGCGACCAGCACCAGGCCGCCCAGCCCGCCGAGGAATTGGCGGCGATCGAGGCGTAAGTTGTCCGGAACTTCGCGCAGCAACGAGCTCATGGCTTCTTCTCCAGGCTGCCCGCCGCCTGCTTGATGGCGGCGCGGATACGCGTGTAGGTACCACAACGGCAGAGGTTGCCCGCCATGGCGCCGTCTATGTCGGCGTCGCTGGGTTTCGGGTTGTCATCGAGCAGCGCCGCGGCGGACATGATCTGGCCAGCCTGGCAGTAGCCGCACTGCGGGACATCGAGATTCACCCAGGCGTCCTGCAGCGCCTTGCCTTGTTTCGTGACGCTGACGCCTTCGATGGTGACGATTTTCTTGCCCGCCAGGGTCGAGATCGGCGTGACGCAGGCACGTGACGCTTCACCGTCGATGTGTACGGTGCAGGCGCCGCACAGCGCCATGCCGCAGCCGAACTTGGTGCCGGTCAGACCGAGGTGATCGCGCAGCACCCACAGGAGTGGCGTGTCATCGGTCGCGGACACTTCCAGGCGTTTGCCATTGACGTCGAGTTGCATGCCGGCTCCTTGGAATCTCTTGTATACGGCCAGGGGCAGCAGCTTATCCCCCGCAGCGGCCGACTTGAAATACCCTTCCACCTCCAGCCGAGGTTCGCATGCGGGTTTTCGATTTCAATTCCGCCATCGTGCGGTTGCCAGGGAAGAGTGTGGTCAATGGCTTGCGCGCCAAACCGGGTCCGGCGCCCGTGTTCGCGAAGCTGCTCGACGAGCACGCGGCCTATGTCGAGGCCTTGCGCCATGCAGGCGTGCGGGTGAGCGTGCTGGAAGCGCTGGAGCAGTTTCCCGATTCGATCTTCGTCGAGGACCCTGCGCTGGTATTTTCTCAGGGGGCGGTGTTACTGCGCCCCGGCGCGCCCAGCCGGGCGTCTGAAGCGGAGGCGCTGGCTCCGGCGCTCGCAGCCCGGTTTCCAGAGCTACTCCGGTTGACCGACGGTCATGCCGATGGCGGCGACATCCTCGTGACGCCGAAACTCACGTTTATCGGTTTGTCCGCGCGCACGGATGAAACCGGCGCCGCCGCGTTGCAGTCCTTGCTGGAAACCCTCGGAATCGCGAGCCGGGTGGTGCGCACTCCACGCGGAACGCTGCATCTCAAGTCAGATTGCTCGCTGATCGACGAGGACACGGTGCTCGCCACCGAAGGGCTCGAGAACAGCGGATTGTTCGGCGGGTTGAAAGTCCTCTGCGTGCCGCGCGACGAACACGCCGCGGCCAACGCGGTGCGCGTCAATGACGTCGTGCTCGTCAGGGCAGGGTGCCCGCGGACCGCGGACATGCTCACTCACCACGGGCTGAAGGTGGTGCCGCTGACCGTGACGGAAGTCGCCAGGATCGACGCCGGACTCTCGTGCATGTCACTGCGATGGTTTGATCGCGGTAGTCGTTCCGGTGCTGCACCGCCCACCTGACCCGTCCCTGATACCTGCCGTTACTCGCCCAATCGACGCCATGGGCGTATACAAACGGCCAACCTTGCATGGGAGGCGGGTCATGACAACGACAAGAATACTGCGGCAGCTTGCCACCGTCGCTGCGCTATCTACTCTGCTGGCCGCCTGCGGCGTCAACCCGGTTACCGGGAAGAAGGAAATCCAGTTCGTTTCCGAGGCGCAGGAGCTGCAGATCGGGGAAAAGAACTATTCGCCGACGCGCCAGGGCGAGGGCGGCGACCTCACGGTGCTGCCGGAGCTCACGGCATACGTAAACGGCGTCGGCCAGAAGCTGGCGGCCGTCGCGGATCGCAAGCTGCCGTACGAGTTCGTGGTGCTCAACAACTCGGTGCCGAACGCCTGGGCGCTGCCGGGCGGCAAGATCGCGGTCAACCGCGGCCTGCTCACCGAACTGCAGAACGAATCCGAACTCGCCGCGGTGCTCGGTCATGAAATCGTGCACGCCGCCGCGCGCCACGGCGCCAAGGCCCAGGAACGCGGCACGATGATGCAGATCGGCATGACCGCCGCCCAGGTGGGCGCGGGAATTGCCGGTGTGAACGCGGATCTCGCGGGGCTCGCCTTGCAAGGCGCCGGCGCGGGTTTGCAGATGATCCAGATGAAATACGGCCGCGACCAGGAACTCGAGAGCGATCACTACGGCATGAAGTACATGAAGGCCGCGGGTTATGAGCCGTGGGGCGCCGTGACGTTGCAGGAAACCTTCGTGCGCCTGTCGGAAGCCGGCGGCCAGAAAGAGCAGAGCTGGATGGAGGGGTTGTTCGCTTCACACCCGCCATCGAAGGAACGCGTGGAAAAGAACAAGGAGATGGCCGGAAAGCTGGGCCGCGGCGGCGATGTGGGCGCAGAAGCTTATGCGGCCGCCACCAAGCAGCTGCGCCAGATGAAACCGGCTTACGACAAGGCCGACCAGGCCATGGCGGCCGCGCAGCAGAAGGATTTCGCCAAGGCCAAGACGCTCGCGGGGGAAGCGGCGAAGGCGGTACCCAACGAAGGCAGCTTCCAGGTCCTGCTCGGGCAGATCGCGCTCGCCGAAAAGCAGCCGCAGGCGGCGGCGAACCACTTCGACAAGGCGATGCAGCTGAGCCCCAACTACTTCGCATCGCATCTCGGCGCCGGGGTGACGCAGGCGCAGATCGGCAACAAGCAGAAAGCCGAGCAATACCTCAACCGCAGCATGCAACTGCTGCCGACGGCGCCCGCGGCCTATTACCTGGGCAACTTCGCGCGCGATCGCGGCGATACCGACGCGGCACGCCAGTATTACCAGGCTGCCGCGACGTCGCAGAACCCGCTGGGCCAGGCGGCCGCGCAGGAGTACACGAAGATGGATCTGCCGCAGAACCCGGGAAACTACCTCGCGGCGGCAGCGCAGCCCGACTCGCAGGGACGCGTGATCGTCATCGTGCAGAACAAGGCGAGCGTGCCGCTCACCGGCATCCAGGTCACGCCGGTGCTGGTCGACGGCAGCGGCAACATCGTGCAGCAGGGCGATCCGGTCGCGATCCAGTCAGTCATCAAGCCTGGCGAGCAGGCCAGAGCGGACAGTGGGCTCGCCAATCTGACGCCGGCTCAACTGCAGGCGCTGCGTTTCAAGGTCTCCGCGGCGAAGATCGCGGAGTGAAAGCGCGCGTTGCCCCGCCTACTTCCGGGCGGCCTTGACCGCATCCATGTCGATGCGACTTGCGGTGCCGATCCGGCAGGCGATGGCGGCGCCCGCGCCACTCGAGGCTGTGATCCGCACCGAGTCGGAGCCGGGCGTGACCGTTCCGGTGGTGTTGGTCAGGGATATCGCCCTCGCGACCGCGAGTCCCTTGCAGGGCTCCGGCAGTTCCAGCAGATAGGGCCGATCCGAATCGTCATACACCATGAGGGCCTGGTCCCCGATGGGCGACCAGCGGATCTGCCTTCCCTGCAGTCTGGCGGTCTGGAAGCTTTCAACCGGCGTCGAATGTGCCTTATATAAAGCGAGCCGCTCCTCGGTCGACGACACACCGGAGCTTGCGCAGCCCGCGAGGGCCAGCAATACCGCCAAGGGCACGATTCCGGGCTTCATGAAGTTGCTCCTCTGCGCGATCGCATTTTCCCAAGCATGCGCGAGAGGGCGGGCGCGTGTTGTCGGGCCTAGGGCCCATAGACGCAGTGCTTCCGAAGATTGCCGGGCGAGTCGCGTCGTGCTTGCCGCACCGCCTTTTTTGACCAGCGACGCAACCAGATCCCCGGGGCCTGCATCTCAACGTGGCAATCGAATTCCAGAGGTCGACATATGACTCACTGCGCCACGACTGCCAGTACGCCGCTCGTCTCTGGTGTGAAGGAAGAGCAGCCATGAAGGGTGCGGGCCTCGCCTACCTGGCGTTCAAGGGAGTGCCCACACCGGTCTGCTCTGCAACCGGGCCGACATCCCCGCCAGCACGGCCGCAACTCGATACCGACCACGATCCCGCGCGCGACAGGGGGACATCGTTTTTCTCGATCTGGTCCGAGGTACGTATCCAGGCGCTTCTTCGGGGATTTCGCGTCGGGTAGCTAGCAGGAACCAGGGGCCTCAATAGGCGCGTTTCGGGAGTTCTTCCGCGGCGTTCTCGCGCGTAAACACTGTCTCCTGCGTGATCACGCGCCTGGGAACCGGCTTGCCGGCCGCGAGGTCCAGGGCGACGGCGACCACTTGCGGACCCAGCAGCGGACTGCACTCCACGGAAACGTTGAGTTTGCCGGCGACGATGGCCTCGAGTGCCTCGCGTTTGCCTTCGATGGAAATCACCAGGATGTCGCTGCCGGGTTTGAAGCCCGCGGCTTCGATGGCCTCGATGGCGCCGAGTGCCATGGTATCGCTGTGCGCAAATAACACGCGGATGCGGGTCCCCTCGGCGCGCAGGAATTCCGCCATGAGCACGCGCGCGCGGTCGCGGTCGAAGTCGGCGCTCTGTGAGCGGATGATGCGGTAACGCTGATCGGCCGCGATCACTTCGGCGAAGCCCTGCTGGCGGTCATTGGCGGGTGCCGAACCGAGCGTGCCGCGCAGCTCGACGATATGGATCTCCCCCGGCGTGCCGCGGGTCTGCTCGAGCAGCCAACGCCCGGCGCGCCGTCCTTCCTCCACGAAGTCCGAGCCGATCAGCGAGGCGTACAGCGAGTCCTCACGGACTTCGATGGCGCGATCCATGAGGATCACGGGAATTCCCGCCGCCTTGATCTCGCGCAGCACGGTATCCCAGCCGGTCTCCACCACCGGCGAGAACGCGATGACGTCGACGCGCTGTTCGACGAAAGAGCGCAACGCCGAAAGCTGGTTTTCCTGGCTGCGCCGAGCGTCTTCGACGCGCAACTCGACGCCCGCCTCGCGAGCCGCCATGCGAATGGATTCCGAATTGGCGGCGTTCCAGTTGGCTCCCGCCGAGATCTGGCTGAAGCCGAGCACCACGTGCGGGTTGGGCTTGCCGCCGGCGTCGCCGGCTCCCTGCGAGCAGCCCCAGAGCATGGAAAACAGCAGCGCGAACAACGCGAGCAGCGAGAAAGTCCAGTTCTGTCGAACGCGTGTCATGTGGCCATGCGAAGCCTGCACCCACACGCGGTCTTACTACAAGTGCAGAACCTCTATGGAAATATACTCATTCCGCGCTCACGCGCCTTCGCTGTAGATGGGATTGGACAGCAGCCAGCGGACCGAATCGGCACGTGCCTGGTTTATCGGCTCGTCCGGCAGCGCGCCCAGCAGCGCATGGCTGCGAGCTGTGAGCACCTCGCGAAATTCGGGGTGACTGAAAATGTACAGGTCGTTGTTCCGGATGCCGCGCAGGACGTAACGCCCGGCGTCCACGGCATCCATGGCGTTCAGCAGGAACTCGGGCGGCGGCGCGCCCTGCGGCGCGACTGACTTGTAGCCGCTGTCGGCGAACTGCGCTGGGCGGCCGAGCTCGCCTTCGCCGATGTTGGATTTCACCGGGCCCGGGCAGTACACCGACGCACTGATGGGACGGCCGATCATGTCGGTGCGCAATGCCTCGGTGAGCCCGACCACGGCGAACTTCGTCGTGGCGTACAGACCCGCCGAGCCGAGCGCCGCGACACCACCGATCGACGACACATTCACGATGTGGCAGGACTGGCCCAGCGCGATCATGCGCGGCAGGAAGGTCACGATCGCATTCACGACGCCGCCGAGGTTCACGCTGGTGATCCAGTCCCAGTCGGCGTAGGTGGCGTGTTCCATGAAGCCGAGGATGCCGATGCCGGCGTTGTTCACCAGCACCTGCACCGGTCCGAATACACGCTCGGCTTCGTCCGCGGCGGCGACGAAGCCCGGGCGGTCCGTGACGTCGAGCTTGATGGCGTGCACCTGTAGGCCGGGTCGCGTGCGGAAGTACGCCAGCGTCTCCTCGAGATGATCCTGCCGGCGGTAGGTCACAACGACCTTCATGCCTTCCTCGGCGAGCACCTTGGCGATGCCGAGCCCGATGCCGCTGCTGCCGCCGGTGATGAAGGCGACCTTGCCGCGCAAGTCTTTCATGGGATTCCCTCCGCCGTGGGCAGTCGGCGGCCGAAAATGGCGTCCGCCCCTTTTTCCGCGATCATGATGGTGGGCGCATTGGTATTGCCCGCCGGAATGTTCGGCATGACGGAAGCGTCGATCACGCGCAACGCCTGCACGCCACGCACGCGCAGTTCCGCGTCGACCACCGCACCCGCGTCGCGTTCCGTGCCCATGCGGCAGGTGCCCACCGGGTGCTGAGTGATCGCACCGACGCTGCGCACGAATTTCTCGAGCTCGGCGTCGGTCTGCAGCGCATCCCCGGGAGACAGCTCCTCGGCGTGGAATCTGTTCAATGGCGCACTCTTATATATGGCTCGCGCTGCGCGGATGCCGCGGATCATGCGGTCGACATCGCTCTGCTCCTGGAACAGGTTGAACTGGATGCGGGGCGGATCCAGCGGGTTCGCCGAGCGCAACGTCATGAAGCCGCGGCTGTCCTGGCGGATCATCGACAACGCGCAGACCAGCGTGTGCGCCGGCCTCGTGATGAACGGATACCAGACATTGCCTGCGCTGATTTCCGCGGCGGGGCAGATCAGCTGAAAGTCGGGACGATCGAGTCCTGGCGCGGTGCGCAGGAAGACGCTGCCGGCGGCTCCGTTCGTGGCGAACAGTCCGGTGCCGAACAAGGCCCAGCGCAGCACCGACACGGCCGCGCGATCGGCGCGCATCGCGCATTTGAATGTCGCGGGAAGCGCGCGCCAGGCGACCGGCAGGAAGGGATGCTCGATGAGGTTCCGTCCCACGCCCGGGAGATCGACGAGCGGTTTGATGCCGTGTTTCGCCAGTTCATTCGCGGGCCCGATGCCCGACAGCATGAGCAGCTGGGGGCTGCCGTAGGCGCCGCCGGAGAGAACGACTTCCTTCTGCGCACGGGCCACGCGCACCTGGCCGTCCTGCAGGTATTCCACACCGACGGCTCGCGTACCTTCGAACAGCACGCGCGTCGCCTGCGCCTTCGAAACCACGCTGAGATTGCGCCTCTTCAACACCGGCTGCAGGAAAGTGCGCGCGACGTTGCCGCGACGGCCACGCGTCACGACCATTTCGTTGCGCTGCAGGCCTTCGCTTTGTTCGCCGTGAAAGTCTGCGGTAACCGGAAAACCGGCGGAAATCGTGGCCGCGCGCAGTTCGTCATACATGAGGTTGTCCTTGGGGACACACACCTCGAGCGCGCCTTCAGCGCCGTGATACTTGTTCTGGCCCAGCCAGCTGCGCTCTGACCTCCGGAAATAGGGCAGCACATCCGCATAACTCCAGCCGGAGAGTCCGGCGTTAGCCCAGTCGTCGTAGTCGAGGCGGTGGCCGCGCGCGTACACCATGCCGTAGATGGCCGTCGATCCGCCGAGCGCCTTGCCGCGTGGCACGTCGATGACACGGTGGTTGGCGTACGGCTCCGGTTCGCTGAGGAAATTCCAGTTGAGATCCCGGCGCAGCACGTAACGCGGGAAGGCGATCGGCATGTCCTTGAACACGCCCGTCGTGCGTCCACCCGCCTCGAGCAGCAGCACCGAGTTGCCCGGTTCGGCGCTGAGGCGATTCGCGAGCACGCAGCCGGCGGAGCCGGCGCCGACGATCACATGGTCATGGATGGATGACTTCATCGATCTGCATCACCGGCATGACCTTGGTGAACAGCGGCACCTCGGCGATCAGTTCGGGGGCGCGCGCCGCGATGGCTTTTTCATACGCCGGCCAATCGGCGATCCAGATGTTGATGACGCAGGTGTAGGTGGGGACGCCGGTGCCCTCGTGACCGCTCGCGCCCTTGCGCACCTCGATGCGGTGCAGACTGCTGCCGAGGATGTCCTTGATCAGCGGCACGTGCCGGTTGACGTAGAACTTGAAGTCGAAGGCGTCGTTGTCCTTCGCGGGGTAGAGAATGGTGATGCACTTCATGGGCGCCTCCTCGAGAACGTCGGGAGGGTACCGCCGGCACGCTGGCTCTACCTCAGCCAGCGGTGAAATGCCCAGCGATTGTCAGTTCACCAACGCTGGTGGACCGCGGATTTGACGTCCGTGGCATAGAGATTCGCCAGCGCCGACAGCAGGCCGGCATCGAGCGCGCCTTTCGAGCCCGCCGCCAGGTTCTGCTCCACCTGTTCTACGCGCCGCGCTCCCGGGATCGAGCAGGTCACTGCCGGGAACGACGCGATGTAGCGCAGGGCGAGCTCCGGCAGCGTCATGCCGGCGGGCAGCATCCCGCGTAACTTCTCCACCACCTGCAGGCCGCGCTCGTAGTCGAAGCCGGAGAAGGTCTCGCCCTTGTCGAACGCGGCGCCTTCGCGGTTGAAGGCGCGATGATCGTCGGCGTGAAAACGGGTGGCGCTGGTCATCTTGCCGGTGAGCATGCCGGAGGACAGCGGCAGGCGCGCCAGGATGCCGACCTTGCGCTCGGCCGCGCGTGGCAACAGCAGTTCCGCGGGACGCTGGCGCAGGACATTGAAGATCACCTGCAAAGTCTGCAGTTCGGGATACTCGAGGGCTTTCAGTCCTTCTTCGACGCGCTCGACGCTGGCGCCGTAGTAACGCACCTTGCCGGCCTTCACCAGGTCATCGAGTACGCCGAAAACCTCGGGCATGTAATAGACATCCGTGGGCGGGCAGTGGAGCTGTACCAGGTCGAGTGCCGGTACCTCGAGATTTTTCAGGCAGCGATCGACGTATTGCGTCAGGTTCGCGCGGTTGTAGCTCTCTTTGGTATGCGGGCTGGAGCGTCGCCCGACCTTGGTCGCCACCCAGAACGGATCGCGCCGCTCGCGCCGCAGACGTGCCAGCAGCCGCTCGCTGTGACCATCGCCGTAGACATCCGCCGTGTCGAAGAAGTTGACGCCCAGGTCGAGCGCGCGATGCAGGCAGCGCATGGCCTCCGCGTCGTCGACTTCTCCCCAGGTGCCACCGATGGCCCAGGCTCCGAAACTGACACTGGAAACTTCGAAGCCGGTTCGACCGAGCGTTTTGTATTGCATGGCGATTTCATATCAGTTCGTCACTCGACATGCCATCGGTTGTTAAACTTCCGCCACCGCAAATGCCTGGAGCACAACAACAACTGATCGCCAAGCCCCTGGCATTCGCCACGGGCGTGGTTTGTCTCGCGACATTGCTTGCGTACGGCGGCCGCTGGTCCTGGTTCTGCGAGTTGCTGGTCAATTTCCGCACGCACTTCGCAATCCTGCTGAGTCTTGCGCTGGTCTTTGCCTTGGTGATCCGCCATTGGCTGACCGCATGCGTCGCACTCGCCGGACTCGCGCTCAACGTGTGGCCGTTGTACGGCGCGTTTTTTGGCACGAGCGCGCCGCCGCCGCCGGATGGGCGCCCACTGCGCCTGGCAGCCTTCAACGTGCAAGTCACGAACGACGACATGCCGGGGATCGCGAAGTATCTCGAGTCCCAGGCCGTGGATATCGTGGTGCTGGAGGAATTGTCGCCCGCCTACGCGGAGCAGCTGGCAGCCTTGTTGCCGCGGCTGCCGCATCATTACCTCGCGCAGAACGACGGCGTCGCCGGTGTCGCGATCCTGAGCCGCTGGCCACTGCTCGAGGCACAACCGGCGAGACGGGGTCGATTGACTTTCGCGGCGCGCGTCGACGTCGATCTCGGCGACCGAAAGTTGCGTCTCTACGGCGCGCATCTCCGGTGGCCGGTGGTTCCGGGGATGGCGCGCATCCGCAACGCGCAACTGAAGGCGCTCGGTCGCGAGCTCGCGAAATGTCCGCACGCCTGCGTCGCGGTCGGTGACTTCAACACCACACCCTGGTCGAGTCACTTCCGCGACATGTTGTCGGACAGCGGCGTACGCGACTGTGCCGCCGGCCGCGGTGTGCTGGGCACCTGGTCGTCGTCCCTGCCCGCGATGCTGCGTATCCGCATCGATCAATGTCTCGCGGCGGGCGCGGTGGGTGTGGCGGATGTGCGGGTGGGCGAGAGTGCGGGCTCCGACCACCTCTCGACCCTCAATGACCTGTCGATTGGTCGCCCATAACCATTCGATTCATCGCAAGCGGCTCGAAGTCCTGCGGTACCCGCACGCAGAATCCACGACATGAAGGTTTCCGCCGCGGTGTTGGCCGCATTCGTCCTGACACTGTCTGCCTGCGGCGGCGGCGGTTCGGGCGGCTCGCAACCGGGTGGGCCTTCGCCCCCGCCGCCGAGTGTCCCGCCGCCACCTTCGTCCACGACTGCGGACATCTCGCTGCTGTTCATGGGCAACAGCCACACATCGTTCAACCAGCTGACGGACATGGTTGCGAACATGGTGCGAGCCGGCAGGCCGGGCAGAACGGTCGCGGCCGTCGAGGCACCGGGATGGATGTTCCTCGAAGAGCGACTGCACGATGCGCCGTCCATCAACTTGCTGCGCAGTCAGCGCTGGAGTTACGTGATCCTGCAGGCACAGAAGTACAGCACCAGCGGCCAGTTCACCTATTCGACCGAGGAGGCCAAAGAGCTGGTCCGCATCAGCCGCCAGCAAAGTGCCGTGCCGGTGATGTTCCCGGAGTGGCCGCGCCTGAATGTCCCCGAGACGCAGCGCATCTACGATCTGCACGTCTCGATCGCGCAGGCGGAGCCGGCCTGCGTGGCGCCCATCGGCCAGGCGTGGGATCTCGCGTTGACCCGCGACCCATCGTTGATATTGCACGCGGCCGATGGCAATCACTCCGAGCCAGCTGGCGCTTTCCTGGCCGCGCTCGTGTTGTACGCGACGATCACGGGGCAGTCGCCGCTCAATCTTCCGGCGCTGCCTCAATACCCGGTCAGCGCCGGTCTGCAGGCAACGCTGCGGGGCATCGCGGCGGAGACCGTGCAGACCGTACCGCCGCGCATGTGGTGTCCTGCGGACGCAGTTTGAGGAGCTCCGCCAGGCGCTACCACGGCGCTGGTTTGTAATCTTTCAGGAACTGGCCCCAGACGTGCTCGCCGGTGAGCCGGCCGGAAAAGATCGGGTCGACGATCCGCGCCGCGCCATCGATGATGTCCAGCGGCGGTGAGAACCCGAGCTCGGCCTTGCGAGCTGCGTGGGCGGCGGGGTCTTCGTCCGTGATCCAGCCGGTGTCCACCGCATTCATGTGGATGCCATCCTTCACGAAATCGGGCGCGCTGGTGCGCGTCATCATGTTCAACGCCGCCTTCGCCATGTTGGTGTGCGCGTGTTTGTCGGTCTTGGTGGCACGGTAGAACTGACCCTCGATCGCGCTGACGTTGACGATGTGTTTGTGCGCGCCGGGCGTGCGCAACATCAGCGGCTTGAGTCGCGCGTTGAGGATGTACGGCGCGATGGCATTCACCAGCTGCACTTCGAGCAGCTCGGGCGTCTCGACCTCGTGCATGCGCAGTCGCCAGCTGTTCATTTCGCGCAGGTCGACCTGCTGGCGATCCTCGTCGAAGCGATTCGCGGGAAAGAGTAGCTCGTCGCCGCGGTAGTCTTCGTCCAGGTAGCGCCGCTGCGAAAGCGCGGCACTGCGCACCAGTCCCTCGCCCGGGACGTGTTCCGATGACGCCAGCAGCATGCCGCCGGCTTGCGTGTGTGAACCCTCGAGCCTGCGCAGCAGCTCGTCATGATCCGCGAGTACGCCGCGCAATTCCGCGGGCAGCGAGCCGATGGGCTCGGCTTCGCGCGCCAGCAGGTGTTGGAAGAATCCTGCCGGCCGGCGCACTGTCTGGCAGGCGTTGTTCAGGATGTAGTCGAGGCGCGGCAACCGCTCGATGAGATATTTCGTGAATAGCTCCACGCTCGGTGAATGGCGCAGGTCCAGGCCGTGTATCTGCAGCCGCTCGCTGAATGCGGAAAAGTCCGGTTCCTTCGAGTAACGGTCGGCGGCATCGATGGGAAAACGCGTCGTGACGATGACGTGCGCGCCGGCGCGCAGCAGCTTGAGCGAAGCCTGGTAGCCGATCTTCACCCGTGCGCCGGTGATCAGCGCGTAATGCCCGTCCAGATCGGCGCTCTGCTCGCGCTTGGCATAGTTGAAATCGCCGCAGCTCTCGCACATCGAATCGTAGTAACGATGCACTTTCGTGAACGGCTGCTTGCAGACGTAGCAATCGCGTTCCTTGTTGAGGCGCGGCCGTTCATCGAGGTCTTCGGGTTTCGGCGGCTCCAGCCACAAAGGCGTGAACACCGAGGCGCGCCGCTGCACGCGCAAGCCCGCCTGCTCGATGGCCTTGCGGTCCTGTTCCTTCGCGACTTCACGTTCGGCGCGGCGGAAGGCCTTGGCCATGCGCACCAGGTCGTGGCGTTCGGGCTTGGCGACCAGCCCGGCAAAGGTCAGCAGCTCGCGACGCTGTTCCTGGGAGAAGCGGGTGAGGTGCGAACGGTCGGCTTCGATGGCACGCAATACTCGTACGCAGGCGCGCAGGTCGTCGTCTGAAATTTCCATGAGGGCATTGTATGGGGCCGTTTGGAGTCTTTCTGGAGGATGCTGTAGATTTCAGGCACTTCCGGTAATCAGAACAAACAGGACCGGGCACGTCGATGGGTGGCACTGCGGGCGAAAAGCGGCTTCTGCGGATATTCCTCTCGTCTCCCGGCGATGTGGCCGAAGAGCGTGCATTGGCCGAGATCGTGTTTCGCCGGCTTGCCGACGAAGTGGGCGATGCGGCGCGGCTGGAACTGGTCATCTGGGAGCACGAACCGCTCTTTGCACACACCGGGTTTCAACAGCAGATAGACCGGCCATCGCAGTGCGACCTGGTCGTCAGCATCCTTTGGTCGCGACTCGGTACGCGCCTGCCCGCGGACTTCGCGGCGCAGCCGGGACAGGATCCTCCCACCGGCACCGAATTCGAGATCAGTGACGCGCTTGCCTCGTTCCAGGCGCGTGGCAGGCCCAACCTGCTCATCTATCGCAAGGTGCCGGCACCGCACGTCGGACTCGGCAGCGCGGATTTCGCGGAGCGCAGCCGCCAGTACCAGATGCTCGACGATTTCTGTCGCCGTGCTTTCTACGATGCAAATGGCGCCATCACGGTCGCGCATCACACCTTCACCGACAGCCACGAGTTCGAGCGGCGCCTCGCCGAGCACGTGCGCCGCTGGCTCGACCGCGAGATCCAGGCCACCGACGCGACGGCCGTGCGCCCGCGCTGGCGTGGCGGTTCACCTTTCCGCGGACTGCAGACCTTCGAGGCCGAACACCAGGCGATTTTCTTCGGCCGCTCCGAGGCGCTGGGAGAACTGATCCGCCGGATTCGGGAAGTCGAATCGAGCACCGACGGCACGCAAGTCGCGCGCTTGCTGATCGTGCAGGGCATGAGCGGTTCCGGAAAGACTTCGCTGATCAATGCAGGCCTGCTGCCGTTGCTCGCTCATCGCCCGATCGAAGGCATCGCGCTCTGGTACGCCGCGGCGCTGCGGCCTTCGGAATCGAGCGCGGCCGCGCCGCAGGCCGGCCCACTCGGCGTACTCGCGGCGCGGCTGGCGGAGCAGGTGCCCGCAATCGAGCGACTGGGCCTGAGCGTGGCGCAACTCGCCACGCTGCTGCATGACAAGCCGGAAGAGGCCGTGGCGCGACTCGAGATGTGCCTCGCGTCGGAAGCGGATCGTTCGAAGACGGCGCCGGATCGCTCGCGCCTGGTGATCTACTTCGATCAGCTGGAAGAAGCATTCACGCTGAACGAAGCGCTGCCGCACGCCGAGTCGTTGTTCGCAGCCATCACGGCGCTCGCGCGTTCGCGACACACGTGGGTGCTCGCGACGCTGCGCAGCGACTTCGCACATCGTCTCGAGGCCTTCCCGACGTTGATGAAGGCGCTGACGCAGAGTCCGGCTTATACACTGCTGCCGCCGCGCCCTGATGAACTCGCCGACATGATCCGCGAACCCGCGCATGCCGCCGGGTTGTTGTGGGAGATGCGCAATGGCATCTCGCTGGACCAGGAGTTGTTGCGGGATTGCGCCGGCAACCCCGAAGCGTTGCCTCTGCTCGAGTACACCTTGCAGCAGTTGTACGAACGGCGTGATGGCCGGCTCCTCTGCTGGTCGGCGTACGAGGGCGGCTTGCGCGGCGCGCTGATTGCGGCCGCAGAGGAAGTCGTGAGCGGCGCAGGCGATGAGACCGAGACGGCTTTTCGCACCGTGATGCGCGAGCTGGTCGGTGTTGGCGAGGACGGGGCCGCGACGCGACGTTACGCGCCTCTCGCGCGATTCGGCGCCGGCACGTCGGGGCGCAAGCTGCTGGATCAGCTCATCGCACGGCGCCTCTGCGTCACGACGGATCTCGGGCGCGGCGAGGGGCCGGTCACCAGTCTTGCCCACGAAGCGCTGATCCGATCCTGGCCGCGGGTTCAGTCCTGGCTGCAAACCGAAACAGCGCTGCTGCGAGTTCGGGATGAGCTGCTGCGCGATTCAGCCGCCTGGGAGCGTCATGCGCGTTCTGATGGATGGCTGGGAACTGCGCCCGAAAAGCTGGCGTCCATCCGTCAGATAGAAGAGGCGCAACTGCTGCCGCCAGGCGCGGCGATGGAATACGCGCATCGCTCGCGGAGGCGCGCGAAGCGAAATCGATTGCTGAAGGAAGCGGCGATCATCGGCATCTGTCTGATGACAGTGATCTCGGTTGTCGCAGGGCTGATGGCGCGCAACCAGAGGAATCTTGCGCGAGCTCAACAAGCTTCCGCCGACAGAACGGCTCGCTTCATGGTTTCACTATTCGAGCAAGCGGATC
>Ga0315912_10001858_pt1 | contig 24116 bp, 26 predicted proteins | sample VfabasoilMG_FD_204469 | JGI IMG/M metagenome (GOLD analysis project Ga0315912, IMG submission 204469) | Garden soil microbial communities collected in Santa Monica, California, United States - V. faba soil | ecosystem: Environmental > Terrestrial > Soil > Garden | place: USA: California... | reverse complement strand
GTATAGATAGGCGCCCACCGCGCAGGACATGGCGAGGCCCACGAATCCGCCCCGCGAAGCGGTCATCACGAGCGTCATCGCGGCGATCATCGCTGCGCCGAGCCAGAAGAGGCGCCGGAATCCTCGCGCGGCCACCGCGGCGGCGATCGTCGCCGGCAGGAACAACAGGATGAAGGCGGCGTACTGGTTGGATTCTCCGATCGCGCCCGCGGTGCGGCCGTCGTCGCGGATGCGGAAACCGAGGCTGATGATGCCGGCAACGTCGAGAATGGTGATGACATGGGCGAACAACGCGCCGAGCAGCAGGCCCTTGATCATCCGCATCGCGTCGTCGGCGGTCTGCGCGCCGAACAGGAACACGACGAAGAAAATGTAGTAATCGATCAGGATGCTCTTGAGCCGGATCGCCGACTCGACGAAGTCATAGTGCTCGTAGCGGAGGACCAGGCCTGACACCAGGAAGGTGACGATGGCGTAGCCGATGAGCGCGATGAACGCGCCCTGCATCTGGCTCATGTCGGTGATGCGCTGTCGGCCCATCACCATGCGCAACACCAGCACCACCGCGAGGCAGTAGATGATGAGGTTCTTGGCCGACACGCCGGGCAGAAGACTGAGATTCCAATTCAGCGCATCGGTCGCCAGCAAAAACCAAGCGGCAAATCCGAGAATCGTCGGCATGCGTCAGCGAGACCCCTTGCAACATTTCGTTCAGTACGCGCGGTCAGTCCGGATCACGGCGATGGCCGTGGCCAGGATGATTTCCAGATCCAGCATCGGTGACCACCGACGCATGTATTCGAGATCGAACAGCACACGCGCTTCCATGTGTTCCACCCGGGCGGTTTCGCCTCGGCAACCGCGGACTTGCGCGAGTCCCGTGATGCCCGGCAGAACCTTGTGACGCACCATGTACCGTTTGATGAGCTTTCGGTATTCCTCGTTGTGTGCGACCGCGTGTGGGCGCGGTCCTACGATGCTCATCGTGCCTTGCAATACGTTGATGAGCTGCGGCAATTCGTCGAGCGACCAGCGCCGCAGATGTTTGCCGACCGGCGTCACGCGCGCGTCGTTGCGTGATGCCTGCGTGACCGTCGCACCGTTCTCGCACACCGTCATGGTGCGGAACTTGTAGACCATGATTTCGCGGCCATCGAGGCCATAACGACGCTGCCGGAACAGGATCGGGCCGGGAGAACTGCGTTTCACCGCCCAGGCAATGCCTAACAAGAGTGGCGAGAGCAAGACGAGCGCGACCATGGCCGTGACGACGTCCATGAGGCGCTTGACGAGCCCGCGATAGCCATGGAACGGCGTTTCGCACATGGCGACCACGGGCATGCCGAGAATGTCGCTGGCGCGCTGCTGGATCATGTCGAAGCCGGACACATCCGGCAGGAAGTAGATGGACGCCGTGGTGTCACCGAGTTCGTGCACGAGCTCGCGCATGCGTGTCACCTGGCCCGGCGGGATGGCGACGAAGATCACGTCGATATTGCGGCCGTTGACGAACGACGCCACGTCCGCGAAGCGGCCGAGCAATTGCGCGTGGTCCGCGCAGCCGATGCGGTCACTGCCGCGATCATCGAAGAATCCGGCCACCGAGATGCCGAGCTCGACGTGCAGCGACAGGCGTTTCGCGAGCTCCTTGCTGGCCTCCGTGCAGCCGACGATCACGGCGCGGCGCGCCTGCGCCGCGTCCCGCAACAGCGCGCGAGTCACGCCCTGCAACAGCAGCGAGAGCATCACGAGCAGCACGGGCGTGACCAGCACCCACGTCACGACCACTCGGCGCGAGAAGTCTTCGGAGAACTTGGTCATGTAGCCGAGCGCCAGCAGCGCGGCGACCAGCGCCGACCAGCGCAACAGCAGGTTCGTCGCAAGCTCGAGCCGTCCGGCGATGATCTGGCGTGTCGGATTGCGCGACGGGAGTATCGCCAGCGTGAAGGTCGCGGCGAGAATCGACAGCACCAGGAATTCCTTGTCGAACTCGACGTCGAAGATGCGCGTCAGTGGATAGAACATCACACCGGCGAGGACTGCAGGCAACGCATCCATGAGCCACAGCAGCACGGGCGCCACGAGCGTCGTGCCGCGTTTGAAGATGATGGGCTGGCTGACCTGGTCCTGGTATTCGGTGTTCACGACCGCAGAATAGAAAAGGGCTGGCAATGTTCCCGCCAGCCCTCTCCTTCATACCGTATCGCCCGACGATTACACCGTCGCGCGATTTATCCGGCGTGCGTCGTCAATGCACTGACAGTGCAACGGGTGATCCCGGACTCGCCGCTTGCATCACTCCTGCGATACCCAGGTCGAGCTGATTCAACCAGTTCTCGAGATTGCTGTAGCCGTTCGCTGCGATCGCCGACTGGTTCGCGGGAAGTGTCAGTGTCCGACGATTCTGAGCCACCGTCGGCCATCCGCCGGCATTCTTTTCGCAGCGCGTGGTGCCGTTCGGCGCCACGCAGTTGATGATCTGCCCGGTGCGAGTGCGCACGCTCGCGACGATGCGGCGATCGATCGAATCGCGATCGACCGGGCGCGCGCCCGCGAAGCTCAACACGCGGCTGTAGACCGCGCTGTCGGCCGTGCTCCGCGCGACGAGGCCCGTATTCCAGACCGGCGCCGTCGTCTGCGTCATGAGATTCGAGATCACATCGCCGCCAGTGAGCGTCACCAGCGCCTCATAACTGCTGCCGCTGTCGGGTGCGGAATTGCCATAGACATAGACGCGGCTACCGGGCAGCAGAGAGTACGTACCGGTGGTGCGCACGAAGATCGGCCGCGTGTCGCGGCTGAAGCTGGGCCCGCGCAGGAACACGTTGCCGACGATCGAGCTCTTCGAGACACGTCCATCCTGGCTCTGCAGGTCGACGTCCATGTGGCCGCGGTCATAGACCACGTTGTTGACCATCACGAACTCGGCGGCGCGCGACAAGGGGTTGCGCTCCACGATGTGCGCCATGAGGTTGCCCACCAGGGTGACGCTCGCGTCGTCGGCGGGTCCGAACAACACGCCGTATCCGTGCTTCATGACGCCCGTGCCGTCGTATTGCGGATGCAGGGAATCATCGAGCGGTTCGGCAAAGATGTTGTTGCTGAAGGTGATGTTGTCGTGCGGCCCCCAGGTGCTCGCAAGCTCGTCGATCGACCAGCTGAAAGAACAATGATCGATGACCACGTTCTTCACGGGCTTGGCGGCGGAGCCTTCGATCTTGAGCGCATCACGATTGTCCGGATTCGGACCATTGGTGTCGTCGCCGGCACGCACACGGAGATGCTGGACGAGCACATCCGACGTGGTGACCCGGAGGGCGGCGCCGCGAATCATGATGCCGGGCGACGGCGCCGTCTGGCCGGCAATGCGGAGTTGGCCGTTGCGAATGATGAGGTCCGAAGTGAGCCGGATGGTGCCCGACACCTCGAAGATGCAGGTGCGCGCGCCGGTGCGGTCGACGCAATCCGTGAGCGAGCCCGCTCCGCTCGCGTTGAGGTTGGTCACGCGGTACACGGTGCCGCCGCGGCCGGCGGTCGTGTCCATGCCGAAACCCGCGGCGCCCGGGATGATCGGCAGCGCATGCGCGCCAGTCGCGGCGCACAGGCCGAGTGCGGCGGCTAACAAAGTCCCGGGCTTCATGAGGCGGCGGACTGACGCATGGACAGGCGGAAGACTAGCAAGCTTCATTCGTGCGACCCCTCGGAGAAAAGGAAAAGCAGTGTCAGATGGACTGAAGTTCAGATGGATTTGGTGGCGACCGCGGTCGGAGGACCTTCGAGGCCGCTGGCGCTCACGGCAACCACCGCGAAGTACCAGGTACCCGGCATGAGCGTCGAAAACTGGTAGCTCGTCAGCGTCGGATCCGTCACGAGCACGCTGTGGTCGAGGTCGTCACGGTCACGCCCATAGAGGATGCGATAGCCGGCGAGATCGTCGAGCACGTCGCCACTCACCTTCGACGTCGGCAGCTGCCATTGCAGCGACGCGACGCCGGTGCCGATTTCATCGCCTTGCACGACGTTGATGGAGAACGGCGCCGCGGTGACTACGTGAGTCCCATCGGCCACGTGGATCGTGACGGATACATAGGTGCCGACGTCGTTCGCACTCGGCATGCCGCTGATGCGTCCGCTGGTGGGGTCGAGGCTTGCCCACGCGGGCAGGTTCGTCGCGGTGAAGTGCAGCGCGTCGTGCTCGGCGTCGGCCACCACCGGCTGGTAGTCGAAGGACTCGCCCACTTTTGCATCGTCGATCGCCGCGGCCAGGATGGTCGGGGCTTCGTTGTGCACCGGGACAGGAGCCACGGTGACTGGCGCAGGTACTGACACCGCTGCGGGTATCGGTTCGTCGCCGCCTCCACAGCCCTGGATCAGGCACAGCGGGACGAGCGGTAAGAATGCGCTTACGAAGTCGCCAAACCGGTATCGCATTTTGTGGGAATCCTCTGTCATGCCCTAGGAACGTGGGCAAAATTTGGACTCCGCAAGACGTTGATTCAATGCGATAGGAAAAAACTGCCCGACGACTCCTACGTCGCCACGCAGCGACATTGAAAAAAATTCAAGAACACGGGAAACAGGGACCCGCAGGAAATGCGCTTAGGAACTGCGTCACTCTTCTATATGCAGAGCGTCGGGACTGCTTACCAGCAGACTCCCTCGTAGTGACAGCGCAGCAGATCCCGGTTGGGCAGATTGACCAGGTCGATGACGCGATGCCCCGGCTGGACTCGCGCCTGCAGCGCTTCGTTGAGCGCCCCCTGCTGCAATCCGACGAGGATGACTTCGGACGGATCGATCATCGACTCGATGTCCGGACACAGCAGCGATCCGAGATGCGGAATGTGCGCGTCGATGTAGCTGCGGTTCGCGCCTAACAACCGCGACAGCTGCACCTCGGGATCGAAGATGCGCAGCTCGCAGCCTTCGCCGAGCAGGCGCTTCGCCACCAGCACCAGGGGCGATTCGCGAAGATCGTCGGTGCCCGTCTTGAACGAGAGCCCCAACATCCCGACTTTCGGGCGGCCGAGCGCGAGGATCTTCTCCACCGCGTGGTCGATGTGCGCGCGGTTGCTCGCGAGGAGACTCGACAGCATCGGCAGTTCGATGTCGTTCTGCCGCGCAATATGGGTAAGCGCACGCAGATCTTTCGGCAGGCAGGAACCGCCGAAAGCGAAACCGGGCTTGAGATACGCCGCGGATATGTTCAGACGATGATCCGCGCACACCAGCCGCATGACTTCATGAGAGTCGATGCCGAGCGCCTGCGACACGCGACCGATTTCATTCGCGAAAGTGATCTTGAGCGCATGGAACGCGTTGCAGCTCATCTTGAGCGCCTCGGCGACGCGAATGTGCGTGACGAGGAATCGCGCGTCGAGATGCTGGAACAGATCCCGCACGGCATGGACTGCGGCTTCGCAATTGCCGCCGACGATCGTGTACGGAGGGTGATCGTAGTCGCGGATCGACGTGCCCTCCCGCAGGAACTCCGGCTGGAAACACAGGCCAAAATCGACGCCGGACTTCCGGCCGCTCGCGCGCTCGAGGACCGGCTCTATCTTCTCTTCCACGGTCCCGGGCTGCACCGTCGAGCGAATCACGAGGGTGTGGAACCCACGCTTGTGCCTGAGCGCCACGCCGAGTTGCTCGGCAAGCCTCAGGATCGCGGTGAGATCCTGGCTGCCGTTCGCAGCCGAAGGCGTACCCACGCACACGAACGAGATCTCCGTATCGCGCATGGCCTCGAGCGCATCGTTCGTGACTGACACGCGCCCCGAATCCACGACGTCCCGCATGAGTTCCTGGATGCCTTCCTCCAGGATGGGCGACTTGCGATTGCGGATGAGATCGAGCTTGACGGGATCGACGTCGACGCCGATCACCTGGTGACCGTCGCGCGCCAGGCACGCCAATGACACGGCGCCCACGTAGCCGAGCCCGAAGATGCTGATTCGGCGTGTCGCCGCAGGTCCGCGCCGCTTGTTAGCAAGGGGCCTGGCTCCAGTTTCGTCCCCGAAAATGGCGCCTGACCCCATTCCGTCGACCGCTACCTCCGGAGAACCAGCCTCGACACCTTTAGTAGTAAGCACTTTCGTTGCGTTCCTTCGAGCGATTGAGCGCCACGCCCAGGAGGTTCATCTCGCTCAGCACTTCGCGCGCCCCGCGCAGCATCGCGCGGCCACTGCGGCCTTCCGACACCACGAGCAGCAGCGAATCGAATTGCGGCGCGAACGCGAGCACGTCATCCGATGCCAGGAGCGGCGGCATGTCGAAGATCACGATACGTCGCGGCATCTCGCGTTCGAGCGCCGCCGTGAACTCGCCCATGCGAGGCGAATTCAGGAACTCCGAGGAGTGCTGGAACGCACGCGCGTTCGGAATGATCCCGAGCCGCTCGGACTGCAGGTTGTACACCACGTCTTCGAGCTCGGCCTTGCCGAGCAGGTAGTCGGAGAGTCCCTTCTCGAAACTCATGCCGAGGTAGTTGGCGATCTGCGGACGCTGCAGGTCGAGGTCGACGAGGAACACCCAGGTATTCACGTCCTGCGAGAGCGCCAGCGCGAGGTTGATCGCGGTCATGGTCTTGCCTTCGCCCACCGACATGCCGGACACCGCGATCGAGTTCCACTTGTGCATGTCGAGCCGGCGGAGCACGCGCGTGCGCAGGATCTTGAACGCGCGCAGTGCCGCCACATCCGACACCGCGGGCAGGATGCACTGTCGCTCCATCGCGCGTGCGTCGACGCTCGCCTGGTGGAACCGGCGCGCCTGCTGCAGGTCGGCGGGTGCCGCGGCTACGCGGCGCGCGCGCTGCCTCAGGTTTGCCGATTCGATCGCGTTGGGTCGCTCGGCGCCCGAACGTTCGGCGAAATTCCGGCGGATCGCATCTTCCATTGTGGTGCTCATGAATGGGTCTCTCATGGGTTCTAGAGGTAGTTCTTGATGATGGTGAAGACGATCCAGACGCCCACCACGCCGCTCACGCTGGCGGACATGAGTCGCCATGCATTGGCACGTCGTGAGCGGGAGTTGCGGATTGCGGGAATGGCCACGAGCGGCGACACCAGCAAGAGCTCGCGGATGTCGCGCGCGCCGCGCACCTTGGGATCGAGCGCCTCCGCGGCCACCGTGGCGGTGAGCGCGAGCACGATGGAGGCGGCGAATCCGATCAGGAGGATCGCGAGACGCGCAGGCTTCGCGGGTCCGCCCGGCATCATCGGCGCCTGCACGAGCCGGAACTCGTCCGCCCGGCCGCCGGCGATCGCTGCCTGGCCGATCTCCGCATCCATCTGCCGATCGAGCAGCTGCTGGTACTTGTCGCGTGCGCTCGCGAGATCGCGCGTGACATTCGAGTACTCGCGCTCCACGGTCGGCGCCGCCGTCACGTTACGCTCGATGCCCGACAACTTCGCGCGCAACGCGGCGTTCTGTGCCGAGAGGCTGGCGAGCTGGCTGTCGACGGCATTGATCTGCGTGCGGAGCTGCATGCCCACCGGCGTCCCGTCAGACATCTCCACGTCACCCCGCTCACCATTCTTGATGCGCGTCTCGAGCGTTGCGATATCACGCTGCAGCCGGCGGATGTCCGGATGCTCCTCGCCGTAGCGTTGTCGCGCTTCGGCGAGCGTCGACCGCTTGGAGTTGAGCTGCGACCGCAGCGAAGTGCCGGTGCTCGCGCTGGTTCCGTACTTCAGGCTGTCGATCTGCCGGCGCAACGCGATCATGTCGGGATGACCTTCGTCGTAGCTCGATCTCATGCGCGCGTACTGGTCTTCCAGCTGCCGCAGGCTGCCGGAGTCCGGTCCCGCGGACCGCGCCTGTTCGAGCTGCGCGGCGAGGAACACGCGCTCCTGTCGCAGGCTGCGTGCCTGCTGCTCGTTCGTATCGAGCTGCGCCTCGGTGCGATCCATGATCGTCATGTTCACTTCGGTCAGCTCGGGCAACTGACCGGCGTTGGCGCGCTTGAACTCGGCAAGCTTCGATTCGAGGCTGGCCACATGCGTGCGGATGCGCTCGGCTTCCTTCGCGTAGAACTCGGCGGCGTTCGACGCACGTCCCTGGCGCTGGCGGCGGTGCTCGGCGAGGAATGCGCCGACCAGCCAGGTCGCGCCCTTCTGCGCCCGCTCGGGCGAACGGTTGTCGTACGACAACGTGAACGCGTCCACTACTTCGCGTTCACGACCGGTGCGCGGATCGAGAATCGTCGTCGTCACGATGTTCACACCGATGTCGCGCCGCAGGCGCGCGAGCATGGCGCTGTCATCTTCGTAACCTGGGTAGAGGTTGTGCTCTTCCGCCATCTTGCGGAGGTTGTTGTCGGTGAGCACGATGCCCTTCAGGTTCTGCACGTACTGATCGGCGTAGCTTTCGCCATCCGTCGTCTGCGCGAGCGCCTGCGCACTCGACGGTTCGTCGATCTCCACGAGCGCCGACGAGGTGTACATGTCGGGCAGCGCGATCGCGAGCAGGATTGCGAGCGCGGCGATGGGAATCGCGACGCCAAACAACAGTGCCTTGCGCCGGCCGATTGCGTGAAGGTAGCCAGTAAATTCCGGGTTGGCGTCAGCGTCCATTGTCAATCGTTCCTCTCTCGGCGGCGTTGCTGGGGTTGATAGAGCACGGTGAGCATCGCTCCGCTCGACGTGGCATCGATGTTCGTTTCGCGGAATTCCTGCCAGGTGTAGTCATAGGTGGCGCGCAGGGAGAATTCTTCCTGCCAGAACCATTGCATTCCCACGTCGCCGGTTGCGTAGGTGCGCGGCCGGAAGGTTGCGAGGTCGTCGACGCTCTCGTCGTACGTGCCGCGCAAGCCCGCGAGGAAACTCAGGCGCGGCGTGATGGCCCGCGTCCAGCGCGCGCGCAGCTGGTTACGCGTGACCACGGTGCCCGCCGATGAAGGACCCACGTTGCGCGAGAGGTCGGCGAACAATTCGTTGCGGCCCATCATGGCCTCGACGCCCACGCCGGCGACCCAGGCGACTTCCGAATCACCGTTCTGCAATTCCACGTTCTGCGCGCCCGCGCGCACGTAGCTGCGTGTGTCGGTCGCCGTGCGACGGCTCCACTCGATCTCGGCGCCGTAACTGTCGGTCGGGTTCAGCGTTTCGATGTCGTAGTGCGCTCCCCGCAGTCGCGCGATGAACGACGTGGTTTCGTTGATGCGCGTCGCGAGACCCGCGACGAGATCGGTGGCCGTGAAGTCGACCTGCGCGGTGGAGATCTGCTCGTCGAAACTCACGTCGGTATAACCCGCGCCGAACTGCAGCTCGCGTCGCTCCGACACATTGAAAACCACGGTGGGTCGAATGCTTGCACGCGTGCGGCGGTTGTCGACGAAGGCAATGCCGGAGTCGCCGATGTCCGGTTCGCCGAGGTCGCCACCGCTCCCCACCGTGGGCTGCTCGCTGTTGACGATGTCCTGCTGCGCGAACTCGCCGCGGATGGTCGTATCGGCGCGCTGGCCGCGATGCTCCCAGTTGAGATCGGCGAAGTAGTCGATCGTGTCGAGATCGGTCTCATCGGGAAAATACGTCGCGCGAATGCGCGGCGTGAAACCGAACTCGCCGGTTTGCGTCAGCGTGCGCAGTTCGAGCGCGGCATCCACCACCGGTCCCTGCACGTCGATCTCGGTGCCGTCGGGCGTCAACCGGTAGTTGTCGTCGAACAGCAGGCCCGCTTCGATGCTGGGGTTGAGCTCCCAGGGCTCCGCGGACGCGGGCGCGCTCACGAGCGCGGCCACGAGCGGCAGGCTACCCCACCACGCGTTGTGTTTTTTCAAGGCGAAAGTTTTCATGGCTTACCTCTCGTCAAGGCACGACCACCACGTCGCCGCTCTGCAGGTCGATGTTCTGGTCGAGGCGCTTGCCACGCACCACATCGTTGTAGCGGAACGGCAGCGACTGCTTCCCGGCCGGCGTCCGACGCAGGATGGTGATGTCGCCGAGCGACGCGAACGGCGTGGTGCCGCCGGCCATCGACAGCGCCTGCATCACGTCGACCGTGGGATTCATGATGAATTCGCCGGGGCGATTCACCTGACCGATCACGTAGACCTTGTTGCCCTTGATCTCCTGGATGGACACGGTCACCACCGGATCGGAGATGTATTTCGCGAGTCGCGTACTCATGGCCTTGTTGAGGTCGGCGACGGTTTTTCCCTTCGCATCGATCTCGCCGACCAGCGGAAATGAAAACGACCCGTCCGGACGCACCAGCGCCGGCCGCTGCAGGTCCGGCTCCTTCCATACGCTGATCGACAGCACGTCGCCCGGCTTCACGGTGTAATTGGCGTCTTGCGCCAGCGCGTCATCCGTGGCCATGGCCAGCGCGAGGACGGCACAACAGGCGATCAAAAACTTCTTCATCGTCTATCTCCATTCAGGTGTTCATAGGCGGCGAGCAGTCGTGGCGCTTCGTGTTGCCAGGCGAGCACCTGCTCGACGCGCTGGCGGCCGATGGCGCCCATGTGGATTCGCTGGTTTTCGTCGCCGAGCAGCGCGACGATCTTCTGCGCGAAATCGGCGACGTCATTGGGGCGCGCGTACCAGGAAGCGTCTTCCGCCGACACTCGTCCCTCGGTGAGGTCGAACTGCACGACCGGCTTTCCGAGCGCCATGTATTCCATGACCTTGTTCATCGTGGACCGATCGTTCATCTCGTTCGCCCGATCCGGATTCACGCAGAGGTCCGCCGTGTTGAGCATTTCGAGGAGTTCGGCGTCCGGCGCGCGCCCGGTGAAGGTCACGTACTCGGCGATACCCAGCTGCTTCGCAAGCTCCCGCATGGCCGGTAGTTCGGTCCCGCCGCCGACGAGACCGAACTGGATGTCGGTGCGTCCGAGATGCTTCACGATGAGCTGAACGGCCTGCAGCAGGAGGTCGATACCTTCCTGCTTGCCCATGACGCCCACGTACCCGACGAGATACTTGCGTCCTTTGCGCAGCGCCGGATTGCCCGGGACCATGCGGATGCGCGAGAGATCCGGTCCGGAGCGCACTACGAACACATCCTTCGGATCCTTGCCGCCGCGGTCGATCGCGATCTGGCGATACGACTCGTTGGTGGAGATGACGAGGTCGGCGGTGTGGAAACTCATGCGTTCGAGCGCGACGAGCAGGCGCCTGCCGAAACCCCGCTTGCCAAACTTCGCTTCGTACAGCTCGGGATTGATGTCGTGGTGATCGAACAGGAATTTCTTGCCGAACAGTTTGTAGAAACCGCCGATCAGGAAGATCGTGTCCGGCGGATTGCAGGCGTGGATGACATCGAAGCCGCGCCCGAAGAGGATCTTGAGCGACAGCCAGAATTCCATGGCGAGCGCCACGCTGTATTCGAGCGCGTAGCCGAGCACGCCGTCCGCCTCGGCGGGAAGGCGATGACGATGGATGTCGATGCCGTCGATCTGCTCGAAACCCTTTTCAAAGCCCGGCGCCTTCGGGCAGATGATCGACACCTGGTAGCCAGCCGCCGACAAGGTGCGGGCTTCCTGCCACACACGCCGGTCGAAGGGGCACGGCAGGTTCTCCACGATGATGAGCACGCGCGCGAACTTGCGAGCCTGCGTAACAGCGCGGGTATCGCCCTGAAACGTGGCGCCTGTGACGGAATCGGACACTCGACCTCCCGGTTGATTGCTTACTTGAGCGAGAGCATCAATCGCCGCAGGGTGCGATCCCGCGCCAATGGCTCCACGGTGAATCCCATCGACAGAGCCAGCATCTGCATCGGACGGTTGGACCACGCCATTTCCGCCGTGAGTTGCGGCACACCCACGCGCCGCGCGTGACGCACCAGCGTGGCCAGCAGCGTGTGGCCCACCTGCTCTTCGCGGTGTGATGCGGCGACCGCGATGCAGAACTCCGCGCGGTCGAGACCGACCGGCGCATACGCGACCGCACCCACGACGCGGTCTCCGGCGCCCGTGCCCTCGAGAGCCGCGAATCCGACCGCGGAGTCGCTACCCGGCGAAATCACTCGACCGAACAGGACCTCGGTGAGCTGGCGCATGCCCGCGAGTTCGCAATTGCTCGACTGCGTGAGCGTCAACGCGAACTCGGCGAGCAGCCGGCGGTCGCCCGGGGAAATCTGGCGCACGCTGTATGCGCGATGGGAACGCGGCGTGTAGTACCAGCGGCGCGCCAGCGACCCCAGGGAAACTCCGTGGGGAAAAGGCGCACGCATCGGGGCGGTGGCAGTTCTGTACATGGGTTGAAGCCTCGCGCATTGCAAGCCAGCTCGCCGTCGGACGCCGCGCGGTGCCGTGTTGGAAAGTGCTGTCACGCGAAGCGAGTTGCGACGGCGCCGATGCGGCGCAGTCCGACAGCAATCTCAGAAATCGAGACCCAGCAACAGATCGAGATTCTCTTGATAGCCAGGCAGCGCGTCGCGCAGCGCGCGTTTCACTTCGGCGTCGCCCTTGCCGCCGAGCTGCGCCCGGAACTGCGCGATGGTCGCTTCATGTGCTGCGATCTGGCCGACGATGAAGTTGGCCGCGGTGCGCGCTTCGCCCGCGACCGGAAGCGTGGAGGCGCGCTGCGGATTGTCGGCCGGCAATCGCCAGCCCTTCGCGTTCGCGAGAGCCTCGAGTCGCCGTGCCGTGGTTTCGTTCTGCCGTCGAATGCGCTCCGCTGCGACACGGACGCCGGACTGGCGAAGCTTCTGCTCGACGCTTCGCGCATCCACGACGCCCTGCCGGCTGCTCTCGATTGCGATGAGCATGAATGCGGGATCGTCGGTTGCGACGTGTTCGCGGTCGAACAGTGGATCCGTCGGATTCTCCTGGCTCACCGGACGCTCTTCCACGGGAACGACATCGGTGTGACGCGGCAACGTCGTCGTACCGCTCTCACTCAGTATCAGTACCAGGGTCAGGGCTTCGATCATGTGATTGCGTCGAACCGCAGCGCACAAGCCCGAGGCCTGCGCGCCGCCGGTTTCCTCTGCTCGTTACTCGTCGCTGCGCAGTAGCGCGGCGGCGATGATGGCGACAACCGCACCTGCGGCCGCCCCGTAGGCAATCGACTTCCAGGGGTTGTCTTGCACGTAACGATCGGTGGCCTTGGCGGCGTCATTGGCAGCGCCGCGCGCCCGCGTACCGGCATCGGCCAGTTTCACCTTGGCCTGGTTCACCGTGCGAACCACGCGTTGACGCACTGCCTCAGCAGCCGCGCCGCCTTCTTCGCCCAGGGTCTTCAGCAATTCTTCAGCCTGGGAAACGATGCGGCTCAATTCAACGACGACCGATTCCGGGTTTCGCGCTCCATTCTCGAGATTCTTCGCTTGCATGGTCATGGGTCTCCTCCATCAGCTTCGGGGGTGATGTCACCGCACACCTTACGGCGCGCGCATCGATTCAACTGTCGGTGCACCCAAGGCAGAACTGTGGTCCGCCGCTGACAGTTTCACGGGAGGAGCGGTCGGCCACGTCTGACGCCGCATGCGCACGAAGTCCGCGGGCGCGGCCCGTTCCGGCAGCGCACGATTCGACGGGACGAACCCCTTTCAGGAGATGGAAACGTGATCAAGACAAACAGCAGCTGGACATTGGCACTGGTCGCAGCGGTGGGCGTATGCGCGCTTGCCGGCTGCAACAAGCGTGAATCGGCGCAGGAGACCGCCAAGGATGTGGCGGAAGAGCGCCAGGACGCGCAAGCGAACGTGGCCGAAGAGCGTCGTGAAGCGGCTGATGTCGCGACCGAAGGCGCAGAGGATCGCGCCGCCGCCGAGTACGACGTGGCCGTCGCGCAGGCCGATGGGCAGCGCAAGGTCGCGAAGGAAAAGTGCGAGACGCTCGGAAGCGATGCGCAGAAGGCCTGCAAGGACCAGGCAGAGGCGACTTACGAGTCGGCCAAGGCCCAGGCACAGGCGACGCTCGACGCCGTCAAGCGCTCGGGTTCGGCTGAACCTGCGCCCGCCCCGACCAACTGACCGCGCTCCACCGCAATCGCGCGACAGGGTGATGCCCACCTGCGAGACCTCAAACGTTCGCGGATTGCGTGAGGCAAGCCACCCGGCGGTCGCTAACTACTACCGCCGGGTGGCCGACCGAAGACGAGGAGGAAACATGATTCGCCAACACTTCTACAGACGCATTTCAATGGGCCTCGTGGCGCTCGGATTCGCCGCTACCGCCCCCGCGTGGGCGGTCAGTGTTCCAGGAGACGTGCGTGCGCAGGCACCCGACAGCAGTGCCGCGCCGACTAACCAGTACATCGCGGCGAACCTGACGTCCGGCAGTGCCTCGCTCGTTCCGCTCATGGTCATCGAGATGGAGGCGCAACATGCCGCCGCCGTCGATGCACAGGCCCAGGCGGGCGGCGGCAGTGAACAGCCTGTCGACGATCTCGCATTCGTCCAGAAAGCGACGGAAAGCGCCCGCAAGGAAATCAGCTCGGCGCGCGATGCGCTGCTGCAGCTCAAGCAACCCGAATTGATCCGCGTCGCGGAGATGCTGGTCAAGGACCACAGCGGCGCCAACGCGCGCCTGGCGAAACTCGCCGAGGCCAAGCAGTGGCCTCTGCCGGCGGCACCGGCCCAGGCCGCGCCCCCGTCCGGAACGGCAAGCAGCGACTTCGATGCAAAGTGGACCGCGGAAATGATCGCCGGCCACGAGCGCTCGGTGGCGCTGTATCGCGCGCAGGCGACCAGCGGTGAGGACAAGGACTTGCGCAAGTACGCGAGCGAAACGTTGCCGACCATCGAGCGTCACCTCGCAGAACTTCGGAGATTGCAGAAATGACCCGCGCGGAGAGCCAAATGCTGACCATGAAGATCATCAAACTCCTCGGGATCGCCGGCATCGCGATCCTGGCCGCTTCGTACATCGCCGCGCGTGCCCAGCGCCGCGACGATGAAGAACGACGCCGGCTCAACGAACGTCTCGAGAAGGAGCGATGGGAAAGCGAAGGCGGCGCGAGCCGCTCCGGGCCTGCCACCCAGAGCACCGTCACCGCCCACTAGCGGGGACATCCTTCGTTTCCTGGCAAACGGGGACGAGGCTCATCGCAGATGCGGCAGCGCGTGGGGAAAAGGCTCTTGGCGCTCCGAAACGGGCGCGCTTCAAAAACTTTCTAGGAAGAAAGTTTTTGGCGTTCCTTTGCGCGAGGCTACGCGCCTGAGCTGTCAGCTCATGGGGCAGGAAATGAGGAGTGTCCCCATTACTGCGGTGGGCCCTCGGGGGAATGCGCGGGCGCGGCAGTGCGCTCCATGATGGTCACGGTCGCCCGCGGCTGCTGGATGTCCGCCTTGTCGAATGCGTGCTTGAGCCGCAACAGATATTCGCGCTTCACGTTGGATTGTTCGAGCGCCCGCACCTTGAAGCGCGCGCGCAGCGTGATGCCGCGATCGTTCCATGCCTCGATGCCGGCGATGTCCAGGTCATCGAGGATCTTCGGGCCGAACACCGAATTCGCGCGCATCTGCGCACCCGTCTCGCGCATGACGTCGATCACTGGCGCGATGTCCTGGTCCAATGCGATGGTTACGTCCACCACCGCGAAACCGAACGTGCGGCTCGAGCTCGTGACGACGCCGATCTCGCCATTTGGCACGTAGTGCACGTTGCCTTCGTAGTCGCGCAGCTGCACATAGCGCAGCGTCAGGTCCTCGACCAGACCGCTCTTGCCGGCGACCTCCACCACGTCGCCCTGGCGGATCTGGTTCTCCGCGAGCAGGAAGAATCCACGAAAGAAGTCCTTTACCAGCGACTGCGCGCCGAACGCGATTGCGATGCCCGCCACACCGGCCGTGGCGAGGAACGGCAGGATCGAAATTCCCAGCGTATTGAAGATGGCCAGCGTCGCGATGGCGGTGAGGAGAATGGTCGCAAGCTTGCGCAGCACGTTGCTGACGGTGGCCGCGCGCCGCTGCGCTTCAGTGTCATGCGCATGCGTGGCGGTGAATTTTTCGAGGCCCGAGATCAGCCGGCGCGCGATGTACACCAGGATGAATGTCACGACCAGGATCGCGGCGATGCGCGAGCCCGCCTGGATCCAATCCACCGCGTTGAACCACTGAATGACCTTTTCCTCGTGCTTCATCGATTGCTCCGTACTGCCGGGACCGGCACGGTACCGTAAATCCGCCCGCCCGCGCAGGAGTCGTCATCCTACAGTCCGCGGCCGCCGCAGCACCTAACCTTGAGCTCGTGAATCCAGGGAACAAGAAGGTCTCCGCTTTCGTCTTGAGCGTTCTCGGCGTAGTGATTGCCGCCGATGCCGGCCATCGGGGCGAAGACAGCATCCAGGAAATCTGGCTGGCCGCGGCGCACGCGTGCCGCGAAGAACTTCACCAGGCCGAGTCGTCGCTCATGCCCCTGGCGGGCTTTGCGATCCCGGCTTCCGCGGAGTGGAGTCCTGATTTTCCGCGCGGGGATTGGGAATCACGCTGATCTGCCCATCGCCTTCGAAATAGGCGACCTTCACATCCACCATCTTCTCGATCCCCTGCTCCCGCAGCTTCTCGTTCAGTTCTTCCATGGTGATGAACTCGCGCCGCATGTTTCGTCGCAGTGGCTTTCCGCGATGAATCAGCGTGAGGCGTGAAGGCGTCGCGAATCGCCGGACGATCGCGAACCGATAGGAAAGGAAATCGAGCAGCCAGGTCCACCCGATGATGGTGAGCACGAGAATCGCGCCCTCCGAGAAGGTGTCGTAGCCGCCGGACATGGCGTTCTGCGCGGCGTCCGCGACGATCACGAGCAACAGGATGTCCGCGATCCCGACCGCGCCGACGTCGCGGCGCAGGACGAACCGGAAAATCATGAACAGGAGCCAATAGACGAGCGTGCCACGGAGCACAAGCTCCGCGACCGGAACGTGGATTTCGAACAGCTCCACGTTCCGGTAGCCGTCGATCAGCGCACTCGACTACGAGTAATCAGATTGACGATGGCGAGCAGGATCACCGCACCAATGAACGACACCAGCAGCGAGCCGATGCTGATGACACCCGAGTTGATGCTCGGCGCGCCGACCAGGGGGCCGATGAGCCAGCCGCCCAACATGGCACCGATGATTCCCACCACGATGTTCAGAAAGATTCCCTGGCTGCCATCCCGCCGCATCACGATGCTTGCGAGCCAGCCCACGACACCACCAATGATCAGCCACAAGATGATTCCCATCGTCTTCTCCTTCAGTTCATGCCTGCGTGACGCTCGCGTTGGTACGCGTGCAATTTGTTGTAGAGAGTCTTGAGACTGCAGCCGAGCACGTCGGCCGCCCGCCTCTTGTCACCCTGAAAATGTTTTAGAGTCGCCAGGATGAAAGTGCGCTCAATCTCGTCGAGCGTGGCGCCAATCGGGAGACGGATTTCGTCATTCGATTGAGCACCGGCGCTGTCACGCAGCGTCGGCATCTCCTGCTCGCTGAGGCTCAGTTCACCGTCGCAGAGGATATACGCCCGCTCCACGGCATTGCGCAACTCGCGTACGTTGCCCGGCCAGTGATGCTGTAGAAATCTCGCACGCAATTCTTCCGACATGCGTTTGCGCGTGCCGTTGCGCAGATTGAGTTCCCCTAGGAAGAAGTCCGCGAGAACCAGGATGTCGTCACCGCGATCGCGCAGCGGCGGCAGCTCGATGGTGACGACCGCGAGGCGGTAGTAGATGTCCTCGCGTAGACGTCCTTCTTCGTAGGCGAGCTCGGGACGTCGATTCGTCGATGCGATCACCCGCACGTCCACGGGCAGGTCCGCAGAGCCGCCGACGCGGTTCAGTCGCTTGGTCTCGAGAACACGCAGCAGGCGCGACTGCAGGTCGAGAGGCATTTCCGTGATCTCGTCCAGCAGCAGCGTTCCACCATTGGCGCGCTCGAAGACTCCTTCGCGCGTACGCATAGCGCCCGTGAAGCTGCCTCGCTCATGGCCGAATAGTTCGGCCTCGATCAACGTCGCGGGAATCGCGGCGCAGTTGATGGCGACGAAGGGCTTGCCCAGGCGCGGACTCATGGCATGCACGGACTCGGCGACCAGTTCTTTTCCGCAGCCGCTTTCGCCGCAGATGAGCACCGTCGAATCCGTAGGCGCCACGCGCGAAATCAGCTCGCGCACCTTCTGCATTCCCGGAGAGTGGCCTATGAGTCGCAATGCGCAATCCTCGAGTGCGGGATCCGGGTCGGTCGCGAGCCCCGCGCCGATGTCCATCGGATAGAACTCCCCCTTCACGGCTGCCCGGCGGCCTGGCGGCCGGGAATATCGGCATCGCCATTGGAGACGATGATCTCCACGCGCCGATTGAGCTGCCGACTGCCGGCGTTGGCATTGCTGGCGACGGGGTAGCCTTCGCCATATCCCAGCGCGCGCACTCGCTGTGCGTCGACGCCCCGCCTGATGATGGCCATGGCGACGGCATCCGCGCGGCTCTGCGAGAGCTCGAGGTTGAAGTCATCGCTGCCCTGGCTGTCGGTGAAGCCTTCGACCTGCACGCGACGATCCGGATTCTCCTTGAGGAATGCCGTGATCTGTTCGATCGAGCGATCCGCGCCCGACTTCAACTGCGCCTTGCCGGTATCGAACAACACGTCATCGAGCGTAAGCACGATGCCGCGCGAGGTTTGCGAGGCCTGCATGTTCTCGAGCTGGGCAGCGAGTCGCTGTTTCTCCGCCTCGGTCTGCTCCACCTGGGCTTTCGCGCTCATTGCTTCGCTGCGCGCCTGCTGGGCCTGCGCCTGCGCCTGGCTGACTTCGCTCTCGCGCGCCTCGAGCAGGATCTTCTGCCGCTCGGTCTCGCCTGACTTCACACGTGCGGTTGCCACCTGCTCCTGCGCGCGCTGCTGCGAAATGCGCGCCATCTGCGTGGCCAGATAGGCGTAATGCGCCGCCGTCTTGTCCTTCGCGCCCTTCTCCTTGGCTGCGCCTTCGGCATTGGTCAGGAGCTTGCGGGCCCGATCGAGTTCTGTGGGCGCGTACTTGGTGACATTGGGATCGGCCTCGGCGGCACTGACGGCGGTGCGCGCCTCTTCGATCACGCCGCTCGTTTCCGGCGCGGTCTCGCAAGCCGCGATGCCTAACAAGCTCGTGGCGGCAATGAGGATCCAGGAAGCTTTGATGGATTTCATGTCGGACCTCCGTGTCTAGGGTTGCGGCGGGGTGGTCGCCGGCTGCGGCACCTGCGGAGCAGCGCCAGGGCTCGTGCGAAGTGTCTCGTTGCGCAGGTCGCGCAGGCTCGCATCCATTTCGTTCACCAGCTCCTCCTGCTGCTTGGCGCGCGCCGTCGACTCGGCGAGTTGCGCATCGACGTCGGCCTGGTCCGCGAGCCGGGCCGCGACCTCGGCATCGTGCTTGTCGACGGCGGCCTGCGCCGCGGCGTACTTGTTGCGCGCGCTGTTGAGCTCGATCTGCGCGAACTGCGCGGCCTGGGCCTGCTCTGCGCGCTCCAGCGAAGTCTTGGCGATCGCGAGTTTTTCCACGGGCATGGGTGTGGACGCGCAGGCCACGATGCCGAACGCGATTGCGCACCAGAGACCATTGCGGATTCCATTCAGCGTAAACATGGGGCTACCTCTCTCCGTTGATTGGCGTGGAGCCGGGTTCGTCGTACTCGACCGCGAGATTCCGTTCCCAGTTGCGAAGCTGACGCTCGGTCTCTTCCGCCGAGAGCGCATAGGCTTCCTGGATGCGGCCGGCCAGCTGGTCTCGACGTCCCGCGATGACATCGAGCTGATCCTGGGTGAGCCTGCCCCACCGCTCACGGACACGGCCTTTCCACTGGGTCCAGTTGCCAGAAATGCGGTCCCAACTCATGGGACACATTGTGAAATTCCCGTTCGCATGGGCACAGCGGCGGGCATTGGTGTTCTCGCGTGGGAGCACGGCGTGGCGCCTGTCGTCATTTGTCCGACAGCGACACCTTCCGCTGACTTCCTGCACTGCGGCGCCCCCGATAGAGCTCCATGAGCGGCGTCGCGGAAACTCCGTGCAGCACGATGGAGGCCGCGACCACGGTGAACACCACCGAGAGCAGATTCGTGGCGATCTCGTCGCGTAGCTCGAAGCCTGCGAAGTAAACGGCGTAGTACACCGAGCCAATGCCGCGAATTCCAAACCACGCGAGGAACCGCCGCGGCGCCCCGACGCCCTGCGCTTCGCGAATGCCCGCCCACACGGACAGTGGCCGAATCACGAAGAACAGCATCGCGGCCATCACGAGGCCTGGCATCGACCAGTAACCCGTGGAAATCATCGCGCCTACCAGCAGCACGATGGCCACTTCGACGATCCGCTCGAGCTGCTCGTTGACGTTCAGCATGCTCGGCGTCAACGGCGGCTTCTCCGCAGGCGCCTTCGCATCCGCGTGGATATCGTCGGCACGCCGAAGCGCGAGCCCGGCCGCGAATACCGCCAGAAATCCGAGTGCGCCGAGCGCGAGCGAGATGCCATAGCTCAAGGCGATCACGCCGAGCAGCAGGAACTCGTCGAAGATCACCACGTCGCGATGCCACGCACGCAGCAGGCGCACGCTTCGCGCGAGCGCGCTGCCCACGAGAAAGCCGATCGCGAGCCCACCGGCGATTCCCCACGCGAGGTCGATCGTCAGCCAGCGCCATCCCATGAACCCGAGGTCGTGGAGACCCATCGCGCCCAGGGCTAACAACACGAATGGAAACGCGGTGCCGTCGTTGAGACCGCCTTCGCCGGTGAGACCAAACCTCAAGGTGTCGCGATCCTGCGGGCTGCGCAACTGCACATCGGATGCCAGCACGGGATCTGTGGGCGCGAGCACGGCGCCGAGCATCAACGCGAGCGGCCATTCGAAGTCGAGCAAGACAATCGCCGCCAGCGCGACACCCGCGATGGTCACACCCATCGACACCGTCGCGAGACGCAACGGCGGGCCCCAGCGCCAGTCTCCGATGGGCACGCGCATCTTGATGCCGACGGTGAACAGCGCGATCAGGAGCGCGATCTCGGTGATTACCTCGAGCAGCGCAAGCTCGCGCAATGGGTGCAACTCGAGCACGTTGAACACGGCCGGACCGAGCAGGAATCCCACGACGAGATAGATCATCGCCGGGCTCACCGGCATGCGATCGAGCAGGCGACCCAGCAAGGCGATCGCGATCAGGAGCCCACCGACGAGCACGAACCAGAATGCGGCCATTCGCGGACCATGAGTCATCGACACCCTGACGTGCGTAGGACTTCGGTGTCCTTGCGCGTCGGCGCAGTCAGCGAGCCCCGTCGATGTCCGCGAATGGCGACCTGCAAGTGGCTGTTTGTAGTTAGGTTGGGGGCAGATGTCGCCAACCGCCGTCGCCCGGCTTCGCGATTGTCGCTCCGCACCCGCACCGGAGTGCGGTACGGCCCTTGTCGCGCGGAGCAAGCCGCTTCCAAGTGCCTGATCCGCAAGCACCGGGACGCTCGTGGCACGCGGAGTGCACCACGCAGACGGCCCATCACGTCATCAGGAGAATGCCAATGACAAGCAAACTGCTCGCCGCGGCGGTCGTCGCACTGATTCCGATGGCCGGAATCGCCGCTGAAGGACAGAAGACAGAGGCCGCGACTCCGGCGGGCCAGAGTGGCTCGTTCGAATCGCTCGATTCCAACAAGGATGGGCGCATTTCGATGCCGGAAGCGTCGGTCGACCCGAAGCTGGTCGAGACATTCTCGACAACCGACAAGAATGGAGATGGCTATCTCGACAACGCCGAGTACGACAAGCGCGCGAAGCAACAGGATTAGTAGTTCGACGGGTTATCGAGGCCCCGGCGCGCCTTCGCGCGCGCGGGGTTCTCTATTTCTGCCGCTCGCGTATATTAGGCGCCGGGTTATCTGGGGGGAGACTCGCAAGGCATGGATGAATCACTCGAGAAGGCTCTTCTCGACATGGAAGCGCGCGACCAGGCCGTGCGCGCTGAACTCACCGCCGCCGGCGAACTCAACCAGACCTACCATCCCCGCCTCGAGGAACTGCACCGTGCCAACGCGAGTCGCCTGCGGCAGATGATCGCGGTGTTCGGCTGGCCCGGCATCGCACTGGTCGGCGAAAAAGGCGCCAAGGCGGCATGGCGTATCGCGCTGCACTCCATCAGTGAACCCGCGTTCATGCGCCAGTGCCGGGACATGCTCGACGGCGCCTCCCATAACGGCGATGCGCCGCGCTGGCAGTTCGCCATCATCGACGATCGCATTCGCGTGTATGAAGGCCGGCCGCAGCGCTACGGCACGCAACTGCGCATGGGAACGAACGGACTCGAGCCGCATCCCATCGAGAATGAAGGTCGCGTGAATTCCATGCGCATGCAGGCGGGGTTGCCGCCGCTCGCGAGGACGTTGGCGCAAGCGCGCGCGCAACCTCAGCCGTCGGCCGCCGACCAGGCCGCGCGCGATGCCGCGGAGCTCGAGTTTCGAAAAACCGTCGGGTGGATTACCTGACGAATCCGGACTGACGGCGCCAGAAAGCGCCCAGGCGCTCGCTATCGAGCCCCTTCGTCTCGGGCACGAAGCGCAACACCACGAACGCCGCGAGCACCGAGAATCCGCCGTAGATCCAGAACGCGAATCCGCCGTCGAATCCGCTGCTGCCGAATAGCACGGGGAAGCTGACGGCGACCACGAAATTGGCGGCCCACTGCGCGATCACCGACATCGAGGTGGCCTCGGCGCGAATCGGAGCCGGATACATTTCGGAGAGCATGATCCAGACGATGGGTCCGAAAGAGATTCCGAGGCCGACGAGATAGCAGCAGATCGCGATAAGACCGAGCGTCGCGGAGCTTTGCAGCTGGAACATCAGCCCCAGCGCCATCATGGATGCGCCCATGATCAGCCCGCCGACGATCAATAACGGCTTGCGTCCCACGCGATCGACGATGAGCACGACCACCATGGTGGCGAGGAAATTCAGCGACCGCGCGACCAGCACGCCGAACAGCGCCGTGTCCATGTGGAAGCCCATGCGCTGCAGGATGATCGGGCCGTAGTACGAAATGGCGGTGAGACCGATGAACTGCTGGAGGACGTTGAGGGCAATGCCAATCACCACCACACGCATTCCAAACGACAAGAGCGGTACGGCCGGCTGCTCGATTCGCGTGCCTTGCTTGAGCTCCTCCAGCGCTACCTGCACTTCCTCCGCATCTGCAGATCGCGAGAGCTCCCGTCGCGCCTCCTGGATCCGGCCGCGCTTGACGAGCCAGCTCGGGCTCTCCGGCACCGCGAAGCTCAGCCAGAGCAGCGCAATCGACGGCACGGCCAGCGACACCATCATGTAGCGCCAGCCGTTCTCCAGCACCCAGGCGTCATCGCCCTGCAGCCCGATGCCCCAGCTGACAAACAACACGATCACGATGCCGCCAGCGATGGCAATCTGCTGATAGGCGCCGAGCTGTCCGCGCAGCGCGCTCGGTGCAAATTCGCTGACGTGCATGGGCGCGACGCGGGAAGCAAGGCCCATGGCGACGCCGCCAATGACGCGATAGAAGATGAAGAGCCACAACGCGTGCGCGCGCGCGGACTCCGCGGCAAATCCGAATTCGGGAAAAGCCGAACCGAAAGCGGACACCAGGAACAGTGACGCCGCGATGATCATCGACAGCTTGCGTCCCAGCAATTCGGCGGCCCGGCCCGCCATGAGCGCGCCGAAGATCGTACCCAGCAGAGACGAGCACACCGCGAAACCCAGGAGGAGATTGGCGACGGTTTCCGAGTAGCCGAGGGGCGCAATGAAGTTGTGATGGAGCGCGCCCACCACACCGGTGATGGACCCCGTGTAGTAACCGCCCAGGAGCCAGCTCAATGTCGACACGAATGTCGTGCCGGTAACGGCGCGGATGTGGCTGGTAGTGACCTTGTCGTGTTTCATGGTGTCACGCGGCCGCCGACGAGGCTGTCGGCCCCTGGATGGGCAGGCGGATGAAGAACGTGGTGCCTTGTCCGATTTCCGTTTCGAAGTGCAGCGTGCCGCCGTGCTTGTCGACCACGACGTTTCTCGCAATCGCGAGTCCCTGCCCCGTGCCCTTGCCCACTTCCTTGGTCGTGAAGAACGGATCGAAGATCCGCGAGCGCACCTCGACGGGAATGCCGTTGCCGGTATCGCCGATGGCGATCTCCACGACGCCCTCGAGCTGGCGCGTCGCGACGCGGATCTTTCCCTTGACGCTGGTGCCCTTGAC
>Ga0315912_10001857_pt1 | contig 24130 bp, 20 predicted proteins | sample VfabasoilMG_FD_204469 | JGI IMG/M metagenome (GOLD analysis project Ga0315912, IMG submission 204469) | Garden soil microbial communities collected in Santa Monica, California, United States - V. faba soil | ecosystem: Environmental > Terrestrial > Soil > Garden | place: USA: California... | reverse complement strand
ATATGTAAAAAGTATTTTTAATAGGAATGAACCCACTTCGCTTTCGCTGTTGGTTAAGGGCACTAACTTCCAGGTTAAAGTTTGGGAAGCATTGCTCAGAATTCCGGTAGGCCATGTGTCCACTTATCAAAATATTGCCACGGAGATTCATAATCCGAGAGCATTGCAGGCTGTTGGGTCGGCTGTAGGCTCCAACCATATTGCTTACCTTATTCCATGTCACAGGGTGATTCGAAAAGATGGCATTTTAGGTGAATACCGATGGAGTTCGACCCGTAAGAAAAGTATGATTGGCTGGGAGATGGCGAAGGCTTCTTAAGCTTACCTTTCCTCTAATGCCTTTTCCTTTGCTTTAGTGGCGATGTGATGTTCAGCACGTTGACCTTTAATTTCCTTTTTTTGAAACCCTCGTTGCTTCGTGTGTTCAATTTCCAGTGTAACCAGTCGGGCAATTATAACTACCGGGTAAAGCATGCCGAACATGGATTGAAAAATTATTATTGACTTTGGCCAGGGCAATAGCGGAAAAATATCTCCTGACCCAACTGTAGTTTGAACGGTGAAACTAAAATAAAGCAGATGTGCAAATGAAACCTCACTCTGCGCCAAGGTGGTAAAATTGAATGCCTGGGAGTTAGCGAGGTAAAGCATATGATATAACAGGCCGCAGATCAGCCCGAATAATATATATACAACAATGGCTCCCTGGATCCTGTAAGCGGTGGATTCTTCATCCTGAAGCACGTATCGCATCATGAGCCCTGCCAGTAATGCATAAAACATTACGGTCATAATTATCTCCAATTGCTGAATAATTTCTTGCGGGTTAAGAAACTCCAGCCCGCGAAATACAAATGCATTAATGGCCAGCAGGTATAAAACTATTTTTGTGCTGATGCTGGCCACTACGCTAAAGCAACCAGCCAACAGAATAAGGTTGAAAATGAGGTCCTGTATTAGTTCTTCCCAAGGTTGATTTTCGGAAAGGGGAAGCCAAACAAAAATGCTTAAACACAAGTAAACCAAAAGAGCTGTGAGGCTTCGTTCTTGAGTCCAAAAGGTAAAATTTCTACGTATCAGGCTCCTCATGAATAATTTTAGACAATTCCAATTAAAACAAAAATGCTACTTTTTTTTGTCATTTTAACTCAAGCTCTACGATTGTATCAACTTCGCTCAACCTGGCCTTGGGCACCTGTATGCTTAATCCAAAATCATTTTCTATGAATTTTATCGGGGTCTTGTCAGAGAACAGTCTTGCGCTCACTACTTTCCTGCCCAATTTAGGCAGCGTGAGTGTTTCATCTTGCCAGTTTAATATGTGTAAATAAACTTTGTTTCCCTTTTGCGTAGCAACTCCCCAATTCCGGGCCGAAAGCGGACCGCCACGGGTTCCATAAATAGTTTCGCCATTTGCGGCTAGCCACTCACCCACTTCTTTCAAAACGGTTTTGTGTTCAGGTTGAATTTTGCCGTTGGGCATGGGCCCTACATTCAATAAAAAATTAGCGTTGTAACCTGCTGACTTCACCAGGTATTGAATTATTTCTTTTTTGCTTTTATGGTTGTTGTCTTTAAGATTAAATCCCCATGAGTTGTTAATCGTTTCACAGGTTTCTTTGGGCAGATCGCCAATTTTTTGCTCAGGCGCAAAACCGGTGGTATTGTGACCCGGCAAATCTTTTTCAAACATTTGAAAGTCTTCACCGGGGAAGGGAGTCATATGATGATTGCTTCCGAGCAACGCACTTGGCTGAAGCCGGTGTATTAATGAATACGTTTTCTCTAAACGCCAATCGGCATCCTTTTTATCCCACATGCCATCAAACCATATCCCGCCCACACTTCCATAGTTGGTTAGTAGTTCACTCAACTGCGTATCCATGTAATCTAAATATTTATTCCAATCTCCTTTGTTTTCCCGCCCGGTGTAGTTGCCGCCTGTGTTTCCCCGTGGAAAATAATCCGGGTGATGCCAATCCAGTTGAGAATGATAAAAGAAAAGTTTGATGCCTTGCTTTTTGCATTCATCGGCCAGCATTTTTAAAACATCTTTTCCATAAGGCGTTTTCTTAACAATGTTATAGTCCGATACTTTACTGTCGAACATGGCAAAGCCATCGTGATGTTTACTGGTGATGGTGATATACTTCATGCCCGCATCTTTCACCATCGTCACCCATTCGGCCGCATCAAATTCGGTTGGATTAAAAAAGGCCGGTATTTTTTCGTATGCGGAAATTGGGATTTGCCGGACATTCATTACCCACTCGCCATCGCCCAGCACACTATACACACCCCAGTGAATAAATAAACCGAAACGCGCATCTTCAAACCACTCCCTGTTCTTTAAGTTTTCTGCCGTTGGTTGATATTGGCTTTGGGCCTGAAATATCCCAAACAATCCGAACGCAAGAATTAAAATGGTTTTGCTTTGCTTTTGCCAGCACCCATGAAACAAACTGATTTGCTTTTCCATACAATTGATTTGGTCTAAATTGCCAGTATCAAATTACCATTTCATTATGAGATACGAAAAAATCGGGACCGAACTTTTTACAACAAACCGGAAGCGCCTGGTCAGTTCAATGAAGAAAAACTCGTTAGCACTATTGAATAGCAACGATATTATGCCAACCAATGCTGATGGCACCATGGTGTTCAGGCAAAACAACGATCTGTTTTATCTCTCCGGAATTGAGCAGGAAGAAACAATTTTGGTTATCGCCCCCGACTTCCCGGATAAAAAATATCGAGAGGTATTATTCCTGAAGCAGCCTAATGAGCATCTGGAAAAATGGGAAGGTCATAAGCTTTCGAAGGACGAAGCCACGGCCATATCGGGTATTAAAACGATTATGTGGCTGCACGATTTTAATAAGCAGTTTCAACATATGATGGTGATGGGTGGAACAAACCGGGTTTATCTGAACACAAACGAGCATTACCGCTCCGATACAATCGTGCAAACGCGCGACTCGCGATTTATTGACTGGTGTATGCAAACTTATCCGCTGCATCGCTATGACCGTCTGGCACCTTTGATGTCGTCCTTGCGAAGACAGAAACAGAAAAGAGAAATAGAGCTGATGCAACGTGCGTGCGATATTACAGAGAAGGGCTTTAGAAGGGTGCTGAAATTTGTGAAGCCGGGTGTAATGGAAAATGAAATTGAAGCTGAATTTATTCATGAGTTCATTCGCAACCGCTCCAAGGGTTTTGCTTATACACCCATCATCGCCTCCGGAAAAAATAATATTGTGCTTCATTATATTGAGAATAATCAAAAATGTAAGGCAGGCGAATTATTATTGTTGGATGTTGCCGCGGAGTATGCCAATTACGGCTCGGATTTAACACGCACCATTCCGGTAAGCGGCCGGTTCACAAAGAGACAAAAAGATGTTTATAATTCCGTTTTGTATGTGATGAAGCAGGCAAAGAAGATCATGGGGCCGGGTATCACTTACTTTGATTATCAAAAAGAGGTGGAGAAAATAATGGAAAGTGAATTGCTGAAACTTAAGTTGTTATCGAACACGGACATCAAAAATCAGAGCAAGGATAGCCCAGCGTTAAAAAAATATTTTTACCACGGCACCTCTCATATGCTTGGGTTAGACATTCACGATGTTGGCAACATGCACGAGAAAATGAAAGTTGACTCCGTGTGGACGGTGGAACCGGGCATTTATATCAAAGAAGAAGGTTTTGGCATTCGCATCGAAAATAATGTTGTAATACAAAAAAAAGGCGTTTTTGACCTGATGCGGAATATCCCCATCGAAGCCGATGAAATTGAAGAGTTGATGAACTCGAAATAAAAGAGTTCTTAAAAAGGCTCACGTCATGTCGAGCGAAAGTTAAATGAGAAGGCTTGCCATTTCTTTTACCGTAATGATCCTCATGCTCGCGCTTCAGGCACATGAATTTTGGCTGGAGCCAATTCAATTTAAAATAAAATCAGGGGAACAAATTATTGTAAGTTTTCTGGAAGGGGAAAACTTTACCGGGCAGTGGTGGAACGTGAGCAGTGCGGAGAAACTTGAATTGATCGAAAAAAATGTTCATACGGATTTAAAATCCAAGATACCCCAAAGCAAAGGCGCGAGACTAAAAATTGCTGTCACCATTCCTGGCACAAAATTATTGACCATCAAGAGCACAGCTACCACCATGGATTATGATGCCGTTCGGTTCAATGAATACCTGGATGCAAATGGGTTGGAAGAAATCAAAGATTGGAGATCAAATCACAAGCAAGAAAATGAAGGGGCAAAAATTAGCAATACCCTTTGCTCAAAATTAATTTTTCAGGTAGATAATATTTTAGATGAAACATGGAAAGAAGCAGTTGGCCACAAACTGGAAATTATTCCTGACCATAACCCCGCTACGCTAAGATCGGGCGATTACATGGGGTGCAAAATTCTTTACAATGGAAAACCAGGGTCTCATATTTATGTAAGGGTTTGGGGGCACGTGGGCAATAAAATATTTCTGCAAAATATTTATTCGGAGAATGATGGTACAATAAAATTTCCCATCAGCGCCAGTGGCCCCTGGCTGGTCAGCGTTGTAAAACTGGAGAAATCAAAAATTCCTGGATTGGATTGGGAAGGCTCGCAGGCAAGTTTGGTTTTTAACGTAGAGTGACCTATCAATAAAAATAGGTCACCCGTACAAAATGGCTTTTAAAGTATCTCGGAGAATTACGCTTAATACCCCTTATAAAACTCCTTGATTTTCACAGTAATCTGGTCGAAGATGGGATTGATCACGGCACGGAACAATTCATCTTTCGAGGGCGGCACCTGCTCCCGTTTTTTGGTGAGTTCCAATTGTTGGGTGCTCAACGCGCGCTCATCGCCATTGAAGGTTGCCCATTCGGATGACCACACATATTCACTCGGTATCTGAGTGGATGAAAGCACAGCTTTCGTTTTGGTATCCAAAATGGTCATTCTCACAACACCCTTGGACGAAACAGTTTTTGCAAAATAATTCATGGTGGCTTTTACGGAAGCATAAATCTTGGTTGTATCCACCGCTTCCGAGCTTAACAGGCTCATCCATGCTACATCATTCGATGCCGATGCGATCAGCATCGGTTGGTAGTCAGCCAATACAAACCCACCACCGCCCTTGCGATCGTTTCCTTTGTTATCACCGCCTTTATCATTTTTATTTTGGTCAGTGGCTTTCTTATCAACTTCTTTAAGCTTGTTTGCATTTTTCGGGTCTTCGCAACTCCCCTCAAAATCGCCATGATCTAAATGAGATTTTAAGGCGGATTTCGAAATGGTCAAAGTATGTCGCCCGCTTGCATTTCCGGGAGGCACGTGGCAAATTACCACTTGCTCATTTTCTGGGATAGCCTCAAATACCTGATTTTGCGGAGGCAGACAATTTGCATCTGCTCCGAAAGTGATCAGCATAACGGCATCCTGATAGTCCACACCAATATTGCCTACATGGCGCAATTCAAAAAGATAAATAACATCGTTCGGGCCGATAGAGATTTTGCCATCGGTAATTACACCTTTCAAAAAAGTCTCTACTGAGGTTTGATTCTGAGCTGGTGCAATGTTTGGCGCTTTATCACCATTCCTGAGCACATATACCCACTCGCTACTAGCGTTGGTCGTCAACGTATTGGTCCAACTGCCGTTCTCGGTTTGAACCAGCGCTTTGAAAACAACCTGGGAGCCATTGGGAACTTGCACAGTGGTTTGCTCGCCCCCTTTAACAAAGTTGGCGTTGTTAAAATCAAACCATTTGATGCCGTTGTCGATGCTGTAGGTGATCTTGACAAAGGCATCTTGTGTATTGCTGTAAACAACGGCTTCGCCCAAACATTTAAGAGTGGCGCATACATTTTCTTTAACGGCAACAGCTCCGCTCGTTTCCACGGCAAAATCCTTCACATCATCTTTCTTCTCTTCTTTCACAACTTCTTTAGTATCCTCTTTCTTCTCTTCTTTTACCTCCGTAGGGTCGGTGACCGAATTGTTATTGGTCACGTTGTTGTTTACAGTATTGTTCGTGGTATTGTTATCACTTGTGTTTGTATTGGAGCCATTGCCCGAGGTGTTTGCTGTATTACTCGAGGTGTTGTTGGTTGCATTATTATCGGTCGTATTGTTATTAGTGGTGTTATTGTTTACTGTATTATTCGAAGTGTTGTTAGTAGTATTATTGTTTACCGTATTATTCGAGGTGTTGTTGGTTGTATTATTATTGGCCGTATTGTTACTAGTAGTGTTATTGTTTACTGTATTATTCGAAGTGTTGTTGTTAGTGGTGTTATTGTTTACCGTATTGTTTGAGGTGTTGTTGTTGGTCGTATTATTATTGACCGTATTGTTGTTGGTGGTGTTATTCGTTGTATTGTTGTTAGTGGTATTATTATTTACAGTGTTATTCACTGTATTGTTGTTGACCGTTGTATTATTAACGGTATTGTTGTTCGTTACATTCGTGTTGTTGACAACATTATTGATCGTAATGATCTGGTTGTTCACCAGAGCCGACACCCACACGCTATCGCGCTTAAGCGGAATTTGTTTTTCGCTCATGAAGACATTACCCACTGTAAATTCATCAAAATCCAGTCGCACCACATGGTCGGGGTTAAGCCGCATGGTTTGCGCTTCCTGGTAGGTAAAAAATTTCACAAACTCGTTAACCGAGGCCGTATGCAAATACTCCGACAATTTATTATTCAGGTATTCGGTATTAGAGGCATAGGCACTGCCCTGCGTGGGAATAGGCTCCACCAAGACTTTTATTGTGGCAGCCCATAAAGCTTCCTCCATTTTCTTTTGCGCATCCTTATACCCTGGAACAAACCCTATGGTGGTTTTAAAATACTGGTACGCCTCTTTTGCCTTGTCTCTCGTTCCTGCGCCCAAAGCCATAATACCTGCCGAGTATTGCTCTTCGGCTGCATTTTGTTTGGCTTCCTGAAGTTTCGCGCTATAGTTGGTTGGGTGGGGAATGACTGCCAACGCGCCCGGTGAGCGCTGAATTTCATCATACATGGAATTGATGGATATGTATGAATTAACCACCTGTGTCCATTTAAACTGGGCGTTAGAAGCAAGCGCAGCACTGGCCTGGCTCTCAAAATATGTTACTGCCAGTGGGTAGGCTTGGATGAGGGTTTCCGTTGATTTTTTGTGGCCCGGGTTTCGCCTCAGGTGAGCTACGGAGGTAATCACAGCCTGGTAATAATTACCATGCTCAAATGCCACTTTGCCCGATGAGCAAGAGCTGAGAACGATAATGGCAGCCATGCAAAAGGCCGAAAGAGTAGTGAGTATTCGTATCATACGGATTAGGTTAAAAAGATTTGACCTGAAGTTACATATTATTTGGATTAAGTCTTCAGAGTTGTTTTGGGTTTTTGAATATTCTTTTTTGATCGGTTACTTCAAGAATGGGAATTCATAAAACCGGTTGGCGGCCTGTGGCACCAGAAGTTTGTTAGATATAATTGTTGTGCGCTGGCCGCCTTCACACCTTTTTTAAAATAAAGGTGCCATGTGACGATGCAATTTTTTCAATAGGCCGGTTTGAAATGTTATTGCGGAGTCTTTTACGATTGGAGATCGTCAGAAAATTAGAAAGAGGCGAAAAAGATATCCTGATTGGCCTTGGTTGTAAGTCTATTATCTATTGCGTGGCTCCAAAATCAGTTATTTTTAGCCGAGCTAAAAATACCTGGGCTTCTTCCAGTTCTTTTCGACTGCTGTCTGTGCCTTCGGTAATCTTTAGTAGCTGTTTAAAGTATTCAGTTGCTTTTGTCTTATTTCCACTTCTCTTTGCGGCAACTGCAGCTCCGTAAATTCCATTGAAGCGGTTCGGATGAATTTTCAAATCTGTTTCATACGCGACCAATGCCTCAGCAGGTTTGTTTAGCAGAATAAACAAATCACCCAGTAACTCTCCTGCCGGTAAAACTTCCCCGGGAGTTACCGGGTGCTTAGAAGTACTGTACTCCATGGCTACAGCCTCCTTCATCTCTTCCAAAGCAAGTTGTTGTTCTCCCGCTGCCCATTTTAACCACGCCTGAACTGCCTTAATCTGGATCATAACCTGGTTAGCCATATAGTCATTTTTATCAGCGAGTAATTGTTGATGCGCCTCATTCAAAGCAGAGAGTTCTGTTTTTGCCGAAGCAATGTTCCCCAATCGGATTGATCCTAACGCACGGGTAAAATGTATAATGGAAAGTTGCCACGGAAAAATTTTCCAGTCCATTTCAATAGAGGGCATATCAACAGCTACAGCTTCTTTCCAATTCTTATTTTCCAACGCAATACGCGAAGGGCAGGCTGCTGCTGCATACGCTACTTTGAAGTTCACCGGAAATACTTTCTTAAACGTTTTAAGATAATCGTGAAGCGCATATGCTTTTTGATTGTCACCTCTTTGCAGGTACGCATACAATAAGTAATCCATGCCATGTAATTCTTCATCCCAATGGGCTGTAGAGTCAATGCTTTTGCCATAACATAAAGCCGCGGCTGTTGAATTTAAATCCGACTGGATGGCCTCCTTCCATAGTCCTAACCGCGTGAAGATATGCGAGGGCATATGTTGTGCGTGTGCAGAAGCGGGTGCTATTTGTGCGTAACGCCTTGCTGTTGGCAATGCTTGTTCAGCCAGCTCTGGGTAATCGTAATTATGGATAATGTAATGAGCAATACCCGGATGGTTAGGTTGCTCTTGAAATAACTTTTCGAGAATTGCTCCCGATTTTTTTTGATTCGAATATGTTTTATTGGCAGGGTCAGCCACGGTAGTTAGCGCCAAAGCATAGAAAATAGCCACCTCGGTGTCTCCCTGGTATTTTTTGTAAAGCGCTTCCATCTTTTTTTCAAATCGGAGACTCCTCGTTGTCCGGTCAATTGTTTCCCAATCCGCATAAAAAGCTCCGATGGCATCCAGGTAATCCTTTTCTTTTTCAGTTTTGGGCAAAGGTTGTGCAGCCTGTAAAATTTTTGATCCTTTTTCCAGGTAATCGGTACCTGACTGAATCCATAGAGAATGAAAGTTGCTCATAGCAACTCCCCAATAAGCCATTACGCAACCCGGATCCTTGTCGATCACCTTTACAAAGGCCTTCTCAGCTTCATCGTATTCAAATGAGTGCAGCAGGGAGAGTGCCAGGTTAAACGATTCCTGCGTTTCAGGCCCACAGGATAGAGAAAAACGCACATCACCGAATTGCCCGGTGCCACAGAGGGCAATATCTCCCCGTAATAAATCAATGCTGGCTAACAACTCATCATTACTTTGGCGTTTAAGTTGACAACTTAGAACTGACAATAAAAAGATTAAGCAAACTGACCCGTATCTGAAATTATTGGGTACCATAAATTCTTATTCGCCTGGAATGAATTCTACTCCTGCTGCCTCCATTTTCAGTTGTCCGATATTTTCGGACAGTTGACTACGTTTTTTTCCATCTGCAGCAGTCATTTCAACCAGGGTACAAATTGTACCCCAGTTGGCAAACAGTTCGGGGTCGCGGGCTCTGAGTTTCTTAATGTATTGTTTTATGTCGGCACTGTCAGTCAATGCCTCCACCACATCTTGCACAGAAAAGAACCATTGCTCTGTTTCTTCGTCCCAATGAGTCCTTACTTTTTTTGCCTCAAAAAGCTTTATATCAGTCATGTTTATCTTATCGTTTGCTTTTATCAAGCATGTGCATGCTCGGTCAATGATTTATAGTGTATCGGATCATTTTTCTCCACAGCTTCTAATACGATCCGTATTGCCTCAGAGCACTCTGCCAAATCAGGGAATCGCATAAAAGATTCTGTTGTCAGACTATGGCTGTAATAGTGCATAAATTTTCTTGCTCTTTCACAATCGACCGGGTTAGCTATCAGTTTACTGATGCTTTCTTCAATATTGAAAGCAGAAAGGAATTTGAAGTTTAAATAGGTCTCAAGAAATTTTCTCAGAACATTCGGTAAAAAGTAAATACTCTCGTCTGTGTCAGACGGAGCCTTGTGAAATCTATGAATGATGGAAAACAGGTAAGCATACTCTGATCTATATTTTTGAATAAGACTACTACTTTCTTTTACGGTTGATTCGTCCCAATTTGCATTCTTTGTTCGTTCGATAGTAAAATAACTTTGAGGCGTTTGACTTTTCTTGGTGTCGCTGAACCAGTCATAGATAAGATTGTAGAATTCAAAATTGTGGGTTGAGATGAACAATTGTTTGCATTTGCATACATGAAGCCTTCCGCCATTCTGGTCTTTTGTATCTTGGTAGAACGTATTTTTTATGAACGAATAAATATTGAATAGGTGAGTGGAATCAAGGCTTGAAACTGGATCGTCAATGTAAACAATGGTATCGTTAAGCTTGTTGTTTTGCTCTTCAAGCTTGGTGATGAAATAAACAAATGATATAGCTGTCTTTTCACCTTCACTTAGATTTTTCGCTACTTCATCTCCTCTGATCAACTTGAATTTGTTGTCAGGGGTGGCTTCAATCTTTACATCATCCTTTCCAAAAAATATTTTTAAATGGTTATTAATTTGGGAAGCTCCTTTTACTGTCTCACTTAATTGTGACTTAATTCCGAGAATACCCTGCCTTTGCTTCTCGATGTCTTTAACAGCATCATCTATTGCAGACTGGTCAGTTATTAGTTGAGCTTTAAGGGTCGAATAAGATTCTTCCCTTTCAAACTCGGCAGCCATATGAGACTTAATTTTCTCAACCGCCTCATTTTTCTCTGTATCAAAATCGGATGTCCTTTTGTTGTTCTTTTCGACTACTGTATTGAAGTTCTTTAGTGCTTTTTCAGCCTTTTGTGTATTAATAGAGACTGGAGTTAAGTTGAGCTTATTAAATGGTTCCAGTTGTTTTCGTTTTAAATCCAATATCAGGGAATCAACAACATTATTGAAATTATTCACTTCTCCCAGTAGAAGGGAGCCAGAAAGTTGATAGTCTGATTGTATGTCCGGATAGAACGCTGTTTCGGCCGGAAGAGGTTGAGTGATTTTTGAGGTCTCCAGTTTTGTGATTTTATTAGCAATGCTATCCTTTAAAGCATCGTACTCCTTTGAAAAATGCTTATTTAATTTATCAACCAGATCTGAAGGCAAAGGATTACCGCAAAACTCACAATTGACTTTTTGTTCGTGTAATTTTTTTCCTTGCTCTACCCAAGAACTCAGAGCTTTATCATCAAGTAGTTTTTTTATTTGGTTAGTGGAAGACACCTGTTTCGTCAATATTCCTTCTACTTCGACTTTCGGTTGTTCTATAGCCGAAAAATCAAATCTTAAAATGCTTATTGGTGGTTTATGTTCAGTGGAAATAGCCCGTGCCTTAAATTTATCAAAGCCCCCATTGCTAAGCGTATGCTGCGCTTGAACCGCCTCAACATATCGTATTAAGTTATCTCTGTCGAAATTTCGTACACCAAGTAGGGTGCCAATTGACCTGGCTTTATCTGTTAGTGCCTTTTTTAGCCTCTTGTCTTTATCGTCTTTCTCTTTTCGTGACGTTACTAAATTTTCATCTGAAAGTTTTAATTTTTTTTCTGCCTCCTCGAGTTTTTTTTGCAGTTCAATGTTTTCAGCACCAAGTAGAAGAATGGGCTCTATATTGTCTGCATCCCATTTCAGATTTTCCTTTATAAAGTCAGAATTAAACACCCTGATATTGGGGACTGACAAGAAGGTGTGATCAAATTTTCCAGTCTGGTTGGCCAGCTCGAATGTTGCTGCCCTGTAATCATCGTGCAGTTTCCCTTTCTCAAAGCACCTAAAGACCCTTGACAGTGTGGTCTTGCCTGAGTAATTCCAGCCGTAAATGAGGTTGAATGTTTTAAATTCAGAGAGTGCGGTCCCATTGAAGTTTTTAAAAACTCCGAAGTCTTTGATCTTATTTATCTTGGTAACCATACCTTATTTGAATCCCGCAAAGAAGCAGCACTTGAACGTTTCCAATAATCTGTTAATGTTGATTCTTGGCTTTGCTTATTTGCCTGCCTGAGAAAATTATCTATAGACTATTCTTCAAATATAATCTTATTAACTGTCAAATCGGAGAGGTGGTTGGGATTTGGCTCTTGCCATAGCTTTGGTGTCGCGATGGGTTTGTGCGCCTGCCGGTAGGCAGGGTTATGGCATGTGCCAAGTGCGGGGCATTCGGTGTAAGCTCTTCTTAAAAATGTGAGGTAACGAATGTAATGGCAACGCCCGCACCTATAACGTCCTTCCTAAATCAAACTTCTCTAAATAATCGGCCACCCGCCTCACAAAACTTCCGCCCAGCGCGCCATCTACCACGCGGTGGTCGTAAGAGTGCGATAAAAACATTTTGTGGCGTATGGCGATGGAATCGCCCTGTGGTGTTTCGATCACAGCCGGTTTTTTCTGCACGGCACCAAGCGCCAGAATGGCTACCTGGGGTTGCATAATTATAGGTGTGCCCATCACATTGCCGAAAGACCCAACATTGGTAACGGTAAATGTGCCCCCGGCCAGGTCATCGGGTTTCAGTTTGCTTTCGCGCGCGCGCGTGGCCAGGTCGTTCACAGCTTTCACCAGGTCGGCTAAGGCATATTGATTGGCATTTTTTATTACGGGAACGATCAGGTTACCGGAAGGAAGCGCTACCGCCATTCCTATATTGATGTCTTTCTTTTTAATTATCCGGTCGCCATCCACCTGCACGTTTATCATCGGAAAATCCTGGATGGCCTTTACCACGGCCTCAATAAAAATGGGCGTGTAGGTGAGCCCTTCACCCTCCCGGTTTTGAAAATCGCGTTTTACTTTATTGCGCCAGAAAACAATATTGGTAACATCGGCCTCCACAAACGATGTGACATGCGGGGCAACACGTTTGCTGTCCACCATGCGCTCCGCGATCATTTTGCGCATGCGGTCCATTTCCATTATTTCATCTCCGGCAGAAATGGAAGCCGGCACCAGCGGCTTTTGCCTTACACCTGAAACTGAACTCCCCGACCTTCTATTCTGCACATAAGCCAAAATATCTTTTTTGGTAACCCGGCCCTCGGCCCCGGTTCCGGAGATCGTCTCTAGCTCGGCCACCAAAATCTGTTCTTCCCTCGCAATATTTTTTACCAGGGGCGAATAAAATCGGGATGTACTTTTATTACTAACAGCCTGGTGTCCGTTTCCATTGGTGCCTCCGTTGGCCGGATAAGAAGCAGGTTTTATTGTTGCTTTTTCCTGAACTGGTGCAATGGGTTTTTCGATCGTAGAAATAACGGAACCAGCATCGGCAGTAATAATGGCGATGGCTTTTCCAACAGGCACCACCTCACCTTCTTTAGCCAATATCTCTTTCAGCACACCGGCATGTGTGCTGGGCACTTCGGTGTCCACTTTATCGGTGGCCACTTCCAACACCGATTCCTCCAATTCAATTTTATCGCCCGGCTTTTTCAACCACTTCAAAATGGTGGCTTCCATTATGCTCTCGCCCATTTTGGGCATCAGTAGTTCGGCATTGGCCATGAGATTTTCTTTATAAATTCAAAGTTAGGGTTTTTAACTTCTATTTTCTTAAATGGTTCCAGAGTGGAGATTTTCGCCACAATTCCATATCCAAAAAATCATAAACTTTCAGGAAGTTACCATATCAAACAACTACTTTTAGCCCCGGAAAATCAAAAAACTAAAATGAAAGTTGACGTTTTGTTAGGCCTTCAGTGGGGCGATGAGGGCAAAGGAAAAATTGTGGATGTGTTGGCGCCCAAATATGATGTGGTGGCTCGTTTTCAGGGAGGCCCCAATGCCGGCCACACCCTTGAATTTGATGGGATAAAACATGTGTTGCACCAGATTCCTTCCGGGATCTTTCGGCAGGGCACAAAAAATATTGTTGGTAATGGCGTGGTGCTCGACCTCGTAATTTTTAAAACCGAAATTGAAAAACTGCAAAAGTTTAATATCGACACGCGCTCCAATTTATTCATCTCCAAAAAAGCAACGCTTATTTTACCAACCCACCGCCTGCTCGACCAGGCTTACGAAAAAGCCAAAGGAGAAAATAAAATCGGCTCTACGCTTAAGGGCATCGGCCCCACCTACCAGGATAAAATAGGGAGGCAGGGATTGCGCGTGGGTGATATTCAATCGCCCGATTTTTCACAACGTTTTAAAAAACTAACGGATATCCATTTCAGTATTTTAAAAGATCACGATGTGTCATATGATTGGCCTTCGTTGGAGCAACAGTTTTTGGCCGGGGTGGAATTTTTGAAATCGTTTACCCTGATCGATAGCGAGTATTTCATTAACAGCGAAATAAAAAACGGATCCTCTGTTTTGGCCGAAGGGGCGCAGGGCTCTCTGTTGGATATTGATTTCGGGAGTTATCCATTTGTAACGAGCTCAAGCACAGTAACAGCCGGTGCTTGCACAGGTTTGGGCGTAGCCCCTAAACACATCGGTGAGGTATATGGAATTTTTAAAGCCTATAGCACACGCGTAGGCAGCGGACCGTTTCCTACAGAATTAATGGACGAAGTGGGTGAGGAGATGCGAAAAGTGGGCAACGAGTTTGGCTCTACCACAGGAAGGCCAAGAAGATGCGGATGGATTGATTTGCCCGCATTAAAATATTCCATTATGATCAATGGAGTAACGAAACTCCTTTTAATGAAGGCAGACGTGCTGAATGTTTTTAAGACAATAAAAATCTGCACGCATTATAAAATGGAAAACGGAGACGTGACGGATACCGTTCCGTATGAAATTGTAAACGAAAAAATTATTCCGGTTTACAAAGAAGTGGAAGGATGGAATTGTTCGCTCGATAATTTAAAATCAAATAACCTTCCTGCTCAATTGGTTTCTTACATTGAGCTCCTGGAAAAAGAGCTGGGTGTTCCCATTACGCTTATCTCCACCGGCCCCGACCGCACCCAAACTATTTTTCGATGAGTAAATGGTATAACGGGATCGCCCTCGTTTTTGCTATTTGGTTTGCCTTAACCAGTTGGCTCTGGACTTACCTGATGAATATTTTTATCTCCTACCCATTTGGGGTCGTGGCTTTGCTTCTCTATTTAAAAAGGAGAAAAATTGAGCCGGAGAGTAAGGCTAATAAAAGTGTGCTGCTGATATTAATTGCCGGATGGATAATTTCGATCGTGGCTGCCGTGTTGTTTCAGTAGGAACTGCAATTTTATTCTTCAACAAATTCTAACTCGCGATGGAAAGTTTCTTCGGTGAAATAAAATGCTACGAGCGTAATGCTGATCACGATAACACCCGTCACAATTCCGCTTGGGATCAACGACCAGCCCCAGCTTTTTTGAAATAAATTCAGGAACACAAGGTTGAGCAAAGGCAATGCCCCACGAGCCATATTAGGAATGGTTGTGGCTGCTGTTGCCCTTAAGTTCGTGCCGAATTGCTCGGCTCCCATGGTTACAAAAATTGCCCAAAAACCCCCGCTGAAGCCCAGAAGGCCGCAAATGGCATACATGGCTGTGTTGCTGCTATTAATATCGCTGAAGAAAATAAATAAGGAAATTATTGTAAGCGAATAGAAAACCAGCAGCGCCTTTTTCCTGCTTTGAAAGTATTGACTCACAAAACCGATCACAATGTCGCCAATGGCAATACCCGCATAGGCAAACATGATGGACCGACCCGAGTCGAGGGTGGCGCTGCCAAACATTTCTTTGGCAAACCTGTCGCTTTGGTTTATTAAGATCCCAACCAAAAACCAGGTGGGCAAGCCAATTAACGTGGCCTTTAAATATTTTTTAAACCGATGGGCATTTTGAAAGAACATAAAAAAATTTCCCCGGCTTATGGATGTTTCTTTCAGGCTGCTATACATGCCCGACTCGGCAACCTTCACCCGCAGCAACAGCAGCATAATTCCCAATCCTCCGCCAATTTTATAACACAGCCGCCAGTCGTGTGTAAATTGAAAAGTGTAATACGCGGCAACGGCTCCAAAAATTCCAACGCCAGCCACCAGCGATGTTCCAATGCCGCGCACTTTTTTGGGCAGGAGTTCACTCACCAGCGTAATGCCCGCACCTAACTCGCCCGCCAATCCCAGGCCAGCCGCAAACCGGCATGCCGTGTATTGGTTTACTGTTTCAACAAAGCCTGTAATAAAATTGGCGACAGAATATAAAATAATGGAACCGAATAAAACCGATAGCCTTCCTTTCTTATCGCCCAGCACACCCCAAAGAATTCCGCCCAGCAGCATGCCGCCCATTTGCCAATTAATAACTTTAGTGCTGTCGGCCAGCATTGTGATTTCGGTTGAGCCAACGCCCCGCATACTCGGAGCCTTCACGATGGTGAAAAGCAACAAGTCGTATATGTCAACAAAGTAGCCGAGGGCAGCCACAATTACCGGAATGCTGAAAAGTTGTTTGAGGGTTTTATTATCCATAGTTTGAAAAAGCGCTTTAAAATTATCAATTATCGACTGTCAATGTAAAATTTTCGGGTTTGTCTCCAATACATTTAATGGTTAAATTCACCACACTAAAAATTAACCTTTATGAAAAAGCAAATCACACTCTTGTTTCTATTTTTTATTGGTGCAACAGCACTATTGGCCCAGGATCAGGTAAAGCGCCCCGACAATATTGGCGTAGGCGATTTTGATTCGTTTAAGAACACAGCATTCGACTCGCAAGACGAATCGCTGAAGCTGAACCAGGACACCAAAAAAATCGACACGGAGATTAAAGGTTATGCGGGCGTGCTCTCCACCATTTCCATTCCCAAACTAAAAGACGATTTAAATGCCTTGAGGGGAATCAGCAAATCTCAAAAAGCTTTACGCGAAAAGATTGGCAGCCTCGATGAAAAAGGAAAAGCCCTGGTTGGCAGCGCTAAAGACGTGACACCGAAAATAAAATCTCCACAGGCCACAGCCAACACCAAAAAATCCATTAGTGCCCTGGATACCGCCCGGAAAAACCTGGATGGCGTAAGCAGCCTATTGGCTGAAGACTCCAAGCTGTTGATGGACGAATTAAAAAAGAGAGGAGAAACGGTAGAGGTATTTGATTGAAAGAGTGAGTTACTGATTTGAGAGTTAGAACTTTCAAAAATCGAATTCTAATTTTCCGTGCATTAAAGAACGTTCCACCACTTGCACATCAGTTTCACCTTTGGAGTAAAGAAAGCTCTAAACTCGATTAAAACAGACGACTCTTGCTACGCGTAGTAACGTGCCGAGCTTGGCTTTTTTTAGGATTGAACATAAAAAGTAAAATGAAGAAAATTATTCACACTCTTGTTGTAATAGCCTGTGTTCAAAATGTTTATGGACAAGGCACATCCGAAAAAGGATTGAAAGATTATTACAAGGATTATTTTACTATGGGCGTAGCTGTATCTCCGCAGTCTTTGAAAACCGATGAGGCCGGGCTCATCACGCAACAATTTACCAGCATGACGCCCGAGAATGCCATGAAGATGGGGCCGATACACCCAAAAGAAAATGAGTATAATTGGGCCAATGCCGATTCTATTGTTGCTTTCGCGCAACGTAACAAATTGAAGCTTCGTGGGCATACCTTGTGCTGGCACAGCCAGGCGCCCGGTTGGATGTTTAAAGATTCAGCTGGAAACGCGGTGAGCAAGGAAGTTCTGCTTCAGCGATTGAAGGATCACATCACAACGGTGGTCACACGCTACAAAGGAAAAATTTATGCCTGGGATGTTGTGAACGAGGCCATCTCCGATTCCAGGGAGGAATATTATCGCAATTCCGAATGGTATAAAATCTGCGGTGAGGAATATATTGCAAAAGCATTTCAGTATGCGCACGAAGCCGATCCAAATGCTTTACTTTTTTATAACGACTATAATGAAATCAGCCCGGTAAAAAGGGAAAAGATTTTTAAACTGGTAAAAAGTTTAAAAGATGCTGGCGTTCCCATTCATGGGCTTGGCCTGCAAGGACATTGGGCACTGAGCGAACCATCGCGATCGCGGTTAGACAGCACGCTAACGCGCTATGCCCAACTGGGAGTTACGCTACAAATAACAGAACTGGATGTTTCTGTCTATCCGAAAGAGCATGAAGCCAGCAAGAGGAAGGCGGAAGAATACGACCAGACTTTTACGGAAGAGAGAGAAAATAAACAGATGGAAGTTTATAAAATGTGCTTCGAGCTTTTCCGGAAGCACAAAAAATCTATTTCAGCCGTAACCTTTTGGAATATTTCCGACCGAAGGAGTTGGCTTGACAATTTTCCTGTAAGAGGAAGAAAAGATTACCCGCTCTTGTTCGACAAAGACTTGAAACCCAAAAAGGCTTATTGGAGCGTGGTGAAGTTTTAAGGTTATGAAACCTTAATCCATCACAAACGGATAGTCAGCCTCAACATAAACATCGGTCAATGCTTCTGAGGGTTCAGGGTAGCTTGACTCCTCTGCAAATTTTACCGACTCTTCTACGATGGCTAATATTTTAGCATCCAAAGCATCAAGTTCTTTGTCGCTTGCCCAGCCGTTGGAAATGAGCGTATTCTTTACCACCTCCACCGGGTCGCGTTGCTTGTATTCTTCTACTTCATCCTTCGTGCGGTATTTGGCAGGGTCGCTCATGGAGTGTCCCTTGTACCGGTATGTTCTAAACTCAAGAAGAGTTGGCCCTTCACCGTTGCGTGCGCGCTCGGCAGCTCGGGCAACAGCCAGGTGCACATCCTCCACACGCATGGCATCAACCGGCTCCGATGGCATGTCGTATGCTTCCCCTAAAGTATAGAGTTCATGAACATTAGAAGTCCGTTGAACAGAAGTGCCCATGGCATAGCCATTATTTTCAATCACAAAAATCACGGGCAATTTCCATAGCATGGCTAAGTTCAGGGTTTCATGAAATGCACCCTGCCGCACGGCCCCATCGCCCATACTGCACACACACACATTTTTTGTTTTCGAATATTTTTCAGCGAAAGCAATGCCAGCCCCAAGCGGAATTTGAGCCCCAACAATGCCGTGCCCCCCAACAAAATTTTTCGACTTATCGAAAATATGCATAGAGCCGCCTTTGCCCTTGGTAGTGCCGGTAGCTTTTCCATACAATTCGGCCATAATGGCCTTGGGGTCGGTGCCCAGCGCTAGAGGGTGGCCATGGTCGCGGTAGGCCGTAATCCATTTATCATCAGCGGTTAACGCGCTCACTGCCCCGGCCGCGCATGCCTCCTGCCCGTTATAGAGGTGGCAAAACCCTTTAATTTTTTGCATTCCGTAAAGCTGGCCGCAGCGCTCTTCAAACTTGCGGATGAGCAGCATACTTTCATACCACGTCCAATACTGCTCCTTCGAAAACGAGGTTTTCTCTTTACTTCCTTTGGTTTTTGCGGCCATACAATTCTTCTTTAGTTCTTTGACGGACTGCGAAATTAAGGGAGGCATGGCCAACTGCCAAATATTTGTAAGGCAAGAGCTACACTTCTCTGGCCTCAAGCTTGTTTCAATTGTATAATGAAGGATGGCAGCTTGCCTATATCTTGTAGCTTGCAACTTGTAGTCAATAAATTGTGCAACTCATCAACCTCCGCCTTCAAAACTTCCGAAACTACAAGGAAGCCCGGTTCACCTTCAATAAAAAGGTAATTGGCCTGTTTGGGAAAAACGGCAGCGGCAAAACCAATGTGCTTGATGCCATCCACTACCTTTCCTTTTCTAAAAGTGTTTTAAATAATCAGGATGCGCAGAATATAGGCCAGGGATATGAATATTTTTTGGTAGAAGGTGAGTTTAAGAAACAAGGCCACAATCATGTGGTTCGGTGCCAGTTTGATGGGAAAAAGAAAAAATTATTGGAGGATGGACAGGAATACGGCCGGTTTTCAGAACACATCGGCAAGTATCCGGTTATCATGATAATGCCCCAGGATATTACTTTGATCTGGGAAGCAGGTGAAGGCAGGCGAAGGTTTTTTGATCTATGGCTTAGCCAGGTTGACAAGCAATATTTAGAGAAACTGGTTTTGTATAACCAACTGTTGAAGCAACGCAACGGACTGCTTCGAACAGCACAGGCATCGGGCCATGTTGATTATGAGTTGCTGGCCACCTACCAGCAGCAAATGATGCCGGCAGCCGGTTTTATTTACGAAACCCGGAAAAAATTTATTGCCGAGATCAATCCCCCTTTGCAAAGCGAATACTCAAAATTGGTTAGCACCGGTGAAGCAGTAAAAGTTGTATACAATTCAGATTTCGAAATGGATGAGACGAACGCTGGCGTGGCTCAGGGGGTTGCGCTGGAGAAAGAAATAGCGGCTGGCCGAACGCTTGGCGGAGTACATTTGGATGACTATCAATTCTTGCTGAATAATTTTGAGGTGCGAAAGTTTGGCTCACAAGGCCAGCAAAAGTCATTTCTTATAGGCTTGAAATGGGTAGAATTAGGGTATTCCAAACAAAAAAAGGGTTTTCCCCCCATCATGTTGCTGGACGATATTTTTGATAAAATGGATGACGACCGGCTGGCTCGTTTAATGGTAATGCTATCGCAGAACAAGGAAACCCAGTTTTTTGTTACTGATGCTAATCCGGTAAGGGCTAAGGAAATCTTTAAATCAGCTAACTTAGACTTTCAGGAATTTAATATTAAGCAAGGCGAAGCAACCGAAATGAATGGCCATTAGAAAGGATAATTCTGGCGCAATACACGTAGGAGATGCTATAAAAGAGCTTCTCAAGCAATACCATATTGACACCAAATTTGACGAAGCTAATGTGGTGGGCTCGTGGGAACGGTTGGTTGGAGCGCCAATAGCCAAACGGACTAAAAAAGTATTTATCCGTAACCACGTTTTATTTGTTGAGCTTACTTCCCCATCCCTAAAACATGATCTGAACTATAGTAAAACCCATATTCTCGAACTATTTCAAAAGGAATTCGGGAAAGAGGTAATAAAAGAGATTGTACTGATGTAGGTCATTTGCTCCTCTTCTTTCCCCTTAAAGTTCAGGGTTGGTTAATATTTTTTCCCTGCTTGGCAATCTCCAAAAAGCCATTAATTTTGCACTCCTGTTTTTTAAAAAGCAGTATAGCAGGGGTAAAATCCCAGTTGAATCGTTCTTATACATTAATTAAATACCTGCTTTGTCTCTATAGATATTAAATGTAGAGTGGTGCAGAAGGTACTGGGGGAATACCAAAGTGGCCAACTGGGACAGACTGTAAATCTGTTGTCTTATGACTTCAGAGGTTCGAATCCTCTTTCCCCCACGGCTTTGGGTTGATTAACAGATTAACCAAATGAAATGCGGGAGTAGCTCAGTTGGTAGAGCGATAGCCTTCCAAGCTATAGGTCGCGAGTTCGAACCTCGTTTCCCGCTCAGGTTTTAGTGTTTTTAAAAAAGCTGTTGTAGCTCAGTGGTAGAGCACTTCCTTGGTAAGGAAGAGGTCGACAGTTCAATCCTGTTCAACAGCTCAACAGGTAGTATGTGAATTGTTGGATGGAGCGTCCCGCCCGTGCGGGAAGGTCGACAGTTCATGAGTAGTTAGTCGTCAGGATAAAATATTTGCCAACGGGCAATATTCCCAAGATTTGAAATTTTGAATTGAAATCTTTCCGTCACGGATGAGTAGCGACCATCCTGCAAGTGACAAAAAATAGATTTCCCGCCATCAGGCGATAATACCTATCCGAAAGGCTTAATATGTTTAGGGTGTTTGCTTCTCAGCCGGAGAAGCTTTTTAAATAAGGCTTAATTAAAACTATTTATACACTTTAAACTTTAAAAAGAGGATTATCAAATATGGCTAAAGAAACATTCGACCGCTCGAAACCACACGTAAACATTGGTACCATCGGTCACGTTGATCATGGAAAGACCACGCTCACCGCAGCGATTACCATGGTTCTGTCCAAAAAAGGACTTGCTGCAATCAGGGATTTTGCTTCTATCGACAATGCACCTGAAGAAAAAGAAAGAGGTATTACTATCAACACCTCGCACGTTGAGTATTCAACTGCCAATCGCCACTATGCACACGTTGACTGCCCAGGCCACGCTGACTATGTGAAGAACATGGTTACTGGTGCTGCCCAGATGGACGGTGCAATTTTGGTGGTAGCCGCAACGGACGGCCCCATGCCACAAACTCGCGAACACATTCTATTAGCTCGCCAGGTTGGTGTGCCTGCCCTCGTTGTTTTCATGAACAAAGTTGACTTGGTTGATGATGCAGAATTACTTGACCTGGTTGAAATGGAAGTTCGCGAAATGCTTACCTACTACAAATTCCCTGGCGATAAGACTCCGGTTATCCGCGGTTCCGCTTTGGGTGGATTAAATGGCGAAGCTAAATGGGTAGAGAAAATCGATGAGTTGATGAAGGCGGTTGATGAATTCATTCCGATCCCCGTTCGCGCTATCGACAAAGATTTCTTGATGCCTGTTGAAGACGTGTTCTCGATCACTGGTCGCGGAACGGTAGCAACTGGCCGTATTGAGCGTGGTGTTATCAAAACTGGAGACCCGGTTCAAATCCTTGGAATGGGTGCAGAAAACCTTACTTCTACCATTACCGGTGTGGAAATGTTCCGCAAAATTTTGGATAGGGGTGAAGCTGGCGATAACACTGGTTTATTGCTCCGCGGTATTGAAAAAACCGATATCTGCAGAGGTATGGTTATTTGCAAACCCGGTTCAGTAACGCCTCATGCTAAATTTAAAGCAGAGGTTTACGTTCTTTCAAAAGAAGAAGGTGGCCGTCACACTCCATTCTTTAACAAATATCGTCCACAGTTCTATTTCAGAACTACGGATGTAACAGGCGAAGTTATGCTGCCTGCTGGTGTAGAAATGGTTATGCCTGGTGACAACGTTTCTATCGAAGTTACTCTGATCAATAAAATTGCCATGGAGAAAAGTCTTCGTTTCGCTATCCGTGAGGGTGGTAGAACCGTAGGCTCCGGCCAGGTAACAGAGATTTTGGACTAATTTCCTGATTTTCAACTATAAAGCGTTTCTGAGGATTTTTCCCGGAAACGCTTTTTTTTTCTTGATTAAACAATACCTTTGCAGTCCTTTTGAAAAACGTGGGTAGATAATGGGGTGGTTTTCAAACGGATATGGCAGCGTTTGTAACTAAAAAAGCAGGTAAACCGCGATTTTAGCGTCAAAAATGAAGCCTATGGTAATACGGAATGGAGAGTGAAGGGGAGCAGCCATACAAAAAACGGGTGTAGCTCAATTGGTAGAGTAGCGGTCTCCAAAACCGTTGGCTGGGAGTTCGAGTCTCTCCACCCGTGCTAGTTTGCTGAAAACAGGCAGGCTTTAAATTGTAAGATTAGTTAACAGAGAAACCAATGGAACGAGTTAAAAACTACATACTGGAATCCATTGATGAGGTCAAAAACAAGGTCTCATGGTCAAAATTCAATGAATTGCAAAGCAGCGCCATTTTGGTTCTGGTAGCCTCATTGATCTTTGCATTAGTTATTGGGTTGATCGATTTTGGGTTTCAGAACGGTTTGTCTTGGTTTTATAAAGAGTTTTAACCGAGCAACATGGGCGAACTTAAGTGGTATGTGCTAAGGGTTATCAGTGGCCAGGAAAAGAAAGTAAAATCTTACCTGGAAACTGAAATTGAAAGGTCGAAGTTGAAGGATTTTATTCCGCAAGTGCTTATTCCTTCGGAGAAGGTTTATGAAATGCGGAACGGTAAGAAAAAAATGAGGGAAAGGAATTTTTTTCCCGGCTACGTTCTTGTTTCTGCTGATTTGGATAATGGTGAGGCCTATCACACGGTGAATAATATTCCGGGCGTGATTGGTTTTCTGGGTAACAACAGTGCCAGCTCTACTAAAGATCCTGTTCCATTGCGCCAAAGCGAGGTGAACCGGATTTTAGGTAAGGTGGACGAGATTGATGAAATGGAAGAGAAGTTGGACAAGCCCTTCATTAAAGGTGAAAATGTGAAAGTTATGGATGGCCCTTTCAGCGGGTTTACCGGAGCAGTAGAAGAGATTTTTGAAGATAAAAAGAAGCTTAACGTAATGGTTAAGATTTTTGGGCGTAACACCCCGGTTGAGTTGAGCTATTTGCAAGTAGAAAAATTAGAATAAGAGTACCATGGCAAAGGAAAT
>Ga0315912_10001856_pt1 | contig 24135 bp, 17 predicted proteins | sample VfabasoilMG_FD_204469 | JGI IMG/M metagenome (GOLD analysis project Ga0315912, IMG submission 204469) | Garden soil microbial communities collected in Santa Monica, California, United States - V. faba soil | ecosystem: Environmental > Terrestrial > Soil > Garden | place: USA: California... | reverse complement strand
GGCCCCGGCGCAGGGGCAAGCTATGAATCGCGGCTTGAACCAGCTCACATCTTGATGAAGGTAGAGACGCACAATCATCCCACGGCAATTTCGCCGTTTCCTGGCGCCGCCACGGGCGCGGGGGGAGAGATTCGCGACGAAGGCGCGACCGGCAGGGGCTCCAAGCCCAAGTCCGGACTTACCGGGTTCACTGTGTCCAACTTGCGCATTCCTGGCCACGAGCTGCCATGGGAAGAGGTCGACATTGGGCGTCCTTCGCGCATCGTCTCGCCTCTGGCCATCATGACCGAGGGACCACTTGGTGGGGCCGGCTTCAACAATGAGTATGGTCGCCCCAACTTGCTGGGCTACTTTCGCACCTTTGAGCAAGAAATTGCCGGGACCACCTACGGGTATCATAAACCCATCATGTTGGCTGGCGGCTTGGGTAACGTACGCCCCGAGCTTGCCCTCAAGGCCCCGTTTGCTGCCGGGGCCAAGTTGGTCGTATTAGGTGGCCCGGCCATGCTGATAGGTCTGGGTGGTGGCGCCGCGTCCTCCATGGCATCAGGTGCAAGTTCTGCAGATTTGGACTTTGCCTCGGTGCAACGGGACAACCCCGAGATGGAGCGGCGCTGCCAAGAAGTGATCGATCGCTGTAACGCGCTGGGCCCCACGAGCCCCATCTTGTTCATTCATGACGTGGGGGCAGGTGGCCTGTCCAACGCGCTACCCGAGTTGGTTCACGACGGGGGTTGCGGAGGAGCGTTTTCTTTGAGCCGTGTGCCCAACTCCGAGCCCGCCATGTCGCCCATGGAAATCTGGTGCAACGAAGCGCAAGAACGCTACGTGCTCGCGGTAGATCCCTCGCGACTCGCGCTCTTTGAAAGCATCTGCGCGCGCGAGCGCTGCCCGTTTGCAGTGGTCGGCGAGGCCACTTCCGACCAACACTTGGTCCTGACGGACGAGCGCGCGACGACGCTGGCATCAGATCGAAAGCCCATCGATCTTTCGCTGCAGATTTTGCTCGGCAAACCTCCCAAGATGACGCGGCGAGCGAAAACTGCGCCGAGCCCAAAACAAGAGCTGGATGAGGACCGGATCCCGCTCAAAGACGCGGCGTACCGCATTCTTTCCCTGCCCACGGTCGCGGACAAGACCTTCCTCATCACCATCGGGGATCGCACCGTCACGGGCATGGTTCATCGCGATCAAATGGTGGGCCCATGGCAGGTCCCCGTCGCCGATGCCGCGGTGACCCTCAATGATTACGTAGGCGTGAGCGGGGAAGCGATGGCCATGGGCGAACGCACCCCGGTGGCCGTATTGGACGCGGCTGCTGCGGCGCGCATGGCCGTGGGTGAAGCGCTCACGAACCTGCTCAGCGTGGAGGTCGAGGGGTTATCACGGGTCAAGTTGTCTGCGAATTGGATGGCGGCGGCTGGAGCTGTTGGACAAGACGCAGCGCTCTACGCAGCTGTGCACGCTGTTGGCATGGAGCTCTGTCCCGCGCTCGGATTGACCATTCCGGTGGGCAAGGACTCGATGTCGATGCGCACGGTGTGGGACGCAGGGAGCAAGAGCGTGGTTGCACCGGTGTCGTTGATCGTGAGCGCGTTTGCGCGCGTTGCGGACGTGCGCAGGAGTCTGACTCCGCAGCTAGCGCGCGAAATTGGCTCAAAATTGATCTTCGTCGACCTGGGTGGCGGGAAAAATCGCCTAGCTATGTCTGCTTTTGCGCAGGTCACCGAGCAGGTCGGCGCCGATGTGCCGGACCTTGACAACCCGGAGCTGTTGCGCGGCTTTTCATCCGCCATGGTCCAACTGCACCAAGCTGGTCTGGTCTTGGCCTACCATGATCGCTCCGATGGGGGCTTGTTCGTGACGGCGAGTGAAATGTGCTTCGCCGGCCACGTGGGGGCAACTCTGGACCTTGGTGCACTCTCAGCAGCCTCTGATCAGGCAGCTCACCCAGTCGCTCAGTTGTTCAGCGAGGAGTTGGGCGTGATGCTGCAGGTTCACGAGCGCGACGTCGCTCGCGTCATGCAGATCTTGTCTCAGGCTGGTCTGTCCGGCGTGAGCGCTGTGGTCGGTCAGGTGCGTAAAGATGAACGTATCGTGATCCAGCGGGGTGCGCAGATCATCCTCGACGAACGACGTGTGGACTTGCATCGCGCCTGGTCGCGCACCAGCTATGAAATGCAGAAACTGCGAGATAACCCCAGCTGCGCTGAGCAGGAGTACGAGAGCAAGCTGGACCTGGCGGATCCTGGGATCAATGCTCGGCTCACCTACGACGTTGACGAAGGAGTCGCGCGGGCACTCATTGACAGTGCCGAGCAGCGGCCCAAGCTGGCGGTTCTGCGCGAGCAAGGGGTCAACGGTCAGGTGGAAATGGCTGCAGCGTTTCACGCCGCGGGCTTTGCTGTGCACGATGTGCACATGAGCGATCTCATCAGCGGGGCGCTCAGCCTCGATGCGTTCGCGGGGTTGGTGGCGTGTGGGGGGTTCTCCTACGGCGATGTACTCGGCGCGGGCTTGGGCTGGGCCAAGTCCATCCTCTATCACGAGCGCACACGTCAGGAGTTCATGAGCTTCTTCAATCGTCCCAAGACCTTTGCATTGGGAGTGTGCAACGGTTGTCAGGCGCTCTCCGGCCTCAAGGACATCATTCCCGGGGCCGAGCATTTTCCGCGCTTTGTGCGCAACCAAAGCGATCAATTTGAAGCGCGTCTCAGCCAGGTGGAGGTACAAGAGAGCGCGTCTGTCCTTTTGCGCGGCATGGCCGGTTCACGCATTCCGGTTGCCGTCGCCCACGGTGAAGGACGGGCTGAGTTCACTCACACCGGGGACATGAGCCAGGTGCAGGTAGCGCTCCGCTTCGTGGATGGGCGAGGTCGTGTGGCCGATACCTATCCCCACAACCCCAATGGCTCACCGGAGGGCATCACCGGCATCACTACCACGGACGGCCGGGTGACCTTGTTGATGCCACATCCTGAGCGCGTGTTTCGTGCACTGCAGTTGTCTTACTGTCCGCCTGAATTCACGGACCGTGGCCCCTGGATGCGGATGTTCGACAATGCTCGCCGCTTCGTTGGTTGAGCGGGCCCGCCTATCCCACATGTCCTCACCATTCGAGAGTGCCTGAGTTTCCGCGGCGCGCCTTGGCAGCTGGGGGCGTTCGCGTCACCTGTCGCTGGTGCTAAGCTGCCCCGCATGGCAGGACTCCCGCTTCACCCGGCTCACCCTGAGCGCGTCTGCTGGGGATGCGATCTCTATTGTCCTGCCCGCGCGCTGGCTTGCGGCAATGGCAGCGTGCGTACGCCCCATCCCGAGGAACTGTTTGGTCCCGATTGGATCGAGTGGGCCAAAGAAAACGCGATTGAGGTGGGCGGACCGGATCCATCGCTTCAGTCGGAGACCGAGCCTGGCTCGTCACCAGCAGACAGCTCGTCGGTAGGGGGCAGTTCCCAAGCCGCAGGCGCTTCCCAAGTCGCAGGCGCTTCCCAGGCCGCAGGCGCTTCCCAGGCCGCCGAGTGCACACCGTTCTTGCCGGGTCGCCCCTGCCGCGGCAACAGCACCACATAGGAGAGGAATAGCAGCGGTGTTATCGTTGCGCTGCGCGTGACAGCACCTCCTCCGGCTCCTTCTCGTCTCCTTGGCTTGGACATTATGCGCGGGCTCGCCGCCGTGCTGATGGTGCAGCAGCATCTGGGGATCTGGTTGGTCAATTCGCATCGCTATGCCGCGCAAGTGCGTGCGGGCTTCATGTACGTGAACATGGCCGGCGGTTTGGCGGCGCCCCTCTTCATCGTGCTTGCCGGTGTGGGTAGTGAACTTGCCGGTCAGCGTGCGCGTTCGACCACAATTTCTTTGCGACGCGGCGCGGTATTGTTGGGGTTTGCTCTGCTCTTGAACTTGCTTGTGCCAAGCTGGTTCAGCTGGGCCAGCTTTTACGTCCTGCACCTGCTTGGCGTCTGGCTCTTGCTGGCCCCCACGTTGCGCCGATGTAGCGCCGCGCACCTGTGGCTACTTGCGCTGTTGGCCCTGACGGTGGCGGTCGTCGGGCAAACTTGGTTGTCCACTCCAATGAAGTTGAACAACGCCATGATGCGCAATTGGCAGCGTCCATTTGGGCCGGCGCGTCTCATGGCTTTTGAAGGGCAGTTTCCTCTCTTTCCCTGGCTCGCGCTTGCCCTAGGCGGAGCCTGGGCGGGACGCTTGGTGGGCAAGCGTGACGTGAGAAGCTTGTGGCTCGGAGCTGTCGGCTGCGCGCTCGGGGCCGTGGCCTTGCGCGGGTTGGTGTTGGTCGTGGACAACGCAGCCTACGACTTGCCGTGGCGGGCACTGTGTCGCACCAGCTTCTTTCCGCTGAGCAGCATGTTTGCACTCATGCTATTTTCACTCTGTCTGCTGTTGCTCGCGCTGGTCGTCACTGCGGAGGGGACATCACGCCTCAATTGGTTCCGCTGGCTTGTGCCATTCGGGCGCACATCGCTCAGTCTTTTGTTCATTCACGTTGTGTGCTTCCGTGAAGGGTTGACCGCGCTCGGGTGGATGGGGACCCAGTCGCCGCTATTAGCGGGGGCGATCATCGTGATGTTTTTGGTGGTTTGGTACCGGATCAGCGCGCGCTGGGCTGTGGTCGACTACCGATACGGGCTCGAGTGGTGGCTGCGTCAGGTAGCGCCGTCACAGCGTAACGCCTAAACGGTGGGCGGGCTCACGCACCGAGCTTGTTGAGGGACTGAGCATTGAGCGACTCCGCCACGAGCGCCGAGAGTTCATCCTGATCAGGGCGACGGCTGGGCCGCAGTTGTGCGCGCCCCGCGCGAGATGACGGGGGCATGTCGATGAGGAGCGCCTCGACTTCATCGAGCTCCAAATCGGCGCTGATGGCGTCCATGCGGATCCCCCCGAGTTTGCCTGCCTTGGGCTTTCTGGAGCTAAAGAAACGACCGATGAAGCTGCGTGGGGGGACGAGATCAAACGGCTGTGTGCTCACGGAGAGCGGCGAACGTCGGATGTTTTGGATGAGGGCCGGATTGGAGTTCAACAACTCATGAGCCTCGGCACACAGGCTGCGTTGGGTCACGTCCAGTTCTTTGAGCGCGGAAGTGATGGTGTGCTGGCCGAGCAAGGAGAAAAGCGCCACCGCAATGGCCAGCTCCGCCACCGATATCTTGGTGACGCTGGCCACTTGCGGCCCACTACAGCCCTTGGCGTAGATGTAGCTGCCCTGCAGCATGAGCGGGCCAAACCCAAGGGCCACGGCCACGAGATCGGCGGTCACATCCACGGGAGGTTCGAGCACTTCTCCCTCCGTCTGCGACTCGACCAGAAAAATATAAGACAGCGAACGCACCAGGTTGGTTGTGAGAGCGACGGGGTGACGCAGCTCAAATGTAGGCACGCGCAACAACCATGCGTCGCCCAAGTCAGCAAGGCGCTCCAGGCCACCTCCATTTTGCGGCACGCCGCACCCGCCGCTACTACAGGAGCCCGTTGAACCGAGCGTCGCCTGGTCGACGAGCTCGACCGTCACAGGGACGTCACTCAGGCCGGCGTGACCCTGCATGCGCTGGACGAGCGCCCGCACCGAGTCCAAATCTCCACGAAACTGATCAGGAAAAAAATCGCCAGTGGGCAGCACCAACGGGCGCTCACCGAGGTCGTCCTTGTAGCGGTGGATGAGGCGACAGTAGCGCTGCACGACGGCGCGGGTGACTTGCAGAGGGGGCAGCTGCATGGGCGGAAAGTTTGTCAGACGCCGACGACTTCCGCCAGATTCCAAAGCGACCCATGAACTGTACAAATGTTCAGGATGAGGAAATGAAAACTCACATGAACGCTTCACTGTGCGTCGGGCACTTTCTAGGGAGCCAGAGGTCCTCGTGGGTACTTTGGGAAGGATGACGACCAATGATGCAAGCTTTTCTTCGGAAACTACCGGGCCCGCGCGCCCTCCTGCTGTACTTGGGCTGGCAGTCCCCCCGCGTGCGCCTGGTGTGGGCGGCAGGCTTGGGGTTGCTGATTGCATTGCTCGTCGCCACATGGGCTGAAGGGGTCGCCTGGGCCGCCGAACCCGGCGTCGCTCCACCCGCACCCCCTCCACCTCCTGCAGCCACTCCCTCGGCTCCCACTCCAGCAGCCACTCCCTCGGCTCCCACTCCAGCAGCCGCTCCCTCCGCGTCCGCCGCCCCCGTCCCCGACGCAGCGCCGGCTGTGACCCCGGCTACACCAGCCGCCACCGCTGCTCCTGCCGCCACCACCGCTGCTCCGGTTGCGTCGGCTCCGCTGAGTGATGAGCAGCGCGAGCAGCAGGAGGAAGCGGCGCAAGAGGCGGCCGAGCGCAAGCAGGAACAGGAGGAGGAACGGCGCGAAGAGGAGGAAGAGCGAGCGGAGGCTGAGCACCGCGACGGGCCAGGAACCTTGCTTGGAGGCAAGGACGGCAAGATCGATTTTGGCGGCTATGGCGGGATCACCCTGCTTGGAACGCAAGTGGCCAATCAATGGGGCTTCATGATGGGAGGTGAGGCCGGCCTGCTCTTGGACCACCGCTTTTCGATCGGCGGGGCGGGTTATTGGCTCACCAGCAAGGTGCGCGGGCCGCGCTTTCCCGACGACACGGCTTCGGTATTAGGGTTTGGTTATGGCGGGCTCTTACTGCACTACCAAATTGTCGGGGATGGTCCCATTTATCTGTCGCTGGGCAGTCTGATCGGCGGGGGCGCCATCGCGCTGTTCGAATACAGTGAAGAGGAGGGCCTTGAGTTCAACGACGACGAGCAGTCAGCCAACGGCTTCTTTGTGGTGGAACCCTCGGTAAAAGTCCACGCCAACCTGACGCGTTGGATGCGCTTGGGGCTGGATGGCGCCTACCGGTTCGTTCACGGTGTCAATTCCTACGGCTTTGAAGAGAAGGACTTCCGCGGCTGGAGCTTCGGTGGACACATGCAGTTTGGCTGGTTCTAACCGAGCCGTCAGCGCAGGCCCCGGCGGCGACGTTCGAGTTCAGCCAAACGCGTGATCACACCTCGACCAACGATCTCGAGTACTTGCTGGGTGAGTTTGACGCGCTGCGCCAAGTCACCGCCGTAGGTGAGCTCACTCTTGGCGGACTGTCCTCCAGGTAGCCTCCCCACCGCCAGACAATGGACGCGCAGGGTATGTCCCTCCACGGTGAAACGCAGCTCTTCGACGGCCAAACGATACTCGATGCGATTGTTGCTCCCGGCGCCCCAGTCGGCCCGATACGCCTCGCGTTTCAGCACCTTGCGGAGATGTTTTTCGAACCCGGCTGCTCCCACCAAATCCTTGGGAAATTCCAATCGGTCAAGATGGACCTCGGGGTGTTCCGTGGGTGCTTGCGGATCAGCAGCTTGGGCCTGCTGCAGGGCGACAAGCGGCCAGAACAGCGCAAGTGAGAGCATAAGGAGCGATGCGATGCGCACCGCCCGAGCTAAGCTGAGTTCATTGATTGGGACAAGTTTTGTGGGAGGGCGACTTTTGCTAGCGTAGGGCCACATGACGGAGCTGGGGCGGGTGGCTGAGGCGGGGCAATGAACGCGCGGCAGTCTAATCAGATGGCGTCGAAGCAAGATGACCCGCGCCTAGTCATCGTCCTGTTCAGTTTGCTGGCTGTCTTGCCGTTCATCACCGTGATCGACGGACCATTCCTGTTCGATGACGAGGCGCTCATCGTCCAAAACCCAGTGGTTCATTCGCTCGGTCAAGGGTACAGCTGGTTGACCAAGGAGTTCTGGCACCTCGGACAGGAAGGCGTCGGGGCAATGGCCCGCGGGGTCTACTTTCGGCCATTGGTGCTCCTCAGCTACGCGCTGGACTGGACGCTTGGTGGGGGATCCAGCTGGGTATTTCATGTCACTAACCTGCTGCTCTGTGCCTGCGCCTCGGCCCTCATCATGAGCGTGCTCCTGCGCTGGTGCCGGGGCGAGTCAAAAACTGCGCTGCTCGCTGGCTGTCTATTTGCCTTGCATCCGAGCAAGGCTGAAAGCGTTGCATGGATCGCGGGGCGTACGGATCTGCTGCTCGCGCTAGGCTGCGGTCTTGCCTTATTGGGGCTAAGTTACAGTTTGGGTTGGGGTGTTCACGGTGAGGTGCGCCCACGGAGAGTGTTGGGTGGAGTGCTGCTGGTCTTAGGTAGCTGCATCGCCTTTGCTTCAAAAGAACTCGCACTGATTCTGCCCGCGCTGATCATGAGTCACCTCATGTTGTTCGAGAGCCAGAGCCGCGGTGACACGTCAGTAGGTCGCATGCTATCTCGACACAAGCTCAGTCTTGGCTTTGCTGGCTTGTCGAGCTTGTCCTACATCCTTTTGCGGGTGATTTGGCTGCCGTTTGCGGAGCTTCCCGTCTCTTTGAACTTGATGGAAAGAGGGCTCTTATTCCTCGATAGTTGCGGGCGCTATTTGCGGCTATTGCTTGTTCCGTCCGACCTGTCCCTGTTTGCCGCCTACAAGCCACTAGCGCTAGTTGAGTTGCGTGATGCCGTCAGCTGGCTGGATGTTGGGCTCGGCTTGGTCCACTGCGCGGCGTTTGCCGGTTGGGCCTGGTTTGCCATCCGCAGGCAAAATATGCGGCTCACGGCGCTATTGCTGTCCTACGGCGCTTGCCTGTTGCCGATGAGCAACTTGGTCCCCATGGCCACTGATATCTCGGTCAGTCCTCGCTTTCTCTACTTACCGCTCTTGCCGTGGGGGTGCTTAGTCGCCCAAGCGCTGGTGTCCAAGTGGCCGCGCGCGCAGCAAGCTACTCTTGGCGTGGTATTGCTGCTCGGGCTCTTGCTGTGCTTGATGCGTGGGCGTGACTTTGCCAGTGCTGAGGCCTTCTGGCGCTACGAACTTGCTCACAATCCGGCTGTGCCATCAGTCCTTGGTGCCAATGCAGAAGTTGACGAGGACCTTCATCAGCCGCTCTTGGCCGCCGCACGTCGTGCCTGCACCTATGCTCTTGCACAAAGCCAAGGCGATGTTGTGGGCATGAGCCGCATGTTGTCGACGTTCGTCCATGGGGCGACTCGCGCTACGCCGCACGCGGCCACGAGCGAACTCAGGATTCTCGCGGCTTGGACCGATGATTTGCTCCGGCTCGCTCCGCGCCCCATCACCTGGGCCAATGTATCGCTCGAAATGCAGGCCGCGCCGCCCCAGTTGGCAGCTTTGGAACTCGTCCAGGCGTCCCTCCGCTTGGAACGAGTCCATCAGGTCGTACGCAGCGGTGACGGGGAGCCGCTCGCCCAGGCACGGCTAGCCATCGGTTTGTGTCCCGGTTGTCCGGATATCGCCTATCGCGCGGCGCGGATGGCGCTCCTGGTGCATGACGTCACGTCGGCAGGTGCGTATTTGGAGCAAGCGGGCCTAGACAAGGAACCAATCGTGGCTGGGCTGCCCGTGGGGCAAGTCAGCGAGCGTTTAGCGCAGCTTGACGTGCGAGCGAGCCAGGGCGACCCCGGCGCTGCACTGGAACGGCAACTGCTCGTAGACAACCATGATCGGGTCGTGGATCTAGTGAAAGTGCATCCCGATTGGTCGACGCGAGTCTCCGTCGAAGTGCGTCTGCGGGTCGCAAAGAGCGCCTCGATGGTGGGGGACTGGGCAGTTGTCGCGGCGTGGCTGCAAGGTCTAGCATCTGAGCAGGAACTGCAGAGCATTCGAGATGAACTCATGAGAACTTCACCTGCATACAATGCGCGAAAAGAGGTGCTGTTGCCCTGGGTCAAGGGCAGTTGCGCGCGCGCGCATGAGCTACGCTAAGCGGCTCAGCTATCGATCGGCAACCGCGCTAGGTCATGCGGGGTTGACGACGTTCTGAGGGGTACCACTGAGGTAGGCGCGGATGTTTTGCGCGGTGACCGCGATGAGGCGTTGGCGTGCCTCGACGCTGGCCCAAGCGATGTGGGGTGTAATGATGCAGCGTGGGGCGCCGAGCAGCGGAGAGCCCTGTCGAGGCGGTTCTGTCTGAAGAACATCGAGACCTGCCCCCCCCAAGTGCCCACGCTGGAGGGCGTCAGCCAAGGCCGTCTCGTCGACGATGGGCCCACGCGCAACGTTGAGCAGGTAGGCTCCGGGCTTCATTTGGGCGAGCCTGGATTCGTTGATCAGATGATGGGTGTGCTCGGTGAGGGGACAATGAACAGAGACCACGTCACTTTGAGCGAGCAAGGCTTCAAGACCCACCTGGAGAAACGGAAGCCCTGGGCGGGTGGTGCGGGTGTGCGCAAGGACGTTCATACCCAGGGCTCGGGCGATTTCAGCCACGCGCGTGCCGATAGCTCCCAAACCAATGACACCCAGCGTCTTGCCCTCTAGCTCACGCAAGGGCCTGAGAAAGTAAGAAAAGGCCGGCGAACGTTGATAATGGCCTTGATGCACGTGTGCGCTGTGCTCCCCTGCGTGGTTCATGAGTTCAAGCAGCAAGGCGATGGTGTGCTGAGCAGTCGATGCGGTGCTGTATCCGGGCACGTTGCACACCAAGATGTCCTGTGCGGCTGCTGCGCGTAGGTCCACCACATTGACCCCGGTGGCCAAGACACTGACCATGCGCAGCCGGGGTAGGCGAGAAAATTCGCTTACCCCCAGGACTACCTTGTTGGTGATCACCACCTCGGCGTTGGCCGCGCGCTCGGCCACCTCGGCTTGGGCTGTATGAGGAAAGCTGGTCACATTACCCAAACCCAGCAGCGCCGAGCAGTCGATGTCGGCAGGCTCAGCCCCGCCACTGACCGCGGATGAGCCGAAGGCGGGGTCAGAATCGAGGATGACGATGTTCACAGCTTGATGGTGTCCCAGGCAAACTTCTCGAGCTCAAATGCCTGATCAGCCAGAGCGATGACTTGATCATCAGCATTGCTCTCGATTTCAGCCATATTGGCCTGGATCAGGCGCGAGGTGCGCAGCGCAAATGCCTGGGCGATCTTCACCTCCGCTTGCACTGCCTCGGCCCCCTGCTTTTTGATGCTGGCGGTGACGCGGCTCAGCACCGCCGCGAGCACGTACAGGTGGATCATGATGTCGGAAATGCGCGCCGTGGCAAACTGGCGGTCGATGATCCTCTTGCCATGCCGTCGCAAGAGTCGATCGGCTGCACTCGCTAGATCGCGCGTTCCGTCTTCAAAGATGCGTCGCTCCTGCGCGAGTTCATCTGCAATGCCGGTGAGCGTCGAACCCTCCCTACGAATGCCAGAGATGAGACTAGCGCGGTGGATAGCGTAGTCACGGAGCACACCGAAGCCCTTGACGGGGTCGTCGAATACACCCTTGAGACTGGCTGATACTTCCTTGAGGCCCTGCCCGACGTCGTCCAAGGCATTGAGCGCAATGAACAGGCGCAAGATGTCGTTGGTGCCCTCGAAGATCCGGTTGATGCGCACGTCGCGCACGATTTGCTCATACGGAAACTCACGCATGAAGCCATTTCCAGCGGCGATTTGTAGCCCCTCATCTGCGCTCCGCCACAGTGCTTCAGTAGAGAAGACTTTGCTGATCGCTGCCTCAATGGCGTAGTCCTGAGATCCGGCGTCGCTCATCCCTGCCACGAGGGCCACCACAGACTCAGCAGCATAACAATCGATCACCATCTCGCCGATCTTCTTCTTGATGAGCCCAAATTCGGAGATCTTCTTGCCAAATTGCACGCGTCCGTTGGCTTGGGCTGTAGACAGAGCGATCAGCTTTTTCATCCCACCCACTGCTCCTCCGCCCAGACCACTGCGGCCTGAGTTGAGGATGTTCATGGCGACCTTGAAGCCTTTGCCTTCTTCACCCAATAGGTTCTTCCCCGGCACGCGTACGTTTTCGAAGGTGATCGTATTGGTGGTGCTGGCGCGCAGCCCCATCTTGTCTTCATGGGGCCCATGACTTACACCACCCATATCTCGCGTGACGATGAACGCGCTCAACTTCTTGCGCTCATCTGGGCCGCTGGTTTTTGCAAAAACCGTAAAAAAGTCTGCAAATCCGCCGTTGGTGATCCAGATTTTTTCCCCATTCAAGATCCAGTCATCCCCGTCCCGCACCGCGCTGGTCTTGACTGACGCGGCGTCCGAACCCGATCCCGCTTCGGTCAGACAGAACGCGGCGATCATCTCACCGCTCGCAAGCTTGGCCAGGTAGCGTTCCTTTTGCTCGTCGCTCCCAAACAGCAACAGCCCGCGCATACCGATGGAACTGTGCGCGCCCACGGTGACCGCCGCGGACGCGTCATAGCGAGAAATTTCTTGCAGTGTGCGTGAGTACGCGGCGTTGCCCAGGCCCAAGCCACCTGCCGTCTCGGGGATGATCAAGCTAAACAACCCGAATTCCTTCAGTTCGCTGATGAATTCTTCTGGAAATTCACCCTGTCGATCCCAAGCAGGGAAGTCATCGGCGTGTGAGGCGAGCAATTGACGCAGCGAAGGGATGACTGTTTCCAGCGTTTCTTGTTCAGCAGCGGGGATCTCTGGGAAGGGAAGGATCAGATCCTGCTGAATAAGACCCATACACAGCCCACGCATGAAGCTTTTTTCACTGTCCATCCACAATATGTACCGCGTCATGAGGATCGCGACAAAGCAAAGCGATTTGAAGGGGCCTGGCTGGACCTGGCCCCGTGTCGCTGCATGCCACACATGCCGGGCGCGTCGCTGCACACGACACGCTCCGCGGGGGACGTGCTAACGTCAGCTGCATGTGGAGGTACACCAGCCAGCAGCGGGGGGCGGCGTGAATCGCCTGCCCATGGCGCCGCGCGGGGTTGCTCCGGGTTGGTACCCGCTGTGCCTGGAGCGAGAATTGGGCAGACGGCCGCGACGCTACGTGCTGGGCGGTTTGCCCTTGGTCGCGGCGCGCATGGGGTCGGGTTGTGTCGTTCTGCTCGACCGCTGTCCGCATCGCAACGTGCCGCTGTCTCGAGGAAGGATCAGAGGTGAAGCCCTGCAATGTCCTTACCACGGTTGGCAGTTCGATCGGGATGGCCACTGCGTGCTGATTCCCGGTCGAGGGGAGCCCCCCAAGGCGTCGCACGCTGTCGCCTCCTATCCAACGCGGACCCATCACGGCATATTGTTTGTCGGCTTGGACGTGGCGCCAGAAAGCGCACCGTTTTCTAGTAGCGAACAGAGCGACCCCGGATACGTCCGCCTCGTCCGCGCGGTGACCTTACCCGGCTCACCGCTCATGGTGGTTGAAAATGCGCTGGACGTCCCTCACACGGGCGTACTGCACGGCGGCTTGTTTCGCACCGCACAGCGGCGCGCCGTGCAGGTGGTGTGCCGTCGCTATTCGTCCTTTATCGAAGCCGAGTACGTGGGAGAGCGTGCCCCCGGCGGCCTTTTGGCACGTCTGCTCCGGGGTGGTCGTGATGGTGAGGCGCGCGTCGTCCATTTCGACCGCTTCTTCCTGCCAGGGGTGCTTCAAGTGGAGTATCGACTCGGGGAAAAGGCGCACCTGCTCATCACTGGCTACGTTAAGCCTATCGATGATCATCGAACGCAGCTGTTCGCGCATGTGTCCGTCAAGACGCCACTTTGGCGTTGGGTGGCCCGGATGCTGCTGTGGATCATCGAACCCATCGCCTGGCTCATCGTACGGCAAGATATGAGTATGTTGAGAGCGCAGACTGACAATCTGCAACATTTTGCCGAGACGCGCTTCATGTCGACCGAGTTGGACGTGCTGTATGCTGGCTTGGTTCGCCTGTTCAAAGACGCCCAGGCCTGCCCCAGTGCCAACTATCCCTGCCGCCGGGATGCCAGCGAACAGCCGCGAGAGGTGTCTGAAATTACAATGGAAATCTAGCGAATTGTCAGCAGACCCTTGAGCCTGGCGACGGCTCGCCCTAAGGGGGGCCATGACCGTTCCATCTTCGCCTACGCCGCTGCCCACGCCCGCAGCTGGGCCGACAGAAAACCAGTCCGGCGAGTCAGCCCAGGTGAAGATGTCGATCGTGGCGCTCAGCGGGCTCGTGTTTCTGCTCGTAGCTTGTGTGATCTACATGTTGCCGAGTCGAGGCTACGCGACCTCGCCGAGTCCGCTCGCTACGCTCAATGCTTTCCTCAACGGGTGCGCGACGATTTGCCTGCTGTGTGGATGGGTGTTCATCAAGAGCAAGAACCTGCTTTGGCATCGACGCAGCATGCTGGCAGCGTTTGGCATCAGCAGCATGTTTCTGCTGACCTACCTGCTGCATCATGCTCAGGTTGGCTCGGTACCGTTCAAGGGAACGGGCCTCGTGCGCGGGGTTTACTTTGCGCTGCTCATTCCGCACATCCTACTGTCAGCTGCTGTCATTCCCTTGGCCCTGCTTACTATCTACCGTGGCTGGACCGGCCGGGTGTCTTTGCACCGAAAAATTGCGGTCATCACCCTGCCGTTGTGGCTCTATGTGTCCGTATCAGGGGTGGCCGTTTACTACATGCTTTACCACCTCGGGGTTTGATCATGCGTGCCGTCGTTCAACGCGTCACACGGGCGCGCGTGGTCGTCGCGGAAACCTGTGTCGGGGAGATAGGGCAGGGCTTATGCGTGCTCTTGGCCGCCATGAATGACGACACAGCCGCAGACGTAGCGCTCTTGGCGAAGAAGGTGGCGCAGCTGCGGATCTTTCCCGATGCTTTCGACAAGATGAATTTGAGCGTGGTCGATCGCGGTGGAGGGGTGCTTGTCGTGAGTCAGTTCACGCTTGCGGGTGACGCGCGCAAGGGCAATCGGCCAAGCTTTCAACGCGCCATGGAGCCTGGCGTGGCGCCTGCTTTCATCGACGAGTTTTGTGGTCAGCTGCGTGCGTACGGCATCAACGTCCAGACCGGACAGTTCCGTGCGCACATGCAGGTAGAGTTGGTGAACGACGGTCCTGTCACCATCCTGCTTGACTCCAAGCGCGTGTTTTGATGAAGCGCGGGGACGCGATGGGCTGGGGCAAGAACACAAGCAGAGCGCGTGGGAGGGGCCACGCGCATGGCTGGCCCATGCAGCGAGCGGCCTGGCTGGGAGCTACCCTTCTGCTCCACTCGCCCGGCGCCGCCGCGGACCCTAAGGACGAATCGGCTGAGGTTGAGGTTGAGGTTGAGGTTCGTGGTCGACGTCCCGACCGCGTGGACAGCGAGCCTGAACTGGCCGTCTCCGTGGTTGCCGGTGAGAGGCTCCACCAACCTGGTTTGGAGCTGGCGGAGGCACTGCGCGGGGAACCGTCCGTTCAGGTGAGTCAGGTGGGGGGGGCGGCCGATCTATCTACGATTTCGATTCGTGGCGCGAGTTCCGCCCAAGTACCAGTCTATCTGGCTGGGGTCCGCCTCAACGACGACGTGGTTGGCGTGGCAGATCTGTCAGCCGTTCCCGCGTTCATGATCGATCGCGCCATAGTCTATCAAAGCGCTCCGCCCATGCACATGCCCCGCAGCGGCATTTCCGGGGCGCTCGTGGTCGAGCCGCGCTTGCCGACGGGTCGGGAGATGTTTGTTCGCGGTGAGGCGGGGAGCTTTTCCACGGCCTCAGTCATTGCTGGGCTAAGCTTAGGCACGCCGCGTGCGGCCACGTCTATCTCGGTGCGGCGTTCCGGCGCGAGCAATGACTTTCGCTATCGTGACAATCAAGGGACGAGCTTTGATCCAAGTGACGACGCTTGGACGACACGAACCAATGCCGATTTCACGCAGACCGACCTGTGGTGGCTAGCGCGATACGGGCAGAAAGACCTGCGCTTGCATGTGGTTGGGCAGGCGTTGTTGCGGGAGCAAGGCGTTAGCGGTTTGTCGCTCATCCAGGCAAAAGATGCGCGCGCCGAGCTAGGCAGGGCCTTGCTGGGGGTATCCGCCGTGCATTCGTGCTCAGCTGGCAGCATCCAGTGTTCCGTCAAGCTGGGCACGAGCGCGACCACGACCCGCCTCGAGAGCCAGGATCCCAGCGGGGAGTTGTTCATCTTGCCGACAACGGTGACGCAGCACAATCAGCGCATCGGGACCGATCTGCGCACGACGCTGCGATCGTCGCGCAACTTGCTCGTCGAAAGCAGTTTTGCAGCCGAGGTGGGACGCTTGATGTCTGGGAGCGAGCCGAGCCAAGCACTCAAGAGGCGCGCGCACGAGGTGTTTTCCTCGGCTGAGCTGAGCGCAGGGAGTCCGTGGGGGCCGTCGTGGCTGCGCGGCGGTGTGCGCTATGAATGTCAACGCGCACAGGGGAGCGACATCGGGTATCTTGAGGGTCAGCGTGCCCAAGCCGTGCGCTCTCAGCAGTGTTTCCCCGGAGCCAGACTGGGAGCAACGCTGCAACCAATCCCTCAACTCGAGCTGCGCACCACGGGGCTCTACGGGGCTCGCTTCCCAACGCTCGGTGAGCGGTTTGGGCTTTCTGCGTCGATGCGCGGCAATCCGCAGCTGCAAGCTGAGCGCGGCCTCGGAGCTGACGTGGGTGTTCGGCTAGGACAGCGGCGCAGCCGTGCCGCAATTGAAGCGCAAGCCTCGGTATTCTACAGGCAGACCTATGACGTGATCGCCTATCAGCGCGTGGCCTTGGGCTATGTACGGCCATTTAACTTGGAGCGCGGCCGCTTCTTGGGGGGTGACGTGCAGCTGAGCGCCGATGCATGGTCGCTTTTGCGCGGTAAAGCCAGTGTTTCGTTGCTCGACGCGCGCAGCGTGCGTGCAGACGGACAGAGCGACCCCATTCCCTTCCGCTCGGCGCTTTCCGGGCAAGTGGAGCTGACGGTTTACAAGCAACACCTCACCCGAGCGCTGTCCTACTTGTCCGCGGGCATGACCTTCTCCTACCGAGGCCAGCGCTTCGCAGATCCTGCTGGTCTGGTCGTGATACCTGGTCAAGGGTCACTCGACGCACTGCTGAGCGCGACGCTCGTAGAACATGCTTACGTGAAATTCAGGATCGAAAACCTGACGAACCAGATGCGCTACGACACCCTCGGCTATCCGCTGCCCGGTCGGGGCTACTACTTGAGCCTTGAGCTACGCAATTAGACTTGCTCGGTCTTGGCGCGAGCGATCCAGTCTTTGATTTCCCGCTCAATCACGCCAATGGCTTTGCTTTGGAACGGCTTGAGGATGAAAGGGACGTCCATATCCAGCTCAATGGATTGATCCGTGACCTCGACCGCGCCTTTGAGAGTGAAACCTTTGACTGAGAAGCTAATCTCAGCGTTGTCGTCGCCACTCCACACCGTCTTGGGCGAGAACTCTGCGAAACGTTGCCTGTATGCATCGAAGGCTGCGCGGGCAACTTTTCTTGCGGTCTCTCGGCCTAGTGAATGTGAAACTGAGTGTTTCATGTCGTTGAATGTGCGGTCCTTCTGCGCTTGCCTAAAAGGCGCGCGTCCGTTCGTCAACCGAACGCACCAACTGGTACCAGTGTCCTGTTCTGAGGCCAGCGTAGCCTAGCTTGACAGGATCGACCTCTCGGCAGATGAAGCCCCCATGATCGGAGTCGATTTTGGTGGAACTGGCATCAAAGCCGGAATTGTCGTGGATGGAAAGATCGTGCGTTCGGCGGAGTGTGCCACTCCCCAGACAGGTAAGGCGGACGATGTTCTGGACGCCATTGCGCGCCTGGGTCTCGAGCTCGATCCCAAACCGCGCTCCGTGGGTGTCGCCATTCCGGGTGAAGTCGATCCGCAGGGTCGTTGCTGGGGGTTGCCGAATGTTCCAGGGTTCAAAGGCGTTTCATTTGGTGAGGGACTGAGCGCACGCTTGCGCTGCCCGGTTGCCGTGGAAAACGATGCGACGACGGCTGCGCTGGGTGAGTACCTCTACGGTCACGGCACGCGCTATCCCTCATTTCTCATGATCACGCTGGGTACCGGAATTGGTGGCGGTCTGGTGATCGGTGGGCAACTCTACCCGGGCGCCAACGGGTTCGCTGGTGAGATCGGACACATCAACATCAATCCCAACCCCGACGCACCGCTCTGCGGTTGTGGACTCAAAGGCTGCCTGGAAACCTACTCCGGTACCGCGGCCCTGATGCGCAAGTTCAAGGAGGCGGGTGGTGGTGATGCTGTGGACATCAAACAAATTGCCGACAGCGCCCGGCGCGGCGAAGCGGCCGGACTGGCAGCGTTTGAGATGATGGGAGATGCCTTGGGTCGCGGGCTGGCCAACATTCAGAGCGTGCTTGACCTGAGCGCCCTGGTGTTTACAGGCGGCATCTCGCGTTCGTTCGATCTCATCGAGCCATCTTTGCGGGCCGCATTGCGCAAGGGCAGTTTTGCAGAACCGCCGGCTGAGGTCCCATTGGTCGTGAGTGAACTCGGCGTGAGTGCTGGCGTCGTAGGAGCCGCAAACCTCACCCGCATCTGAGCTAAGCCTGCTGTGAGCTAGGCCTGAACCGGACGAATGCGGATCAGGCCCGCCCCCGGTTTGACGCGCGCTTGGCAGGCCAGGCGCGTGTCTTTTCCGGCATCCAGCAGCTCGAGCAAGTCGAGTTCGTCGGGGCCCGGTGTGTCGAGGAGCTCGGCCCCTTCCAAGATTTGGATGTGACAGGTGCCGCAACTGGCACTGCGACAGGAAAAGGCGATAGGCGCGAGCACTTCGTCGCAAATGTTGACGAGAGCTCCACCTTGGGGTGCCTCAGCGATTTTGTCTCGGGCGAGCCCTGTTCCTTCGAATTCTATGGTCGGCATGGGGAGTTCGGCATAGAGCTTGGACCAACGCAGTGCAAGCTACGCAGCCTAGTCTAGCGCACACTACGGGGGGTAGGCGCCTTACAAGCTTAGAAGATGGACGCGTAGTGCTTGAATACGGCGCGGGAGTTGAGCCGACTCCAGAAGGTGCTGATGCTGAGCCAAATGGCGAGTCCACGCAGGTCTTTGAATAGGTCCGGAACGTACTTAGGCGGGCGCACAATCCCTTCATGTGCCCGGGCCTCAAGCACGGGTATGTCTTCCAAGGCGACTTTGCCGACAAACAGCCAACGGATCAGTTCCGGACGGCCTTGCTGAATGGCAGCATGTAAAAAGTTGTAGTTGGCGACAATCCCCTTCATGTAGACGATGTCTTTGGTGAATGGGGCGCCCCCGGAAAGAGTACCGCCACGAAACACGCGCTGCGTATTCCAGAAACAAGTATCCTCATCGTAGCCTTCCGTCCGAAACCACTCAAACACGTCCTGAAAATTGGCGCCCGCTTCGGCCTTTTCTACCGCCAATACCCGGTTGTTCAAACGGTGCGCACGAGCTGGGTGTGATGCAAAAGTGAGCACCTCCAGCAGCGCTGCAAGCCCCTCTTGTGTGGCCGCTGTACGTGGCGGACCTTTCGCAAGCCAACAAGCAACCGGCTGACGTTGCCCATTGAGGCTCGTGCCCACATGCGCCCAACCCTCATGAACCTCGAGGATGCGTAGGTCCTCGGGGCTGAATTTGGCCCCTGCGCGCACCTTGACGTAGTCGCTACCGGCGGCCGCATCCGCCGCGATGCCGTCGTCGACCATGACGCGCACCGTGTCGTCGCCAAACACGATGGCTAGGCGTTCATTGAGCGCCGTCACCGCCTGCTCGGCGCTGAGGGTTCGTTCTGGTAGAGGCCCAAGCAGCTGGTCATCCATCTGCGTGAGGATCCCGTACATGTCGTGGGCGACATCACTTACGGTGGTGGCCCCATCGGTGAAGATGTCAGACGAGGACCCGTACAGTTGGCGCGACAGCTGATAAAACCGCGGTGTTCCTCGCGCCTCTAACATTTCGACGACGAGTCGGTACTCGCGTGCGGTTGCCTCCAGGATGTCGGCGATGGGGTCGTTGTCGCCCAATTGCACGCGCACGTCTCGCTCGATGTCCGAAAGTTCTTGTTTTTTTGCACGAGGGTCATAACCAAAATCACTCGAGTCGTACTGGATCTTGGGGAGTTCTCGGTACTTGCCCAGACGAAACTCATCCAGCGTCCGGTTGGGCCACTTGATGCAGTTGAGGATGCGGATGGGTTGTTGAGCCGCAACGATCCGTTTCGAAATGCCAGACACCCGCTCTTTGTAAGACCGCCAAGGTCGACCGGGTTGAGGAACGACGTTTGGCGGCGCAGGGGTTTGTTCTAGCGCTGGGCGGACGGGTGCCATGGTCATGCCCTAACTATACGCTGGTTTTGAAAGACATGGCTCATTTCCAGCTGGGTTGTGGCACACCCAAGCAGTCAGTTTGGCCAAATCTCCCGGTTTACGGAAGTGGGCTGGGCCAACCTGCCAGGCAGGAGTACGTTGCTTCTGGGTGGACTACTTCCGTACGAGAAGGGCTCGCAACGATGACACGTTGACGGTGACGCAGACTCGCTTGGATCTGACTGACCGTTTGGCGCTCACCAGGACTGCACCGAACAGCTCCAATCGAATCATTTTCGACGCGCAGACAGAGTTACGGGGAGGACGTTACGTAATTGTGGAGGTCCTCGGATCGGGAGGCGAGGGGGTCGTCTACCGGGCGCACGACACGGTGCGCGGTGAAGAGATCGCGATCAAAGTGCTGCACCTGGATGATGGTGTTGCGATCCCACAGCTAAAACGGGAATTTCGCTTCCTTCGCGATCTGGTGCACCCCAATTTGCTCCCCCTCTACGAGCTTGTGGTCGAGCGACAGTTGTCGTTCTTCACCATGTCGTACATTCAGGGCGAGGATTTTTTGACCAGCGTCGAGATGGGGCAACCGCTGGCATCGTTGACCATTCAGCTCGCTGATGTGCTGCATTTCTTGCACCGAACAGGGCGTGTTCACCGCGACGTGAAGCCCAGCAACATTCTGGTGCGGCCCAGCGGTGAACTAGTGCTCATGGACTTTGGCATCGGTCTGGACCTCAACGTGAGGCATGGAGAACGCCAAGGAGTCATGGGCACGCCACGCTACATGGCGCCGGAAGTGCTCGCTATGCGCGGAGCCAGCCAGAAAAGCGACGCGTATTCACTGGGCGTGTTGCTCTATGAGGCGCTCACCGGTCAGCATCCTCAACCGAGCGGCAGGACACAACTCAACCAGATGGACGGGTTTGACCCACGCCTGATTGAGGAGGGAGTATCGGAGAGTTGGGCGAGTTTGGTTCGCGGCCTGACAGAGCCAGACCCAGAGAAGCGGTTCTCCGTAGAGACCTGCATCCAACTGCTGCAGGATTCTCGCAACTCGTCGTCCCGGTTTTCGACGCTCGCTCCCGCCGATAGCTTTGGATTCTCGGGACGAACGTCCGAGCTCGCTCGACTGCAGGCGGCGAAAGAGTGGGTGCGTGACGGGTTCTCGCCGTTCGTTGTCAGGGTCGAGGCGCGCAGCGGGATGGGAAAGAGCGCCCTGCTCAGGCACTTCTTGGCCACTCAGACGGATAGCATCGTGCTCAAAGGCAGATGCAGCGAGCACGAGCTGTTGCCCCACAAGGCCATCGACGGCGTCGTGACGGATTTGGTCGACTACTTGCGGACTCGGCCGGATGAATTTCAGCTGGAAGTGCTGTCAGAGGCGGATGCAGCCATCCTCACCCAACTCTTTCCGGAATTCTCGCTGCTGCCAGCGTATCATCGACTGTCCACCGAAGTGCTCCAATTTGGCGACTACCGCGCCATGCGGCAGCGCGCCTATCTGGCCCTTGCCGGCGTCTTGTCGCGGTTGTCTATCGAACAGTCGCTGATCGTTGCTATCGATGACCTCCAATGGGGTGACCTTGACTCTGGCAAGTTGATTGGTGAGGTGTTTGGCGGGTCGGATCGCCCCAACTGTCTCTTGATCTTGAGCTATCGGAGCGAAGAACGCGGCAACAGCGAATGCCTGGCTGAGGTGTTCGACCGCAAGCCCGGGCTCGGTGACGACGTGCCAGGGACCACCATTGAGCTTGGACCGCTCTTGCCCCTGGAGGCAAACCTACTGCTGAACGAAATCGTCGGCCCCGGCCGGCGGGAGTCCGTGGAGCAAATCATCGCCGAAGCGGGTGGGTCGCCGCTGCTCTTGACGGAGATGGCGGCTCACGTAAGGAGCGCATTTGGGCTCAAGACAGTGGGCGCCACGACGGAAATCATGCGCTCGATCGTCGCGAGTCGGATCGAGCTGTTGGGTGAGCCGTCGCGAGACGCATTTTACCTCTTGTGTTGCTGTGGCGGACGCACGGACGTCACTTTGTTGTCCGAGTTGAGTCATTGCTCGGGCGATCTCCTGGTGCGGCAACTGGAGCAGGCGCGCTTGGCCAGTACCCGTCAGGGGGGCATGTGGATTGAGCCACTGCACGATGCCGTGCGTGAGTCCACGCTGCTCGACTTGCATGATGACGCCGCTGCGTTGCACCTGCGGCTCGCCGAGGCACTCGTGCGCCGCGCGGGAGACCCTGCTGAGATAACGCGTCACTTTCACGCTTGTCGCGACGCGCGCACCAGTGAGTGGGCGGAACGCGCTGCGGATGCGGCGACGCGGTCCTTTGCTCTGGCCACGTCCATCAGCCTCTATCGACTTGCCTTGTCCACCGCTAGTGCTGATCCCGCGCGTGACATTTCGCTTCGCAATCGCCTGGCAGACATGCTGGCCGATGCAGGTCGGGGCGCCGAGGCCGCACCCATCTACGCTCAACTCGCCACCGAGGTGCCCTTAGACCGGGCCATCGAGTTACGTAGGCGCGCGGCTGAGCAGTGGTTGATTACCGGAGACTCTCAACGTGGCACGGAAGTCTTGTCGGAGGTTCATCGTCAGGTGGGGCTCAAGTGGCCTCAAACTGCGGTCGGCGCCTTAGGCGCACTGATCTATCATCGGGGTCGTTTGGCGCTCGTGGGCGATGCGGGGATACGAAACGCGCTGCGCGACCAATCCGAGCGGACGCGCCGCGCGGAGCAAGGCGATCAAGCGGCCACGCCGGTCAACCAGACGGTGCAGCGCCAACTTGCCGCCTGCCGCGCCGCATGGCCCATCGGCACGATCAGCGTCGTCCATGGCGCATCCAACGCGAGCCTGTTCTTGCGGCTGGCGTTGCGGTCGAGCACACCATCGGCCCTGAGCATCGGTTGCGCGATGGAGGCCATTTATCACGCAATCGGCGGGCCCAAAAATGCCCACAAAGTCGACCGCTGGATGAAGTATGCGGAGGCGATCGGACGCGATCATCTTGACTCGTATACCCGCGCCTTTCTCAGTTTCGCCTCTGGGCAAAATCGGTATCTCTCGGGCGATATGCAGGGGGCTCTGCCTGCTTTCGAGGAATCGGAGCGGTTGTTCCTCAAACACGGTCGCGGCGTGGCCTGGGAATTGAACTCAGGACGCATCTTCTGGTCCGACGCGCTCTTTTACCTTGGGCATCACCGTCAACTCGATCAACGATTTGTCGAGTGGATCGCGGACGCAACCGAGCGCGGCGACGACCACATCTTGGCGGCGTTGCAGATGGCCAAGGGTCCCCGTACAGCCCTGCGTGACGGTGACATAGAACTGGCAAAAGAGGAGATCGCCGAGGGCGCAGGGCGCTGGAATGCTCCGTACATCAGTTATCATCACCTTTCGGCTGGCGTGGGCAACGCATACGTCAACATCTATCGCGGAGCGCCCCGTGAAGCCCTCGCCACGATGCCCGAGCTCCGAGCGATGATGAAGAAGTCCTACATGGACCAGGTGCACGTGGCTCAAGTCCAGGTAGGGGGCATGGAGGCCATCGCCTCCCTCGAGGCGGCGGCTGATGAGCGGAACGTGAGCGTGCGGCGAGACCTGCTGCGTCGGGCCCGCCGCATGGCCCAGATGATGTTTTCACAGGGCGCGACCTGGTCCACCGGGTTGGCCCTGCAGTTTGACGCGTTGGCTGGTCTGATCGAAGCGCCCAGCACAGAGGGGATCGAACAGCTGCGTCAAGCCCAGGTCCTGTTTGAAGATGCCGGGATGCGCCTGCACGCAGCAGGGATCAACGGGCGCGTAGGCGAGCTCATTGGAGGCGATGAAGGAAAAGAACTGTTGGATCGTTGTCACGCTGTGTTCGCCCAAGCCGAAATAGGCGACTGGGTGAGCGGGCTGTCGTGCATCACACCTCGCGTGCTGCCGCGTTGACGAGAACTGGACTGTTTGATCAGGGACCCGACGTACGAGATTCGGGTAGCGTGAGTTCATTGCAGAGCGGCGTCGTACTCGGCGATCGGATCTGTGCTGGCCGCGATGTGCTGCAGCTCGACCAAATGCGGGTGTGAGAGCACCGCGTCACTGTAGCTGCGCACGGTGTCGCTGAGC
>Ga0315912_10001855_pt1 | contig 24141 bp, 18 predicted proteins | sample VfabasoilMG_FD_204469 | JGI IMG/M metagenome (GOLD analysis project Ga0315912, IMG submission 204469) | Garden soil microbial communities collected in Santa Monica, California, United States - V. faba soil | ecosystem: Environmental > Terrestrial > Soil > Garden | place: USA: California... | reverse complement strand
CGCCGGGTGCCGTCCAAGCTCAACCTGATCCCGTTCAACCCGTTCCCGGGCACGCGCTACGTGCGCTCGGACGAGGCCGCCATCCGCGAGTTCCAGAAGATCGTGCTCGACGCCGGCGTGCTCGCCATCGTGCGGCGCACGCGCGGCGAGGACATCGATGCCGCCTGCGGACAGCTCGCGGGCCAGGTGCAGGACCGCACGCGGCGCAGCCGCACGCTGCGCGCGGCGCGGGAAGCCGAGGAGCGCGCGCATGCCGCGTAGCCTCGCCCGCCGGGCAGCGATCGCCGCCGTGGCCCTGGTGCTGTCCTGTGCGGGTTGCGGCAACGATTTCACGCGCAAGTCGAGCACCGTGCGCACGCCGCCGTCGCCCGACGTGTCGTCCAAGAGCGATCCCAAGCGCGCCGCCGAGATCAACCTCGGGCTGGCCCAGGGCTATTTCGGGCAAGGCAACCTGAAGGATGCGATGACGAAGGTCGAGCGCGCCATCCAGCTCGATCCCAAGCTCGCCGGCGCGCATACGCTGATGGCGCTGATCGACGAGCAGATCAACCGGATGTCGGAGGCCGACTTCCACCACAAGCGGGCGGTGGAGCTCGAGCCGAAGAATGGCGCGTTCCACAACAACTACGGCGCCTTCCTGTGCCGGCAGGGCAGGTTCGACGAGGCCGACGCCAGTTTCGCCAAGGCGCTCGCGGACCCGTTCTACGAAACCCCCCAGGTCGCGCTGGGCAACCGCGGCTCCTGCGCGTTGAGCGCGGGCAAGGCCGATGTCGCCGAGCAGTCGTTGCGCGCGGCGCTCAAGCTGCGGCCGGACGACCACGACGTGATGATGAACCTGGCGCGCGCGCTCTACGTCAAGGGCGACCTGCTCAAGGCGCGAGCTTTCGCGCAACGCTGCGTCGACAGTGGCAAGCCGACGGCCGAGGCGCTCGACCTCGCCCTGCAGATCGAACAGAAACTGGGCAATGACGGTGGCATCCAGGAATACCGCACCCGGTTGATGGCTGAATTCCCGAATTCCGACCAGGCCCGGCGCCTGGTGCAGTCGGAGGGCTCGAAATGAGTCGACGCAAGCGCGCACGGCGCGACGGTTCCTCGCCCCAGATCCCCATGGCGGCACCGGGGTTGGCAGCGGGTCCGATGAACGAGCCGGTGTCCGGCCCTTCCGCCGAGACAGGGGCCACCGAAAGGCCCTCCCCGATCGCGCTCGATCTCGGCATCGAGTCGCCCGATCCGGGCAGGCATGGTCGTCGCGCCCGCAAGGAACACCACGCCGCCGCGCCGGTCCCGGCGCAATCCGGCGCGGAGCCGCAGCTCCGGGCTTCGATTCCCGAGCCTGATGCGGTCTCCGCATCGCCAGCGCCGGTGCAGCTGCTCGGGCTGCCCGACGTGGCGATTTCCGAGGCGATCGTGATCGAGACCGGATCGCCGGGTCCGATCGACTCGCCCTCGACGGTGCTTCCGTCCGCACCTCGGCCGGTTGCCACCCAATCGGCCCGCTTCGGTACGCGCATCGCCGCCCTGCGTACCGAGAAGGGTTACACGGTCGAGGACGTGTCGCGGCGCTTGCGCGTGCCGGCTTCGGTGGTCAGCGATATCGAGGCCGAGCGTTTCCAGTCCCTGGGACCGCCGGTCTATGCGCGCGGTTACGTGCGCAGCTACGCGCGCCTGGTCGGCATGCCCGACGCCGCGGTGGCGCCGATCCTGGTCGAACTCGAGGCCGCTCCGGCCCTGATGCCCGCGTTGCCGAATCCGACCCGCACCAGCATGCCCTCGCGCCTGGCGACACCGGCGCTCTATGCGCTGCTGACGGTGCTGCTCGTGGTGCCGGCGGCGGTCCAGGTCTACCAGCGCAGCCTGGCACCTTCCGTCGGCGATCCTGCCAACTCGACGACCGCGGTCGAGACCGGCGGTGCCGCGACCGTCGAGTCCGCTCCTGGCGCGGCGCCCGTCGCTGGAAACCCGAGTCCCGGCCCTGCGCAGGCCCCGGATCCCGGATACGGATTCGAAGAGACGACCCCGCCGAGCGAGGCCTCAACCGCGGGTTCTGCTCCGGCGACCGCGAAGCCGGCGCCGCCCGTGGCGCAACCTGTCGCCCAGGTGGGGGGCGCTCCGGTGCCCGCGCCTCCGGTGGCGGCGCGACCCGAGCCGCTGGCCGCCTCGCTGGCGCCGCTGTCGTCTGGCGCGCAGCGCATCCCGGGCACGGTCCAGCGTGTTTGGCTTAAACTCTCCCAGTCGAGCTGGGTCGAATTGACCGGCACCGACGGTTCGCGCATCGAGTACGCCATGCTTCCCGCAGGCACGGTGCGCGAGTACCAGATCTCGGGCAAGGCCCTGCTGCGCATCGGCAACGTCACTGGCGCCGACCTGCGGGTGGATGGCCGCAGCGTGGATCTGGCGTCCTACGCCCGGGCGAACGTCGCCCGGGTAAGTCTGGGCGAAGCGGATACGCCGGCACCCGCACTCTGAGGTCCGGTCGCCCCGTTGCCCCCTCCGGTGCGGTATCGTGCCGGGCTCCCCGTGGGCGTGCCTCGTCGCGCGGCCCCTGAATCGTTTGGAGTATCGATGGCTATCGAATTGTTGGACGAGCACGAGCAGTCCGAAGTCGTGCGCAAGTGGTTGAAGGACAACGCATCCACCATCCTCTGGGGCGTGATCGGAGGCCTGGTGCTGGTCGGTGGCATGAACTACTGGGATCGCTATCAGCGCGATCGGCAGGAACAGGCCGAGGACCAGTACCTGGCATACACCGAGGCCCTGGCCGGCAAGGACGAGAAGGCGATCCAGGCCGCCGAACAGGCGATCCGGGACAAGCATCCGGGCGCCGCCTATGCAAGCTTCGCGGCCCTGGAGACGGCCGACACGCAACTGGTCGCCGGCAAGGCCGACGACGCGGCGGCCGAGCTGGAGTTCGTGCGCAAGAACGCGCCCTCGGCGGAACTGAAGGAACTCGCCACGTTGCGGCTCGCGCGACTGCGCGTGAGCCAGGGCAAGGCGCAGGACGCGCTGACCCTGATCGGTACGCTCAAGCCCGAGGCGTTCAAGCCCATCGCGCTCGAGATCAAGGGCGACGCGCTGGTCGCGCTCGATCGCGGAGCGGAGGCACGCACGGCCTACGACGAGGCGCTCACCGTGCTCGACGCCACCTCCGGCACGCGTGCGTTCCTCGAGATGAAGCGCAACGAGCTCTCCGCCGCGGTACCGGCGCCGGTCGCCGCCACGCCCACTCCCACCCCAGCCAAGAGCGGCCCATGACCTCGACCCGCGCGATCCTGCTGGCCCTGGCGCTGGTCCCCGCGCTGGGCGGTTGCAAGTGGCTCAAGTCCCCCGGCAAGGACAATGTCGAGCCGCCCGCGGAACTCACCGAGATCAAGGGCGAGTTGCCGGTCCAGAAGCTGTGGTCGCACGACCTGGGCGACGGCGTGGGCAAGTCGGGCACGCGGCTCAAGCCCGCGTACCGCGAAGGGCGCCTATACGCGACCGATGGCGACGGCAACGTGGTCGCGCTCGATGCGGAGCGCGGCAGCCAGGTGTGGAAGACCGACACCGATACCGAACTGGGCAGCGGTCCCGGACTGGGTGGCGGGATCGTCGCCGTCGGTTCGCTGCACGGCCAGGTGATCGCGCTCGACGCCTCCGACGGGCATGAGCTGTGGCGCGCGGAAGTCTCCTCCGAAGTGATCGCCACGCCCGCCGTCTCCGGCGACCTGGTGGTCGCGCGTGCGCACGACGGGCGCCTGTACGCGCTCGATGCCAAGGACGGGACGCGTCGATGGGTATTCGACCGCACCGTGCCCCTGCTCAGCCTGCGCGGCAACGGCGCACCGGTGATCGCCGGCGACCGCGTGCTGGTGCCGTTCGACAACGGCAAACTGATCGCGCTGAAGCTCAGCGACGGTGGCCAGGTCTGGGAACAGACCGTGGCGAACCCAGAGGGCCGCACCGAACTCTCCCGCATGGTCGACATCGACGGCGACATCGCGGTGGGCAGCGGCGAGGTGTACGCGTGCACCTACCAGGGCCAGATCGCGGGCGTGACGCTCGATGCCGGCCGCCAGCTGTGGACGCGCGAATTCTCGGCCTATGGCGGCATCGCCACGGGCGGCACCCAGTTGTACGCCGCCGACGCCGACGGCACCGTGTGGGCATTCGACGCGCGCAGCGGCGGCTCCCTGTGGAAGCAGGACGCGCTCGCGCACCGTGCGCTCAGCACGCCCGCAGCCGTGGGCAACCTGGTCGCCGTCGGCGATTTCGAGGGCTACGTGCACTGGCTCAAGTCCGATACCGGCGAGCTGGTCGCGCGTACCAAGCTCGGCGGTGGTGGCGTGCGCGCCGCGCCGGTGGCCGCGAACGACGTGCTGTTCGTGACCTCCGCCAAGGGCGACCTCGCGGCGTTCCGCGTCTCCGGCGGCTGAGGCCGGCGCAGACCGCGACGCACCGAGTCCATCCATGCTCCCCGTCGTCGCCCTGGTCGGCCGGCCGAATGTCGGCAAGTCCACGCTGTTCAACGTGCTCACGCGCACGCGCGATGCGCTCGTGCACGACCAGCCGGGCCTGACCCGCGACCGCCACTACGGCGTGTGCCGCCTGGGCACGCGTCCCTTCATCGTGGTCGACACGGGCGGGCTGAGCGGCGAAGAGGAAGGGCTCGCGGGCAAGATGGCGCAGCAGGCGCGCCAGGCCGTGGAAGAAGCGGCGGTGGTGGTGTTCGTGGTCGACGTGCGCGACGGCTACCTGCCGCTCGATCGCGACATCCTGGCCGAACTGCGACGCCGCGGACGGCCGCCCGTGCTGGCCCTGAACAAGTGCGAGGGCCTGGATCCGACGAACGCGCTGGGCGAATTCTCCGCCAGCGGCGCGGCCACGCTGCTGACCCTGTCGGCCGCGCATCGGCAGGGCATCGACGCGCTGGTCGAGACCCTGGTGAAGGCGCTGCCGCCGGTTCCCGAGGCGGGCGAGGGTGAAAGCACCGAGACGGGCGTGCGCATCGCCGTGGTGGGCCGTCCGAACGTGGGCAAGTCCACGCTGGTGAACCGGCTGCTGGGCGAGGAGCGCGTCGTCGCCTCCGAGGTGCCCGGCACCACGCGCGACGCCATCCACGTGCCGCTGGAGCGCGACGGCAAGCGCTACACCCTGATCGATACCGCGGGGCTCCGGCGCCGCGGGCGGGTCGAGGATGCGGTCGAGAAGTTCTCGGCGATCAAGACCATCGCCGCGCTCGAGGAATCCGACGTCGCCGTGGTCATGCTGGACGCAAGCGAGGGCGTCACCGACCAGGACTCCACCGTGCTCGGCTACGCGATTTCCGCCGGCCGCGCGCTCGTGGTGGCGATCAACAAGTGGGACGGCCTGGACGACTATCGGCGCGAGCGCTGCCGCACCGAGCTCGATCGGCGCCTGGACTACGCGACATACGCGGCGAACGTGTTCATCTCGGCTAAGCACGGCTCCGGGCTCGGTGAACTGATGACCGCGGTCGATCGCGCCTATCGTTCCGCCAGCCGCGACTTCACCGCGCACGAACTCACCGAGGCGCTCGCCGCCGCGGTCGAGGCGCACCAGCCGCCGGTCACCCAGGGCCGGACGGCGAAACTGCGCTACGCGCACCAGGGCGGGCGCAATCCGCCGGCGGTGATCATCCACGGCAACCGCATCAAGTCGCTGCCCGATTCCTACAAGCGCTACCTCGAGAACTTCCTGCGCAAGCGCTTCAAGCTCGTCGGCACGCCGGTGCGGCTCGAGTTCCGCGAGGGGGCGAACCCGTTCGCGGGGCGCCGCAATCCGCTGACGGATCGGCAGATCAAGAAGAAGCGGCGCCTGATCCGTCACGTCAAGCGCTGACGGGATCCCCGCGCCGGCGCCGGCGAGTCGACCCGATGCAAACGCGAACAGGCAGCGAACGCGTCACGGCGGTGATCCTCGCCGGTGGCGAAGGCACGCGCGCCGGCGGACGCGACAAGGGACTGATCGAACTCGACGGCCGCCCGCTGGTCGAACACGTGCTCGCGCGGATCGCGCCACAGGTCGACGAGGTGGTGTTGTCGATCGCGCGCAACGCGGAGGGTTACGCGCGATATGGCCAGCGCTTATTGTTCGATCAGGGCCCTGCGTACCAGGGACCGCTGTCCGGCATCCGTGCCGCGTTGGGTGCATGCACCACGCCGTGGTTGGCGACAGTGCCGGTGGATGCGTGCGGGTTTCCCACTGACCTGGTCGCGCGCCTGTTGCGCGGCTGCATCGATGCGGGCGCCGTCGCGGCGGTCGCGCACGATGGCGCGCGAACGCAACCGCTGTTCGCGATCTATCGCAGCGACCTTGCGCCGGTTCAACTGGATGTCGACGCCGTCTGGCGATTCCAGTCGACCATCGGGGCGCTCGTCGTGCCATTCGCGGATGCTTGCTTCGACAACCTCAACGAGTGGCCCTGCCACGACTGACAGCACCCAGGCGCGGCACCTGTCGAGGTCGTTGCCGAGGGCTCGAACGGTTACGGTCCACTGGTGGTCGATCCGATCGCGCCGCTACAATGCGCTCTTTCGCCCAACAACGACCTCCGTCCAGGTCCCTACATCGACCGGCGTGTGTTGCAGACCCCGCCCGGCACCAGCGCCCTGTTCGGGCGCTGACGTATTCAGGCGCGAGCCCGGACGTCGCCTGTCTGTCCGCCGGATTCAACGGAATGATTTCTCGGATGTGGATTTCCGCCCCGATTGAGGTCCACCTTCGTCGCGCGTTGCCGCCCAGACCATTTTCAGCGGCCGGCCTGGGATTGGCGGCGCTCGCGCTACTCGCGACAGCGAACCCGGCGGCATCGATGGAGCGAGTCTCTGCGCCCGGTTCCTCCCCGGCGACCACCATCGTCGGAGACGGAGACTCGACCATCGGCGCGAACCGCAGCATTTCCACGGACGGGCGCTACGTCGTTTTCACCTCCAGCGCGAGCAACCTGGTGGCTGGCGACACCAACGGCGCGAGCGACATCTTCCGGCGGGACCTAAGCACGGGTACGACACTCCGCGTGAGCGTGGGTGCGGCCGGCGAGCAGGGCAACAGTTGGAGCAGTTCGCCTTCGATCTCGGCCGATGGTCGATATGTCGCCTTCGTTTCGGCCGCGACGAACCTGGTCCCTGGCGTCCATCCGACTTGTCCGCAGGCTTTCCTGCGCGACCTGGACCTGGGCGTGACGCTTCGCACCAGCACCACAGGACCAGGGGGCGCCATCCTGACCTGTGGCTTCGAGACGATCGTGTCACCGGACGCACGCTATGTCGTCTACGTTGGCAGCGGGATGTTCCTGCTCGATCGCCAAACGCAGGTGATCGAGTGCGTCAGCGTCAACAACGACGGGCTGGCCGCGAACGGCTCGGTCGGCTCACCTTCGATTTCCGCCGATGGACGATTCGTCGCGTTCCAATCCACTGCGACCAATCTCGCCCCTGGCGTGCCCGAAGACGAGTACCGATCTCGAGTCTACGTGCACGATCGCCTCACAAGGCGCACCACGCTTGGCTCGGCCACCGAATCCGGCGAACTACTCGATGGTCCCGCCTTCACCCCGTTGCTGTCAGATGACGGGCACTACCTGGTTTTCGGCGCATCGGCGACGAACGTCGTATCCGAGGTAAAGGACCAGCGCTTCCACGTCTATCGACACGACCTGTCGACCGGCATGAACCTGCTCCTCTCCAGGACGCAGGGCGGTGTGGCGGCTGGCGGCTATGCGGGATCCGTTTCTGCCGAGGGTCGGTACGCCACCCTCATCTCCGAATCCGACGCGTATGCGGCAAATGGCCTGCCTTGGACGTTTGACGTCTTCCTGGCCGACGCTCAGACCGGCGCGATCGAGCAACAGAGTGTGGGTCCCTCCGGGGAACTCTCTAACAACTTCTGCAATGGCGCGAACATCACGCCGGATGCACGCTTTGTTGCGATTAACTGCAAAGATCCGGCTTGGGACGCCAGCGACGCAAACGAGCGCTACGACGTCCTGCTTCGCGATCGCAACGACCAGTCCGTCACCCGCGTGAGCCAGGCTGATATCAGCGGTCCTTTTCCCGCGGCCACGGCAAATGGCCCGAGCCAGGTGCCGTCGGTGTCCACCGACGGGCGCTTCGTGAGCTTCCTGTCGACCGCGAGCAACCTGTTGGCGGGGCTCAAGCCCAATGCGACCTACCTTTACGTGAAGGATCGGGCCACCGATGCCGTCGTTCTTGCAAACGTCGACAGCGCAGGTGCATACGCCAACGGTGACACCTTTGAAAATGCCCTTTCCGGTGACGGCCAGTTCGTCGCCTTTTCCTCCGATGCATCGAATCTGGTCGCGAACGATGGCAATGGCAAACGCGACATCTTCGTTCGCGACCTCGTCGCGAACATCACCGAGCGGATCAGCGTCGGCATCGACGGTGCCGAGGCGAACGACAAGAGTTCCGATCCTCGGATTTCCACCGATGGCCGATACGTGGCGTTCCTGTCGAGCGCATCGAACCTGGTGTCGGGAGATGGCAACGGCAAGCCAGATGTTTTCGTTCGTGACCGCATGGCCGGATCCACGTTGCGCGCGACGCTGGATTCGCAGGGTGCTGAGTCTAACGTCTGGACGAGCTACGCCTGGGCGTTGTCCGGCGACGGTGTGCATGTCGCGTTCATCGGGTATCAGTACCCGGCATACGGTGAGGTCTTCCTTCGGAACCTTGCCACGAGTACGACAACGCTGGTTAGCGTCAGCAACGCCGGAGATCCATCCGATGGATACAACGAATGGCCAGCGCTGTCTTTCGATGGACGATACGTATACTTCTTGTCGGGGGGCTCGTTACTGTTTGACGGCGAGCCGCCAGAATGCGATCAATGCGTTTTTCGGCGAGACGTGGTCGAGGGCGTGACCGCTCATGTTGAGTTCGTTCCCCCTCCCGCTCGAAACCAGCTGAGCCACCTCAGCGTCTCTTCGGATGGGCTCATGCTGGCGTTTAATTTGAGCTACGTGCCGCAGTTCCACGAGTCCGAGCCACCTTACAGGTCCGACGTGTTCGTCCTCGATGTCGAAAGGCGAACTGCACGCATCGCGAGTCTTGGACCGTCGGAGGCGCCAGTCGAAGGTGTTCCGACGCACGAAGCGTTGCTGGGGTCGATCAGTGCCGATGGACAGTCCGTGGTGTTCTCGACGAACGATCCCGACGTCCTTCCGGGCAACGTCGCCGGCGTGCGACAGGTCTACCTGACGCAAACACCCGTCGTCTTCTTCACGGATGGATTCGAAGATCCGTAGAGCCGCCTCGAATGATGTGGCGTCGACGTCGAGGCCGGTGCCACTTCCGTGTCGCGACCGAGCCCGAAATTGGCGCGGCAATCCGTGATCGAGTTGGGTCACCGCGTTGCGCGCAAAGCCGACTGGGGGCGAGTCGTCCCGTGTCGGGTTTCGCGCGCTGACACGCACTCCAATGGATTCCCGGTGTGTTGATCGGTCGAGTGTGGCTACTGCGCGCGATAGGTGAACCAGGTGAGGAAGGCGATGCCGTCACCGGTGCGGTCGAGCAGGAGGCCTTCGCCACTGCGCGAGGCGCCGCCCCACCAGGCGCCGACGAACCAGTTCGGGTCGGAGGGTTGGGCGAAGCCGTCGGCGAGGCAGCGCGCGCTGATCTCGTTGGAGAAGAACCGCTGCAGCGGATAGCCGCCGGATCCGAAGCCCCCGCTGTTCGCGCCGGTGGAATCCCACGTGAGGTTCGCCGTGGTGCAACTGGTGAACTCGATGCGCACGGTGCCCCAACGCTTGGTCACCACCTCGCCAGTCGCGAACGCGGCGCCGAAGTGGGCGCCCGTTCCGGTCACGGCCTGGGTGACTTCGATGCGCTTGTTGACGATCGGTGCCGAACCCGCGACCCAGAACTGGGTGCTGAGCTGGCTCTGGTCCACGGTGGCGTTCGCGGGATTGGGAATGAGGGCGAGGAAGGTCGGGCCATCCAGCCCGCCCGAGTTCGCGGTGACCAGTTGCGAACGTCGCGCGCCGGTGTCCGGGTCGAACTTGAACACGCCGCCGTTGTCGATCACGAGCAGGCTGCCGTCGGGATGGAACACCATGCCGGTGGGGCGGAACAGGCCGCTGATCAGCTGGCGCACGAAGGCGCCGTCGCTGGTGCGGAACTCGAGCACCTGGCCGCTGCCTTCGCCGGTGACCAGGAAGGTCTGGCCGCCGGGACGGAACAGGATGCCGCGCGTCTCGTTCAGGCCGTTGGAGCGCGCCGGGATGAAGGTGCCTTCCAGGGTGCCGGTCTGCGGGTCGTAGCGGACCACGTTGTCGCCGTCGTAGGCCGGCACGTACAGGCGTCCGTCGGGACCGAACACCAGGCCGTTGTCCGGCCCGTTCAGTCCGCCGGCGCGGGAGGCGATGGCATCGCCGATGAGCACGCCGGCACTGGTGTAGCGGCGCACGGCATCGATGTTGTACTGGCCGATGTAGATCTCGCCGTTCGGCGCGAAATCGAGGCCGGTGATGCCGCCGCCGGGGCTCGCGATGAAGGTGTCGACCTTCGCGAAGGTGTCCGCGCGGTAGCGCAGCACCGCGTTCGTCACCTCGGCGATCACGTAGAGCTCGCCGTTGCGCAGGCGCACGGCCTGGGCGCCGCGGATCTGGCCGTCGGCGTCCAGGGTGCGCAGGAAGGTGCCGTTGCAGGCATCATAGATGTGCACGTTGCTGAAGTAGCCGCTGACCAGCAGCAGGTGGGAACAGGTCGATTGCGCGGCAGCGCCCAGGGGCAGTGCGAGCAGGAGCAGCAATCCGGACATGCGGGCGATGAGCGACATGGAAGACGACCTCGGGGTGACCAGCGGTGCCGGCCAGATTGGCGGCCGACGGTCGCCGGAACCTGACGGGAACCTCCTTTTTTCCTCCCCGCGTGCCATTCGATGCGCGCGCGCGTTGCAAAAGGCGCCATGAGCGGTCCCGACGCACCCTGCCGGATCGGTGACTGGCGTTTCGATCCCACGCGCAACGAGCTGTCGCGCGGCGGTGAGTCGCGACGCCTGCCCCGTCGGGAGATCGCCCTGCTGGCCCGCCTGGTGGCGAATGCCGGCCAGACCGTGAGCCGCGAACAACTGCTCGCGGAGGTCTGGTCGCGGCGCATGGTGAACGACGAGGTGCTCTCGCGCGCGATCGCCGAACTCCGGCGCGCGTTGGACGACGACGCCCGCAATCCGCGCTACATCGAAACGATCTCGAAGGTGGGCTACCGGCTGCTGGTCATGCCCGAGCCCGATCCCGAGGCGTTCGCGCCAGCGACGGAATCCGGGCCCGCCACCGGCGAACCCGGTTTCGACGCCTCTCCCCGCGCCGCGCGCAGGCACGGGAGGGTAGTGCTGCTGGCCGTGCTCGTCGCCGTCGTCGCCGGCCTGGGTTATCTCGGATGGAAGCGCAGTGTCGTCGCGGATCCCCTGAGCGTGGAGAACCTGCTGCGCACGCGCCCACTGACCAGCGATCCCGGCTGGGAGATGACGCCGCGCTTCACGCCCGACGCGCGTTCGGTGCTGTATGCGCGCGTCGAACGCAGCGAAGACGAGAAGACCACCCTGAGGCTGAGGTCGCTCGACGGATCGGTCGATGAGACGCTGCTCGACGATGGCCACTGGAACCTCTGTCCCGTGGCCTCGCCCGACGCTACCCGGCTCGTCTGGTTGCGCCTGGGCGACGAGTCCTGCCGCGTGATGGAGCGCCCGCTGCTCGGGGGCGCCGTGCGCGATCTCGCCGCCTGCCGCAAGGGCCTGCGCAGTTGTCCCGACTTCTCGCCCGACGGGACCTCGCTGGTGTTCACCGGCGCCTCGGCGGACGACCGCCACGGGCCGGGCCTGGTGCGCATGGACCTGGCCACGCATGCCATCGTCGCGCTGAGCCGCGACACGCCGTCGGACCAGTTGGACTTCGCGGCGCGCCATTCGCCGGACGGGTCGCACGTCGCATTCCAGCGCGGCGACGGCTTCGGCGGCTACTACCACGTCGTGCCCGCGGCTGGCGGACCCTCGCGCTCGCTCGATGAGCGCCGCGAACTGAACTATGGCGTCACCTGGTCGTCGGACGGGCGACGCTTGCTGGTGGCCAGCGATGCCATGGGATACCGCGCGCTCGTCGTACGCGACGTCGAGACCGGCGCCGCCCGCCTGCTCGGTGCGCGCGGCGCACGGTTCCCGGACCTGGCGGCGAACGGCGCGCTCGTTTGGGAACAGGCCGAATACGACGCGAACCTGTGGCTGGTCGACCTCGCGGGCGGCGCGCCGGCCAAGCAGCTCACCCAGGCCCGGCGTTACGACGCGCAGCCAGAGTTTTCGCCCGACGGCCGCCGCATCGCCTTCCTCTCCAATCGCGACGGCAACGAGCAGCTGTACCTGATCGACCTCGACGCCGGCACGGAGCGGCTGGTGCCGACCCTGCGCGAGCAGCGCTGGTCCCAGGTGTCGTGGTCGCCCGACGGCACCCGCCTGGTCGCCACGACGTATGCGGCCCAGTCCGTGCGCGCGTGCGTGCACGTGCTCGAGAGCGCGCGCACGGAATGCCCCGAGGCGCTCGACGGCGTGGAGTCGGCGCGCTTTGCCGACGATGGCGCCTTCCTGGTGCTGCGCGAATCCGGCGGCGAGCGCATCCTGCAGCGGCTCGATCCCGCGACGGGTGCCGTGCACGAACTCGCGCGTGGAGTCGACCGCTACCTTCCGCTCGGCGACGCGCTGATCCTGCAGCGCAGTGGCACCGAGGGCCTCGTGTTCATCGCGGCGGACGGTCGAGAACGCGCGCTCGCGCAGTCGTTCGGCCGCATCACCAAGGGCACCTGGACCGCGACGCGCGACGCGGCCTACATCGGCCTTGCCGGTGGCGCATCGAGCCTGTCGCCCGGCATCCATCGCATCCCGCTCGATGGCGGACCCTCCTCGCTGGTCGGTCAGGATTGGCCGCAGGCCCTGGGGAATTCGATCTCCGTCTCGCGCGACGGGCGCCAGGCGGTGCTGGTGAAGACCGATCGGCTCGACCTCGACTTGCACTGGGTCCCGCCGCCGTGAGGGGCGACGCGGGCATTCCGGCGGACTGATCCCATGCACGACTTCCACGCCGCGCGCGCGCTGGTGCGTGCCACGCTTGCCGATCGCGCGCTCGACACGGAGCGGTTGACGGTGGCATCCGCGCGCGGACGCGTCCTCGCGGCGCCCCTCGCGGCCGCGCGCGACCTGCCGGGTTTCGTGCACTCGGCGATGGATGGATACGCGTTCGACGGCGCCGCCCTCGGTGCCGACGGCGAGGCCGGGTTCCGGCTCGTGGGCACCATGCTCGCGGGGACGGCGCGGCCGAGCACGATCGTGGCGGGCGAGTGCGTGCGCATCGCGACCGGCGCACCGTTGCCCGCGGGCGCCGATACCGTGGCGATGCAGGAGAACTGCGAGGTCGACGGCGAGCAGGTGCGCGTGCGCGCGACCTCGGCAGGCGCGAACGTCCGGCAGGCCGACGACGACTATCGCGCGGGCGACGCGCTGCTCGCGGCGGGTGCGATCCTGTCGCCCGCGGCGCTCTCGACGCTCGCCGCCTTCGGTCTCGTGGACGTGGCGGTGCGGCGTCGTGCGCGCGTGGGCGTGCTCGTCACCGGCGACGAACTGGTGGCGCCGCCGGCCGAACCGGGCTACGGCCAGCGCTACGACTCCAACGGCACGTTGTTGTGCACGCTGCTGGCCCAGCATGGAGCCGAGGCGCGGCACGTGCATGTTCGAGACGATCCCGTCCTGATCGGCATCGCGCTCGATGCGCTGCTCGACGATTGCGACCTGGTGCTGAGCACGGGTGGTGCGTCGGTCGGCCTCGCCGACCACCTGCCGACGCTTGCCGCGGCGCGCGGCGAGGTGCTGTTCCACAAGGTGCGCATGCGCCCAGGCATGCCCGTGCTGTTCGCCCATTGCCGCGGGCGGCCGTACTTCGCGCTGCCGGGCAATCCCGCCTCGGTGTTCGCCACCTTCGTCGCGTTCGTGCGTCCCGCGCTGGCGGCGCTCTCGCTCGCGCCGGCGCTCGATCCGCCGCCGCATCCGGTGCGATTGGTCCAGGCCATCGCGAAGCGGCACGCGCGTCTCGAACTGCGTCGTGCGCACCTGTCCTGGTCCGGGGACGGCGTTCGCCTCGCGCTGCCGCACCCGGTGCTCAGTTCCGGGGCGTTGCGCAGCGTGGTGGAGTCCGACGCGCTGATCGAACTCGCCGCCGAACGCGAGCGATTCGAGCCGGACACCGTGGTGCCAGCCTATCCGCTCGCCCTGGCTTGATTTGCGCGCGCTGCCGCCGCATCGTGTCGGACATGGACCCGCCCGCCGCCGCCATCCGCGAACTCGACGTCGACAGCGCGCTCGCGCGCCAACGGGCAGGGATCCCGCTGGTCGACGTGCGCGAGCCGGGCGAGTGGGCGCTGGGTTCCCCGACGGATGCCTGGCGCATCCCGCTGGACCAGGCCGCCGAGGCCGTCGCCGCGCGCGTGCCGGCGCTGGACTCGGAGATCCTGCTGATCTGCGCGAGCGGCATCCGTTCGCGGCGCGCGGCGGAGGCGCTCGCCGCACGCGGGTATCGCCGGCTCGCATCGGTCACCGGCGGCTTCACGCAGTGGCGCGCGCGCGGGCTCCCGTTCGAATCCCCCAGCGCCCTCGAGCCGGCTGCGCGAGAGCGCTACAGCCGTCATCTGCTGCTGCCGAACGTGGGGGAGGCGGGGCAGCTCAGGCTGGCGAACAGCCGCGTGCTGCTCATCGGCGCCGGCGGCCTGGGTTCGCCGTCGGCGCTCTATCTCGCGGCGGCGGGCGTGGGCACGCTGCGTATCGCCGACGACGATCGCGTGGACCTGAGCAACCTTCAGCGCCAGGTGCTGCACGACACGCCGCGCGTCGGCTGGCCGAAGGTGCGCTCGGCCGAGCAGACGCTGCGGGCGCTCAACCCGCTGGTGCGGATCGAGGCGCGCGAGGAGCGCGCAGGGCCGGACAACATCGCGCGCCTGCTCGAGGGCGTGGACGTGGTGCTGGACGGGGCGGACAACTTCGCAACGCGATACCTGTTGAATGCGGCCTGCGTGGAGTCGGGAACGCCGCTGGTCTACGGGGCCGTGCAGCGCTTCGAGGGCCAGGTGAGCGTGTTCTGGCCGGCCCAGCCGGGCGGCGCGGGACCCTGCTATCGCTGCCTGTTCCCCGAGCCGCCCGCGCCCGGCGATGCGCCGAACTGCGCCGAGGCCGGCGTGCTCGGCGTCATGCCCGGGCTGATCGGCATGATGCAGGCGACCGAGGTGATCAAGCTCCTGCTCGGCATCGGCGAACCGCTCGTGGGCCGCGTGCTGTGCGTGGATGCGCTCGGTGCGCGCTACCGCGAACTCGCGCTTGCGCGTGATCCTGATTGTCCGGGCTGCGGCCCCGAGCGGCGTCCCGTGGTCATCGATGGGGCGCTCTGCTCCGCGTCCCCGTAGGGCGGAACCCGCAGGGGATCCGCCCTGCGAGCTGCGCGCTATCGCTGGTGGCGCGCCTTCCATTCCGCATACGGCATTCCGTACACCAGCTCCCGCGCACCCTCCTTGTCGAGCGTGGCGCCGCGTTCGTTCGCGGCCTCCCGATACCAGTCCGCGAGGCAGTTGCGGCAGAAGCCCGCGAGGTTCATCAGGTCCAGGTTCTGCACTTCGGTGCGCGCCCTCAGGTGCGTGACCAGGCGGCGGAAGGCGGCAGCGGCCGCGGCATCGTCGAGTTCCATGGCGTCTTCTCCTCGTTGCGCACAGTGTATCCGCCGCACCGGCTGGGCCGGACCGCGCCTTCCCGGCTAGAATTCGCGGCCCGCTCCCCGTCCACGATTCGCGCGCGACCGCGCGCGCCGACCACCGGCCACCGCCACGACATGACCGCCCGCCTGCTCGACGGCAAAGCGATCTCCGAAACCGTGCTCGCGAACGTGCGCGAACGCGTGCGCGCACGGCGTGACGCGGGACGTCCGGTACCGGGGCTCGCGGTCGTGCTCGTGGGCGGCCACGCCGCCTCGCGCGTCTACGTGCGCAACAAGCGGCGTGCGCTGGAGCTGGTGGGCTTCCGGGCGCACGACTTCGACCTGCCGGCGGATACCCCGCGCGAGGACCTGCTCGCGCTGATCGACCGCCTGAACCGCGACGAGACGGTGCACGGCATCCTGGTCCAGCTGCCGTTGCCCGCGCACCTGGACGCGAACGAATTCATCCACCGGATCAGCCCGGGCAAGGACGTGGACGGGTTCCATCCCGAGAACCTCGGACGATTGGCGATGCGGCAACTGGGCCTGCGCCCGTGCACGCCCAAGGGCGTGATGGTGCTGCTCCAGCACATCGACCGCCCGGTGCGCGGGCTCGACGCAGTCGTGGTCGGCGTGAGCAACATCGTGGGCCGGCCGATGGCGCTGGAGCTGCTCATCGCCGGGGCGACGGTGACGAGCTGCCACCGCTTCACGCGCTCGCTGCAATCGCACGTCGCGCGCGCCGACCTGCTCGTGGTCGCGGCCGGCAAGGCGGGACTCATCCCCGGCGACTGGATCAAGCCCGGCGCCATCGTCGTGGACGTGGGCATCAACCGCATGCCAGACGGCACCCTCGCCGGCGACGTCGACTTCGCCGGTGCCGCAGCGCGCGCCGACTGGATCACGCCGGTGCCGGGCGGCGTGGGGCCGATGACGGTGGCGATGCTGATGCAGAACACGCTCGAGGCGGCGGAGCTGTCCGAGCGCTGAACGCGGCCCGGTCCGGCGACCGACGGTTTCGAACCCGCATGGGAGACTTCGGGCAGGTCGACGAGGGGATCCTGCGGACCTCCCGCGTCGCTCGCGTTACAATCACGCCACTCATGGAACGAATCTGCATGCCGACGGTGTCTGCCTGGGTGCGCATCGCCGCGAGCCTCGTGCTGGCCCTGCTCCTGTCCGGATGCGCGGGCATCGCCTCGCGCGCGGGCGCGAGCCTGGGCCGGGACCTGAGCGCGGGTATCCTCAACCAGGACGATCCCGAAACCGTCGCGGCCGGCCTGCCGGCCTATCTCGTGCTGCTCGACGGGCTGCTCGACGGCAATCCCGACGACCCGGCACTGCTGCTCTCGGCCGGCAAACTCTACGGCGCCTATGCCGGCTCCTTCGCCGAGGATCCCGCACGCAAGCAGCGCCTCGCCGCGCGCGCGGACGGCTACGTGCGCCGCGCCACGTGCGCGCGCGACCGCGCCCTGTGCGCCGTGCTCGACCAGCCCCACGACGCGTTCGCCGCGGTGGTCGCGAAGGACACCGATACGGAACTGCTGCACGCGCTCGCCGCGACCTGGATCACGCTGCTGCAGGCGCGCCCGGAGGACTTCGAGCTGATCGCGCGGCTGCCGGCGATCCAGACCCTGTTCGAGCGCGTCGAGGCCCTGGATCCGGCCTACGACGGCGGCAGCGCGCTGATGTACCTGGGCGTGCTGGACTGCCTGCGCTCGGAAAGCCTGGGCGGCAATCCGCAGCGCGGCATCGGACGCCTGGACCAGTCCGTGCAGCGCACGCAGGGCAGGAGCCTGATGCCCAAGGTGCTCGAGGCCGAGTTCTGCGCCCGGCTGGTGTTCGACCAGGCGCTGCACGACCGCCTGCTGGACGAGGTGCTGCAGGCGGATGCGCGCGCGCCGGGCCTCACCCTGATGAACACGCTCGCGCAGCGGCGCGCCGGCGCGCTGCGCGCGAGCGGCAAGGCGTACTTCGAATGAGCCTCGCCGCGCGTCGCGCGCGATCGGCCCAGGCTGCCACCCCCGGATTCCCATCCAAGATCGAACCCATGACCCCGATCCGCATCCTGCTGTTCCTGCTCGCCCTCTGCACGGGCTTCGCCGCGCACGCCGATACGCGCGTGATCAAGATCGCCACGGCCGCGCCCGAGGGCACCACGTGGATGAAGGAAATGCGCGCCGGCGCCGAGGCGGTGAAGGCGCGCACGGCCGGCCGGGTCGAGGTGAAGTTCTATCCCGGTGGCGTGATGGGCAACGATTCGGCCGTGCTGCGCAAGATCAAGCTCGGCCAGCTCCAGGGCGGCGCCTTCACCGGCGCCGAGCTCTCGCAGATCTACCGCGACGCGCCGATCTACAGCCTGCCGTTCCAGTTCCGCGACCAGGGCGAGGTCGACTACGTGCGCGCGAAGCTCGACGAGGACCTGCGCAAGGGCTTCGCCGCGAACGGCATGATCGCGGCCGGCATGGCCGGCGGCGGGTTCGTGTACCTGATGAGCGCGAAGCCGATCCGGACGCGCGAGGACCTGCGCAAGACCAAGGTGTGGGCGCCGCAGACCGACAAGATCGCGCAGGTCGCGCTGCAGTCCGGTGGCGTGGAGCCGGTGCTGCTGCCGCTGTCCGACGTCTACACCGCCCTGCAGACCGGCCTGGTCGAGACCGTGGGCAACACCACCTCGGGCGCGATCGCGTTCCAGTGGCACACGAAGCTCAAGCACGTCGTCGACCTCCCGCTGACCTATGTGATGGGCATGCTCGCGATCGACAAGAAGCCCTACGACGCGCTCGCGCCCGACGACCAGAAGGCGCTGGGCGAGGAGATGCAGAAGGCGTTCGACCGCATCGACCAGTCCACCCGCCGTGACAACGAATCGGCGCGCGCGGTGCTGGCCAAGCAGGGTCTCGACTATTTCGCGCCGCCGCCCGCCGAGGTGGCGTACTGGCAGGGCGTGGGCGAGGAGGCGGCGAAGCGCTTGAATGCCGATAACGCGTTCACGCCCGAGGTCTTCGCGCGGCTGAAGTCGCTGATCGCGGAATACCGCGCCAAGCCGGCGCCGGCCGCCAAGTGAGCGAACCCGCCCCGTCCCGGAGCGGAGTGCTGGCGCGCATCGAGGACTACTCGCTGGTCGCGCTGGTGGGCGTGCTCGTGGTGCTCGCGGGACTGCAGATCGTGCTCCGGCTCGGCTTCGAGTCCGGCATCGTCTGGGCCGACGCGCTCCTGCGCCACCTGGTGCTGTGGACCGCGCTGCTCGGTGCGATGACGGCGGCGCGCGAGGACAAGCATCTCGCCATCGACGCCATTTCGCGCTACCTGCCGCCGCGCAGGCGCGGTGCGCTGCGACTGCTCACGCACGGCGTCGCGGCGGTGGTCAGCGCGCTCCTGTGCTGGTACTCGGTCGGACTCGTCCGGCTCGAGATGGATGCCGGCGGCGTGGCGTTCGGGTCGGTGCCGTCGTGGGTCGGCGAGACGATCATGCCGGTCGCGTTCGCGGTGATCACCTGGCGTTTCGCGCGCCATGCCTGGAACGGCCTGTCGATCGCGCTCGGTCGCATCGCGGCGCCGGGCGAGGCGCCCGCGCCGTGATCTGGCTGCTCGCGCTCCTGCTGCTCGCGCTCGCGCTCGCGGGCGCGCCGTTCTTCGCGCTGATCGCGGCGGTGGCCATGCTCGGCCTGCACGCGGCGGACTACGACCTGACGGTGGCCGCGTCGGAATTCTACCGGCTCACCGAGATGCCCGAACTGGTGGCGATCCCGCTCTTCACCGTCGCGGGTTACCTGCTGGGCGAGAGCGGCGCGCCCAAGCGGCTGGTGCGGCTCACCGATGCGCTGTTCGGCTGGATGCCCGGCGGCCTCGCGATCGTCGCGATCGTCACCTGCGCGCTGTTCACCGCGTTCACCGGCGCGACCGGCGTCACCATCGTCGCGCTCGGTGCCGTGCTGTTCCCGGCCCTGATCCACGGGCGGTACCCCGAGAAGTTCAGCCTGGGCCTGGTCACCACCTCGGGCAGCCTGGGCATGCTGTTCGCGCCCTCGCTGCCCTTGATCCTGTACGCCGTGGTCGCGCAGCGCCTGGACGTCACGCCGCGCGTGGGCGTGGACGAGTTGTTCCGCGCTGGCATCCTGCCCGGGCTGATGATGGTGGTGCTGCTGTCGGTGTTCGCCGTGTTCTTCGCGCGCCGCGCACCGGCCGAGCACGTGCCGTTCTCCTGGGGTGAGGTGCGTGCGGCGCTGTGGGACGCGCGCTTCGAACTGCCGCTGCCGATCGTGGTGCTGGGCGGCATCTACGGCGGCTTCGTCGCCGCCTCCGAGGCGGCTGCCGTGACCGCGGCCTACGTCGCGCTCGTCACGCTCGGCGTGCGTCGAGAGATCGACTGGGGCGACGTGCCGCGCGTCATGCGCGAGGCCATGCTGCTGGTGGGCGCGATCCTGATCATCCTGGGCGTGGCGCTGGCTCTGACGAACTGGCTCATCGACCAGGAGATCCCGGCGAAGCTCTTCCAGTTCATCCGCAGCCACATCGACAGCAAGCTCGCCTTCCTGCTCGTGCTGAACGTGTTCCTGCTGGTGTTCGGGATGCTGCTCGAGGGCTTTCCCGCGATCATCATCCTGGTGCCCATCGTGCTGCCCATCGCGCAGGGCTACGGCATCGATCCCGTCCACTTCGGCATCCTGTTCCTGGCGAACCTGCAGCTGGGCTATTTCACGCCGCCGCTGGGCATGAATCTGTTCATCGCCAGCTATCGTTTCGGCAAGCCGGTGCTCGAGGTCATGCGCGCGTGCTGGCCGTTCTTCGTGATCCAGGCCATCTGCGTGCTGGTGATCACCTACTGGCCGGAGTTGTCCCTCGCGCTCGTGCGCTGAGCGAGGCGGGCTGTCGTAGGAGCGCGCGCCAGCGCGCGATCCTTTCGCATCGCGACGTCGGTGTGCAGGTCGAAAAGATCGCGCGCTGAAGCGCGCTCCTACAATGATTGGCGATTTCGACGCGTCAGCAAGGGAATCTCCCCATGCTGGCGGCGTGACACCCCCTGCCGCTACACTAGCGCGCTTCCCGCAACCGGAAGCCCGCATGCGCATCCTCGCCGAAGCCCTTACCTTCGACGATGTTTCCCTGGTCCCCGCGGAGTCGAACGTCCTGCCCCAGGACGTGAGCACGGCGACGCGGCTCACGCGCGCGATCCGCCTGAACATCCCGGTCGTCTCCGCCGCCATGGACACGGTGACCGAGGCACGCCTCGCGATCACGATGGCGCAGGCCGGCGGCATCGGCATCATCCACCGGAACATGTCGGGCGAACGCCAGGCCGCGGAAGTGCGCCTGGTGAAGAAGTTCGAGGCCGGCGTGATCCGCGATCCGATCTCGGTCGAGCCCGGCACCAGCATCCGCGACGTGATGGCGCTCACGCGCGCGAAGAACATCTCCGGCGTACCCGTCGTCGACGGCGACCGGCTCGTGGGCATCGTCACCTCGCGCGACCTGCGCTTCGAAACCCAGCTCGACGCCCCGGTGAGCACCATCATGACGCCCGAGGGGCGCCTGGTGACGGTGCAGGACGGTGCGCCCGAGGACGAGATCCTGGCGCTGTTGCATCGGCACCGCATCGAGAAGGTGCTGGTGGTGAACGACCGCTTCCAGTTGCGTGGCCTGGTCACGGTCAAGGACATCCAGAAGTCGCGCGAGAACCCCTACGCGTGCAAGGACGACCAGGAGCGCCTGCGCGTGGGCGCGGCCGTGGGCGTGGGCGGCGGCACCGAGGAGCGCGTGGACGCGCTGGTGGAGGCCGGCGTGGACGTGGTCGTGGTCGACACCGCGCACGGGCATTCGGCGAGCGTGGTCGAGCGCGTGCGCTGGGTGAAGCGCCGCCATCCCCACGTGCAGGTCGTGGGCGGCAACATCGTCACCGCCGATGCGGCGCGCGCGCTGGTGGATGCCGGCGCCGACGCGGTCAAGGTCGGCGTGGGCCCGGGCTCCATCTGCACCACGCGCATCATCGCCGGCGTCGGCGTGCCGCAGATCACCGCGGTCTCGATGGTGGCGAACGCACTGCGCGATCTCGACGTGCCGTTGATCGCGGACGGCGGCATCCGCTATTCGGGCGACATCGCCAAGGCGATCGCGGCGGGCGCCTCGTGCGTGATGATCGGCGGCATGTTCGCCGGTACCGAGGAGGCGCCGGGCGAGGTCGAGCTCTACCAGGGCCGCAGCTACAAGAGCTATCGCGGCATGGGCTCGCTCGCGGCCATGCAGCAGGGCTCCAAGGACCGGTATTTCCAGGAGGCGTCGGATGCCGACAAGCTCGTGCCCGAGGGCATCGAGGGTCGCGTCCCGTATCGCGGCCCGCTGAAGAGCATCGTGCACCAGCTCGTGGGCGGCCTGCGCGCCAGCATGGGCTACGTCGGCTGCGGGAACATGGACGACATGCGCACCAAGCCCATGTTCGTCCGCATCACCAGCGCGGGCGTGCGGGAGAGCCACGTGCACGACGTGGCGATCACCAAGGAAGCGCCGAATTACCGGATGGAGTGAGCGTGCGGGTAAGTCATGCGTGAGTTCGTCGAGCGCTGATGTCCCTGGACGCTTCCTCTCGCCTCGAGTAGTCCCCTCTCCCCCGTGGGGAGAGGGCCAGGGTGAGGGGGCTGCCTCGGTCCCTCGTTATTCGCGACTCGGACATTTGATGGCTTGACGCTACCCCCTCACCCCAACCCTCTCCCCACAGGGAAGCGGGGGCCGGTCGAGGAATCGGGTCGCGCGCGGCGTTAGGTAACCAAGGACTTCCCGATGTCTTCGACGGTGAACCCACCCGACATCCACGCCCACAAGATCCTCATCCTCGACTTCGGTGCCCAGTACACGCAGCTGATCGCTCGGCGCATCCGGGAGATCGGGGTGTACTGCGAGATCTGGGCCTGGGACCACGATCCCGAGGAGATCCGGCGCTGGGGCGCGCAGGGCATCGTGCTGTCGGGTGGCCCCGAATCCACGCTCGATGCCGACTCGCCGCGCGCGCCCGAATGCGTGTTCGATCTCGGCGTGCCGATCCTCGGTATCTGCTACGGCATGCAGACCATGGCCATGCAACTCGGCGGCCGCGTTGAAGGCGGCCATGCGCGCGAGTTCGGTTACGCGCGCGTGCAGGCGGTGGGCGAGTGCGCGCTGTTCGACGGGCTGAAGTCGGCGGCGCCGACCCTGATCGGCGAAGGCGAGTCGTGGATGGGGGCCCAGGGCAAGGCCGGCGCCGCCAGCAACGATGCCTTCGGCGCCGATCCCGCCAAGCCCGACGCGCTGCAACTCGACGTGTGGATGAGCCACGGCGATCGCGTGACGGCGCTGCCGCCCGGCTTCGCCCTCACCGGGTCGACCGAGGCCGTGCCGTTCGCCGCCATGGCGGACGAGTCGCGCCGCTGGTACGGCGTGCAGTTCCATCCCGAGGTGACGCACACCACGCGCGGCACCGAGATCCTGCGCCGCTTCGTGGTCGACATCTGTGCGTGCGAGACGCGCTGGACCGCGGCGCAGATCATCGAGGACTCGATCCTGCGCATCCGGGCGCAGGTGGGGTCGGATCGCGTGCTGCTCGGCCTCTCGGGCGGCGTGGATTCCTCCGTCGTCGCCGCGCTGCTCAAGCGCGCGATCGGCGACCAGCTCGTGTGCGTGTTCGTCGACACCGGCCTGCTGCGCTGGCGCGAGGGCGACCAGGTGATGGCGACCATGGCCGAGCACATGGGCGTGCGCGTGATCCGCGTGGACGCCGCGCCGCGCTATTTCGCCGAACTCGACGGCATCGCCGATCCCGAGGCGAAGCGCAAGATCATCGGGCGGTTGTTCGTGGAGATCTTCGAGCAGGAGGCGAACAAGCTCGACGGCGTGAAGTGGCTGGCGCAGGGCACCATCTACCCAGACGTGATCGAGTCGGCAGGCTCGAAGACCGGAAAGGCGCACGTGATCAAGAGCCACCACAACGTCGGTGGCCTGCCCGAGCGCATGCAGCTGAAGCTCGTCGAGCCGCTGCGCGAACTGTTCAAGGACGAGGTGCGCCGCGTGGGCGTGGAGCTGGGCCTGCCGCGCGAAATGGTCTACCGGCATCCGTTCCCCGGACCGGGGCTCGGCGTGCGCATCCTGGGGGAAGTGAAGGCCGAGTACGCCGCGCTGCTCGCGCAGGCCGATCACATCTTCATCGAGGAGCTGCGTCGCAGCGGCTGGTACGACAAGGTGAGCCAGGCATTCGCGGTGTTCCTTCCGGTGAAATCCGTCGGCGTCGTGGGCGATGCGCGCGCATACGAATGGGTGATCGCGCTGCGGGCCGTGGAAACCATCGATTTCATGACCGCGCACTGGGCGCACCTGCCGTACGAATTCCTCGACCACGTCTCGCGCCGCATCGTGAACGAGCTGCGCGGGGTGTCGCGCGT
>Ga0315912_10001854_pt1 | contig 24156 bp, 26 predicted proteins | sample VfabasoilMG_FD_204469 | JGI IMG/M metagenome (GOLD analysis project Ga0315912, IMG submission 204469) | Garden soil microbial communities collected in Santa Monica, California, United States - V. faba soil | ecosystem: Environmental > Terrestrial > Soil > Garden | place: USA: California... | reverse complement strand
CCCAGCTTGAGCAGCTCCCCGAGCCGCATCACCCGGCGCCCGATCTCCACGCACAGCTCCACCGGCACGTCGAGCACGAAGCCGAGACTGTCGGCGCCGCGCAGCCCGGAGAGGGAATCGCTCGCGTCCGAAGCGCTCTGCACGGTGGGATTTTCTCGGCCGGCAGGGCCAGGGGGGGGGATGGTTGCTTCCGTCATGACTTCCTCACAGCGCTGGGATCATTCCTGGTGCCGGGCGTGGATCTTCACGGCCACTTGTCCCCGGGAAATGACGGGTACTGCGTCGAATTTGGGGACCCCTGCCACGCGCACCAGCACTGGATCGTTGGCGGGGGAGGGGAGCCTGAGCGTGTCGCCCACCCGTAGCCCCAGCACCTGACTGAGCTTGAGGGTCACACGACCGAGCTCTGCAACGACGTCCACTGGAATGCGCAGCGCCACCTCACCGAAGGGGGGCTGTTCGATCAGCTTGGCCTGGTCCTTGGCGGAGAGCCGTTCCAGACCGGCGGCACCCATGGACAGGCGAATGGACCAGGGCCGGCGCACGTTCTCGACTTTGCAATCGATGGACACGGCGTCCGCGCCGAGGTCCGCCGACTCGTCGCTCTTGTTGCTCTCGAATTGTGGCGCACCCAGCTGCACCTGACAGTGCTTTTCCACCAGCGGTCGCAGCTGCGCCGCCAGGTCCCCGCCCAGGCGCTTCAACAGCGCGCGCTGCGCCAGGGTCAGGCCCAGGCCGAGCGATGGGCTCTCGCTGCTTTCTGCGGGACCCGCTCCTTCTTCGTCGGCCTCGGGCTTGGCGCTGCCGAACAGGCCGTCGAGCAGCGCCAGGATGGCTGCGCTGTCGAACTGGAGTGTCGCCCAGACCTCTGGCGAACTGAGCCGGATCAGAAAGCTGGGTCCCTCCGCGGCCGGAGGCAACTCTTCGTCCGTGGCGGCCAGCGCTTCGCCTAGCCGCGTCTGTGCACGTTGTCGTGCCAGGAAGGGCAGCGTCCGCCGCAGGTTTCGCGCGAAGGGGCCGGCGATCTCAGCGAGCGACAAAAGCGCGGTTTCTGACTGGTTTTGATCCGAGGGCTTGAACTCGAACGGTACGATGCCAGGTTGTTTGAAGTCGCTCTGCACCGGGGACCTAAACCGTAGGTAACGAAGCTTCCGTGCTTCGGTGGGGCCGCGCGCCCGTGCGGCGGGGAGGATCTGAAACCAGCGGGGCTCTGCTCGGGCCCCGCAGGAGTCGACTTACTGCAGGACGAAGTCGACCAGCAGGATGCGCTGGATTCGGTTGGCGCCGATGGCTTCGATCATGCGCTTGGAGATCTCGTCCTTGATGCTGGCGTAGCGAGCTGGATCGGCGACCTCCTCGAACGTCAGCGAGCGCAGGTAGCTGAGTGTCGCTTCTCGCCCCCGTGGGCTGACCAGCTTGAACTCTTCCATCTTGACGGTCTCTGCCAGCTCCGCAGCCAGCCCGACCTTGAGGTGCCGAATTCGACCGTCGGCGTCGCGCAGGTCGACCACGATGGGAGAGATATCGACCGAGATGATCTTCTCCACTGCGGCTGCGCCCTCGTGACCGCCCGCCGCCTCGTGACCTTTGGCCTCCGCCGGTGCTGCCGCCTGGTGACCTTCGGAGCCCCCGAGCAGCTGCGGGCCTAGAACCGCGCCGGCTACCGAACCCCCGACGAGAGTCACCAGGGCAATGACGATGCCGATGATGAGTCCCGTCTTGGATTTCTTGGCAGCCGGCGCCGCGGCTTGGACGTTTTCGTCAGACATGGATTGGGCTAATCCCACCCGAGCCTAGGCTCAGCGCTTGATGTTGATCAGCTCCTGCAACATTTCATCCGCGGTGGTGATGGTGCGAGAGTTGGCCGAGAAGGAACGCTGATGCTGGATGAGCCCGACGAACTCTTCGCCGAGGTCGACGTTGGAGGATTCGAGGGCGCCCGCAGACACCGAGGCTCGCCCACCCGCGCCCGCCGCGCCGAGGGCGGCAGTCCCGCTCTCGCGCGTCTCGATCCAGAGGTTCTGCCCCGCACGGCCCAGGCCGTCGTTGGAGCGGAACTTGGCGACTGCCAGCTGCCCGATGGCGATCTTCTGGCCGTTCGTATACAGGCCCTGCACCAACCCGGTGCCGTCGATGGCCAGACCCGAGAACTCGCCCGAGGCATAACCGTCTTGAGACTGGCTGGAGACGGCGGAGTCCGAGGCGAACTGCGTCGTGCCGGCGAGGCCCGTGCTGCCGTCGGTGGTGATGTCCTCGCCGAAGTTCAGGTCGATGGCCTGGTTGGCGGTGGCGCCGCCGGCGAAGCTCAGGCTGAGCGGAGTCACGGTGGCGGTATCGAGTGCGCCGTCCGTGGTGAACTGGAGGCTGCCGGTGCCGACGATCTGATCGACGCCGGGGGTACCGCCCGCGAGCTCAGCGCCGTCCGCGACCACCGTGTAGTTGTACAGGTTGCCGCCGACGTTGTTGAAGTAGACGTCCAGCGTACGGGCCGTACCGAGCGAGTCGAAGACGGCGATCGAGGTGCTGAAGTTCGCGGTTTGATCCGGATCGAGAATGTCGAAGGTCAGGATCGCCTCGCGCGGATCCAGATTCGCCGTCACCGTGATCTCGGTGGTGGCAAACGGGGCCAACGAGGCAGTGGGCACTGCGAGATCGCTGATCGACGCTTGCAGCGTGCCATCGGCGTTGGCCAGGTAGCCCTGGACGTTCAGGCCCTGCTGATTGACCAGGAAGCCATCGTTGTCGATCGTCAGCTGCCCGGCGCGTGTGTAGAAGTTGCCGGTGATGCCGTCCACCGTGCCTCCGACCACGAGGAAGCCGTCACCGTTCAGAGCGACGTCCGTCGAGACGCCGGTGTTGGTGATGGAGCCCTGAGTGAAGAGCTGTTGGACGTCGCCCATGCGCACACCCGAGCCCGGTAGGGCCGAAGAAGTGCCGGCCAGGATGGAGTGACCGAGGACGTCTTGAAACACCGCCCGTTGAGCCTTGAAGCCAACGGTATTGACGTTGGCGATGTTGTCGCCGACGACCCCCAAGGCTTCACCCTCAGCCCTGAGACCTGATACACCTGAGAACATTGCGCGCAAAACCATTTGTTGAGCCCTCCTGACTCGCGTTTATGGACTAGTTGATGACGGCGACACGGAGACCAGGTCGCCCACGGGAGCGGTGACACCGCTGTCGAGCTGAATGACGGGGAAGCCTTGATCGAACGAGACGGACCGGATGACGCCGCTGCTCTGTTGCGTCAGCGTGACCGGTAAGTCGTTGTCGGCCTTGGCCGTGACAGTGATCTGATACGGACCCGCTGGTTGCGGGTTTCCTGCGTCGTTCTGCCCGTTCCATTGCACGGACACCAAACCCGCAGCGCGTGCGCCGACTTGCAGCGTGCGCACGGCTCGACCTGACTGGTCGCGAATCACCACGGTCGATTCCTTGGCTGCCCCGTTCAGCTTGAACGTGATCGGCACGCTCTGGCCCTGGCCCTTGAGCGACACGATGCTGCCTTTGACCGTTGCCTGTTTGCCTACCAGCCCCACTACCTGGCTGTTCTGTAGGCCCTGGTTCTGCAACGCCAGCTGGTCGAGGCGGTCATTGATGCCGATCGACTGCTCCAGCGATGAAAACTGCGCGAGCTGCGCCACGAACTCCGAGTTCTCCTGAGGGTTCAACGGATCCTGGTTTTGCAGCTGCGCCACCAGGAGCTTGAGAAACGCCTCCTGCCCGAGGCCGTCGCCCCCGACCGCCTTGCTGAGCGCTCCCTCGCCGAGGCCTGAGCTCACTTTGTTGATGCCGTCTACCATCTCTTACCTTGGGATCCTGAAGCTGCTCAGGCGGTGAGGTCGACCCGTTCTTTATCGCTGTCCGGGTCTTCCTCTGGCGGGCTCGTGTACGCTCGCCATCTGGCATTGGATGAACGCAGGCCAGAATTGCCTCGGGTTCGTGCCAGAGCCCTTTCCGGGGCTGCATCCTGCTGAGCAAAAGCGGTGCCAGACAGCGGCTGACTGCCGATCTCCACCGAATCCACGCGCAGCCCGCAATCTTGCAGGCTTTTCAGCAGTATGCTGCGTTCTGCTTCAATCAGCGCTTTGACACGTGAGTCCGCCACGTTGATGACGATGTTCAGGCCGCTCGGGCCTCGCGCTACTGACAGCTGCATACGTCCGAGCCTGCTGTCGGAGAGCTCCGTGAGCAGGCGTGTGGGCAACGCGGGGCCGGGCCGGGCGTCTTCTCTGGCGGAGACGTCTGCGGTGCCGAGTTCCCCGCTCTGGGCGGCGAACTCCGCGCCGCCGGCCGGGCCCGCGTTCGCGTCGCGGGCGCTGGGCTCGGGGTCGGAGCCATTCGGCAGCGCGAGCCGGGGCCGCACCTCGACCAGGGCCTGCGTGACGGCGAGCATCCAGGCCTCGTCAGGCTCGCGCTTCTCCGGATCCTCTTTCGCGTCGAGCTCGCCCAGGGGCGCGCCCAGGCCGCTTCTGCCGATGGGGCTGTGAAAGCTCATGTCTATGGCTCCCGTTTGCGCGAGCTCTGGGCCGCGCGCTGGCCGATCTCGTCCTCGACGCTGCGCTCGGCGCGGTTTTCCTTGGTGCGGCGGTTTTGCCGCAGGCGGTCCTGCAGCTGCTGGAGCTGTCGCAGCTTGATGGCGGCGTCTTTCACCCGCTGCTGGCTCTTGTCGAACGAGCCCTTCGCCTGCCGTAGGCGGTGGCCGCACAGCTCCTCCTCGAGAGCTCGCGAGCGCAACCACTCTTCGGCTTCGATGAAGCTGCGGATGTCCGTGCCGGTCTTGCTGAGCTCGCGCCGCGCTCGTTCGGCGTCGAGCCGCGACGACTGGGAGGCGGCAAAGTCGTGTTGTGCCTTGGTGTGCACCGCCCGCGCCTCCTCGAGCGCCAGCACGGCGAGCTTGAGCCGCTGGTCGCGCAGCTCCACCACCCGGGCGATGCGAGTTTCACGCGTGCTCATGGCTCAGCCAGGGCAACAGGTTCTAGTGGCGCGGGCCATGGTGGTCCCCGGGGTGGCTCGACAGGAGAGCTTGCATGCGGGCCTTGGATTGGCCGTACGGCGTGCGCTCGTTCAGCGGCTGGCGGAGAAAGGTGTGGATCTTGGGCACCAGCGTCAAGGCTGCATCGACGCGCGGGTCGCTGCCCGGCACATAGGCGCCCACCTGGATCAGATCGGCGGCATCGCGGTACGTGCCGAGGGCCTCGCGCAACAGCGATGCCGTCGCCTGGTGGCCCTGGTCGGTCACCTCCGGCGCCAGGCGCGAGATGCTCTGCAGCACATCGATCGCAGGAAAATGGCCCTTCTCGGCGAGGGCTCGCGACAGCACGACGTGGCCATCCAGGATGCCTCGCACGGCGTCCGCCACGGGATCGGTCAGGTCGTCGCCCTCGACGAAGACCGTGTACAGAGCCGTGATCACGCCGGGGCCGGTGCTGGTGCCGGCGCGCTCGAGCAGCCGGGGTAGGGCTGCGAACACGGAGGGGGGATAGCCCTTGGTCGCGGGCGGCTCGCCGGCAGCGAGCGCGGTTTCGCGCAGCGCCATCGCGTAGCGGGTCACCGAATCCATCACCAAGAGCACGCTCTTGCCCTGGTCTCGAAAGTATTCGGCGACGGCCGTGGCGGCCTCGGCGCCATGCGCCCGCACCAGCGGCGGCTGATCGCTGGTGGCGGCCAACACGACCGAGCGGGCCAGCCCTTCCTCGCCCAGGCTGGTCCGCACGAAGTCGCTGACCTCGCGACCACGTTCGCCCACCAGGCCCACCACGTTCACGTCTGCCTGCGAGGAGCGACAGATCATGCCGAGCAAGGAGCTCTTGCCGACACCGGCGCCCGCAAAGATGCCCAGGCGTTGACCCACGCCGAGCGTGAGCATGCTGTCGACGGCGCGCACCCCGGTCGAGAAGACATCCTTCACCGGCTTGCGGCCGAACGCCGACGGAGGCGGACGATGGATCGGGTACCGTTCGGCAAATTCCGGCGCGGCCAGGCCGTCGAGCGCATGACCAAAGGCATCGAAGACGCGCCCCAGCAGCCGAGGCCCGACGCCCACGGCGGCGGCCCGATCGGAGAGGCGTGCCGGGGCCCCCGAGTGCAGCCCGGAGAGGCTGCCGAGCGGGCTGGCGAGCAGCCGATCGGAGCGAAAACCGACCACCTCGAGCTCGAGCCGATCGCCGTACTCGGTATACACCTCGAGCGTTTGCCCCACCGCGGCGCGTAGCCCGCCGACCTCCACCACCATGCCCACGACGTCCTGGACGACGCCGATCGGTTCATGCGTCTGGGCGCGCGCGCAGCGCTCGATCAAGGCGGAGAGTCGCGTCATGGCTAGCGCTGCCCCGAAGACGGGGGATCACTCTTGGGCAAGAGGCCCAGGCTCGTGAGCAATACGTCGAGGCGGGTTTGCACGCCTTCGTCGACGCGGCCGAGATCGGTGGACAGCTCGCAGCCGTGCGTGCCGACGCTGCGATCGATCAAGACCAAGGCGCGCACGCCCTTGTGCTCCAGGTTCTCCCCGATCGTGGCGGCGACATCGGCGAAGAACGGGCCGAGCTTGACGGTGATCCGGTCGCCGCCGCCCAGCGCTTCGAGGCCCGTGTGCACCAGGCGCTCGATCAACAGTGGATTTTGCCCGAGCTCGACCAGCAGCACGCGCCGGCAGATGGCCTGGACCAGCTCCACCAGCTCACCCTCCGCCGCTGCCAGGGCCGCTTGACGCTCGCGGCCGAAGCGCTCCATGGCCGCCGAGATCGCCTGCACCGCTTCTTCCTCGGCGCGCGGCACCAGGTCTTCCACCTGCGTGTCAAAGCGGGGTTCCGCCCCGGCAGCGGGAAAGGGCTCGAGACCCGCCTCGAGCGCGCCCGGATATTGCGACGCAGGCCCCGGCGGAGCGCTCGGGTATTGCGACGGGCGCGGCGCCGGCGGACGCACGCTCTCGAGCACGGGCGACAGCGGTGGACGCTCGTGGCTGGGGATCTCCTGCGGCACCAGCCGATCGACGCGCTCACCCGGGCCCACCCGCGCCGGTTCTTCGGCCTTGCGATGCAGCCAGGCGGGCGTGCGCCGCTCGCTGCTGACGTCGACGAAGCGAACGTTCTTGGGGCCGAGGCGCTCGCTAGACAAACTCATCCTCTCCGCCGCCTCCGAGCGAGAGCGTGCCCTCTGCGGCCAGGCGCAGCGCCACCTCCACGATCTCCTGCTGGGCGGCCTCCACGTCTGCCAGGCGCACCGCGCCGAGCAGCTCGAGATCCTCCTTGACGCGTTCGGCGGCGCGCTTGGACATGCCGGAGAAGATGTGGGCAGAGAGCTCCGGGCTGGCGGTCTTGATCGCCAGGGTCAGACGATCGCCCGGTACGGCCTTGAGCAGCTCGCGCATGGAGCGCGCATCGATCAGCTTGAGATCCTCGAAGGAGTACATGGCCTGGCGGATCTCGGCCGCCAACAGCTCATTTTCGGCCTCGACATCGGAGAGCAAGAGCTCGCCGATCTCCTTGCTCAGCGCGCGCACCACGGCGGCCGAGCGCGTCACTCCGTCCACTGCCACGGCGCCTCCGCTGCCGGGCGTGGGCAGCTCCGCGGCGAGCGCGCTGGCGACTTCATCGATCAGGTGACCGGGGATTTCCCTCATGGCGCCGAGCCGCCCGAGCACGAGCGGCCGGGTTTGCTCCGGCAAGAGCGCGAGCACCGCCGCGGACTTCTCGGGCGGTAGCTGCGACAGGAGCGCGGCTGTGAGCATCGGGTCTTCATTTTCGAGCAGCCCCGCCAGCACGTCATCCTCGGCCGCGGCCACGCGGTCGATCGGGCTCTGGGGTTGGTCCTGAAAGATGTGCGCGGTCTGGGGTTCACCGAGAGCGCGCGCCGAGAGGCGCCGGATGAAGCCGACGCCGTCGCGCGGCAGCGCCACGCTCTCCGTGGATTTGCTCAAAAACTCGGCGTACAGGGCGTGTAGTGCTTGGGCCGGTACGCTGCGCATCTGCGCGGCGGTTTCGCGCAGCCGTTTGACGTGGTCCGGCAAGAGCTCGCTGACGATCGGTGCCGCAGCCCTTTCGTCGAGCGACAAGAGCAGCAACACCGCCTTCTCCGGGCCCGATAGCTCAGGTGGGTTCGGCGGAGACATGTCGGCTCAGGCGCCTTCGCTCGGCGCGGTCGGCTTGCCTTCGTCTGCCGCGCCGAGCCAGCGGGATAGGATCAGCGCCGTTCCAGCGGGGTCTTTGCTCGCGTAGTCGATGGCGAGCGCGCGCCGTTCTGCGAGCAGCGCGGGATCGGCAGCGGGCAGGGCGGGATCCTCGGAGCCGGCGACGCTGGCGGTGACGGTGGTGGGCAGCCCGGCGGCGGCCGCGAGCGCGCCCAGTGCCGGGGCCGGGCTCTGCGCCTTGATGACCCGCAGGAAGGTGAACAGCATGGTCAGTAGGGTCAGGACTCCGAGCGCGCCCAGCAGATACGGCAGTTGCTTCTGGAGTTGGAAGCCCGGAGGCTCCGCATCTGGGACGTCCAGCTTCGAGAACTTGGCGCCTTCGACCCGGATGCTGTCACCGCGCGTTGCGTCGAAGCCGATCGCGTTCTTGACGACCTCCTCCAGGCGCTTCAGCTCTTCTGGGTCGCGCGGGTGGTACACCTGCACGCCGTCCTTGGCCTCGTAGTTGCCGTCGATCAATACGGCAGCGCTGACCTTGGCGATGTCGCCGCGCGGGGTGACCGTCTTCTCGGTGATGCGGTCCACCTCCCAGTTGCGCGTGCGGGTGCGGCGAAAGATGTTGCCCTTCAGGTCATCACCCCGGGAGGGCACACTTTCGTCGACGTCCGGCAAGTTGCTCTGCGCGCCGGGCACGCCGGCGACGCTGGCGCCTTCCTGCGTGGTGGTTTCCTCGCTCTTGTGCTCGCTGCGCAGGGCGGTCTTGGTGGGCTCGTAGTGCTCTTCGGTGCGCTCGCGTGAGGCCTCGTCGAGATCGACGTTGACGCGCACATCCACGCCTCCCGGCCCCGTTACCCTCTCCAGCAGCGTGCGCACGTGGTTTTCCATGTTGGTGGCCACCTCGCGCTCCGCCTGGTTCTGCGTCTCCTCGAGCCCGGTCACGGTCTCCTCGCCGGAGGTCGGCCGATGCAGCGTGACGCCGTCGGTGTTGACCACGCTGACGCGGTCCTTGGTCAGCCCGGGAACGGCCGAACTTACCAGGTGTACGATACCCGCCACCTCCCGGCGCCCAAAGTCCTGGCCGTTTCTCAGCTTGACCACGACCGACGCGGAAGCGCCCTCGCTCTTGGCGGCAAACAGGCGGCGCTCGGGCAGCACCAGGTGCACGCGCGATGACACGACGCCCTCGATGGTGTTGATCGAGCGGGATAGCTCGCCCTCCATCGCGCGCCGCAGATTGACCTGTTGCTCGAACTCGGTGGCGCCGAAGCGCGCGCCATCGAAGATCTCGAAGCCCACGCCGCCGCCTCGCGGCAGACCGCTCGAGGCGAGCTCCAGCCGCAGCTCCGGCACCTTCTCTTCCGGCACCTCGATGCCGACGGACGTGACGCGGTGCTCGACCTTCAGTTCCTTCAGCTTCGCGGCGATGGCGGCCGAGTCGTCGGTGTCGAGGCCGACGTACAGGGGTGCATAGCGCACCTGTGAACCGATCAGGCCAATCGCGAGCACGCCCAGCAGGACGGTCGCGGTGACGCTGAGCAACGCTACTTTTTTGGCCCGGGAAAGCCCCGCCCAGAATTTCTTTACCTGCTCGCGGATGTCTACGCTATCTGCCAAGGGTTACTTTCAATCAGACGTTCATGCGCCAGATTTCGTAGAAGGCGTCCAAGACCTTGTCTTTGACGTTGACCATCAGGCGGGTCTCGATGGCCGCCTCGCTGACAGCGATCATCGTGCCGTGAATGTCGTCGCTCTGGCCCGCGGCCAGGGCTTGCGACATGTTCATGGCCGCCTGAGAGCGCTCGTTGGCCTTGATGACCAGGCCCAGAAAGCCCTCGCCGGCGGAGGTCAGCGCATCCTTCTCCGGCTCGGACGCGGGCGCGACCTGGCTGGCGAACGGTTCGTGCGCCTGTAGCAGCGAGATGGGGCTGCCCTCGACCGGGCCTATCGGCATTAGACCTTACCCAGCTCGAGCGCGGAGTTGGCCATCTTCTGGGTGGCTTCCACCGAGGAGATGCCGGCTTCGTAAGCGCGGGAGGCGCTGATCATGTTGACCATCTCCTCCACGATGTTCACGTTCGGGTACTCCAGGTACCCATCCTTGTTCGCGTCGGGATGGCCCGGCGAATACACCATGTGGCCGGGGCGCTTGTCCTGCACGATCTGGGTGACTTGCACCGTGGACACGCTGCGCTCCGAAGGGGAGAGCGCGTGCATCTTGTCCAGGGCGATCGCCTCGAACACTGGATCGACGCGCTGGTAGGGGCCCCCCTTGGCGGTGCGCGTGGTCTGCGCGTTGGCCAGGTTGGAGGCGATGGTGTTCATCCGGGTGCGCTGCGCCGAGAGCCCGGAAGCCGAGATGTCGATGGCGCTGAAAACTCCTAGCATCATTCGCTCCTAAAAATGCCGTCTCCTAGAAATGCCGTCTCCCCGGAAAAGCTCTAAGCTCAGCCCTTGCGATCGTTGGCCGCACGCATCAACCCATCGAGCTGAGATTTGACGAGTACGCTCACGATGTCGTAGCGCAGCCGGTTCGTCGCCAGTTTGCCCGACTCGCGGTCGAGCGAAACGAAGTTGCCGTCGGCGGCCCCGCCCGCGCTCGGGTCGGCAAAGACGCGCCCCACGAGCGGATCGGCACTGCCCGTGCTCATGTGCGTCTCGTTGGTACGAGCCATCGCCACCTGCATCACCTGCTCGAACCCATCGTTGCCGACGCGAGCCAGATCGAGCGGCTTGTAGCGCGGTGTATCCACGTTGGCGAGGTTGGAAGCCAGGAGGTTGTGGCGCTCGAGATGAAAGTCGAGCGCGTAACTCAGCGGTGCAACACCCGAGAACAAGTTGGCCACGCTTCCGCTTGAGCATGGCGCGTGCCAGCCTCCGGCGAAGAAATCACTCCGGCCCGCGTCGCTCTGTCCGTTCAAGGCGGAGAGCCCCACAATCCGGGCTTTCTGCGTTGTCGTTGGGAACGGCAGCGACGCGCGCCTGGCGCGAGGGGGTGCACGTCCACCCTCTGGAGCGAATGCGACCTGCCCCATACAGGGCTGTACCATAACGGTCAACTCGCGGTAATTACTGGGAAAACGGCTCGGTTTGGAGCAGCTCGGCCCACTCGGGACCAGAGGTCTCGAGTGACCCGCCACGCTATCGTATCAGCGTGGAACAACTGGGAAAAACGCCAAGTCCGTAACACCTCGATTGCCAACCGGACGACACCAAAATCGTCGGCTGCGTGACGCCCTCGCGAGCGCTCCGTTGTCGGCTGGTCTGCCGTTTGCACTAGGTCTCGCCGTCTCATCCCGAGTGAGCGCCGCGAGGCCGCCCGAGCGACGCCAAAGGCAAGGATTGCACGGTGTATCAAGTTCCAGGTTCGACTCCTCCGACATCCCGCAGCTCCGTCCCCCCCAGCTTCTTCGGCACGGCTGATCTGCCGCTGCGGCTGGGCTCAGAAGGGATCCCCCGAGAGCTGGCGGAGCTGGAGGAGGAAACCGTGCCAGAGTCGGAGCTGCCGGAATCAGAGCTGCCGGACTCGGAGCTGATCGAGGCGTGTGTGGCGTCCGCGATCGCGGAGGTGGCTCAGGCTGCACCAGAGCCGAGCGAGCCGGCGGATCTGGGCGCGCCCACCGTTGCCGACACCCGGGAGCGACCTGCCAGCATGCGCGGGGTGGTAGGTTCGTCCGGTCCCCTGCTGGACGTGTTTGCGGTCGTAGATCGCGTGGCGGATACGGACTGCACCGTGCTCATCACCGGCGAAAGCGGCACCGGCAAAGAGCTCGTGGCGCGCGGGGTGCACAGCCAGAGCCCACGTCGAGCGGGCGCCTTCGTGGCGGTCAACTGTGGCGCGATCCCGGAGGCACTGCTGGAGAGCGAGCTGTTTGGTCATGCGCGCGGCGCGTTCACCGGCGCGCATGCGACCAAGGTCGGTCGCATCGGCGTGGCGGACAAGGGCACGCTGTTTCTCGACGAGATCGGCGAGCTGTCCCTGGGGTTGCAGGTCAAGCTGCTGCGCGTCCTGCAAGCGCGCGAGTACTCGCCCGTGGGCGACACGCGCGTGCTCAAGGCGGACGTGCGCGTCGTCGCCGCCACCAACATCGATCTGGAGAAGGCCGTGGCGGAGGGCAGGTTCCGTCAGGATCTGTACTATCGCCTGAACGTGATCATGCTGCACGTGCCGGAGCTGAAGCGCCGCCCCAGCGACATTCCCGAGCTGGTGGGGCATTTCATGGCGGTGGGGCGTGCGAAGACCGGGCGCCAGGTCACGCAGATTTCCCGCGCGGCGATGCAGCTGCTCACCGACTATACCTGGCCCGGCAACGTCCGAGAGCTGGAAAATACCATCGAGCGCGCCATGCTCTTGTGCGCCGGAGAGCGCATCGAGCCGAGCGATCTGCCGGTGCGCGTGCGCGGCCTCGGCACTCCCGGGCGCAACTCGCCGAAGCTGCCGGAGAGCGGCATCGATCTGCGCGCCGCCGTGGAATCCTACGAGAACGATCTGATCCGCCAGGCGCTCGATCGCACCGGCTGGAACAAGAATCGCGCCGCGCACCTGCTCAAGCTCAACCGCACCACGCTGGTCGAGATGATGAAGCGCAAGCGCATCGCGCCGAGAGCTGCGTGAGCGGCTCCCCGGGCAGCTCTCGCGGAGAACGCGCCCGCCCCTGACGGGGCGAGGCGGGGCGCGTTCCCGCAGCGAGCTGCGCCGTGTTCGCCGCTCGCGTTCTTTCTTTCTCGGGGGTCTGGAGCAGACCCCCGCCCCGCTGCGCGGGGCCCCACCCCCAACTCCGCTCGCTGCGCTCGCGCTGCGCGCGGGGCCCCAGCCCCGCTTGCGTTCCCGATGGGAGGCAGTGCGGGCAAGCTCACGCAAACCGTCCCATGACGTCGAGGGCGGAGCCTGCGTGAGCGCAGCCCCCGCGCTCGACCCACCATTCCGAGCGGGCCCGGTGGAATCCGCCGCCAAGGCCCATGTTTGTGGCGCAGGCCTTGTAAGGATTCTTACAAGCAATCGGGATCGGGAAGGGGCGCCCTGAGCGCTGAGAGGGACTTTGAGCTCGAGTTTGGGATGGAGCGCAAGGTTGGCCCCGTTTGTGCTTGGCAGGGTGTGGGAATGCTTTCTTCGTGACGTATCCAGCTCTGGTGACGCGGTGCTGTTGGCGACTAGGAACCTGGGCGTGCGTGGCACTGCTCCTGGTCCTGGGTGCGCCCGCCACCGCGCAGGCGCAGTCCTGGATGTCGGATGTCCAGCTCGGTGTGGCCACGGGCCTGGAAGGAGCGGGTACCGGCTCCGGCGTGGGCTGGCAGCGCGCGCGCACCCGCCTGATTCTCAGCCTCGACCTCGGCAGTGACGAACACGCCCAGGACGCGTACGGCGTGCGCACCTTCGTCGAGCTCGAACGCAGCCTCAGTGTAGGTGCCGAGTTTGGCTATGTGCGCTGGGTGATCCCGGAGCTCAACTTCTTCTTCGGAGGCGTGGCGGTGCTGGCCCCGGAGACGCTCTTTGGGGGGACGGCGGCCGCCAACTACACGTTCCCGCTCGGCAAGCGCGTGGGGATCGCGCTCTTTACCAGCCTCAGCGTGCTCCCGCTCGGCAGCGATCGGCCGGGCGATGGCGTGGTGATGTGGTGGCTCCTGGGCCTTGGCATCCGGGGGAGGCTGTAGTGCCTCGGCTCCGCCTCGAGCCACTGCTAGCTCTGGCGCTCGCGCTCACGGCCTGCGGCGCCAATTGCTTGCGCGACTCGGACTGCGACGATGGGCGGCAGTGTGTGCGCGATAGCTGCGTGCGGCCCAGCGTGGCCGAAGACGCGAGCGCGAGCGGTGCAGCGGGGCAGGCGGGCGGTCAAGGCATGATCAACCCGAGCTACCCGGGCATGGGCGGCACGGGCGGCGTGGGCGGAGCCTCGATGACGGAGCAGGGGGGGGCCGCGGGGACGAACGGCTCGCAGGGGGGCAGCGCGGGGATGGATGCGTCGTTTGGCGGCTCGGCGACGCAGCCGCGCGAAAATCTTGACGCTTCCGCCGATGCCGACGCGGACGTCGACGCCTCCTGAAGCGAAATATCTGGAGCAAGATCGGAGCGCTGCGCCGGTTTCTCGAGCGGCGGCGCAAGCTGGTATCCGAGTTGCAACGAGTTAGGACGGGAGCTCTCTAACGTGTTTCGCTCATTGCATATCGCCGCCACGGGCATGGCCGCCCAAGAGACCCAGCTCGAGGGCGTGGCCAACAACATCGCCAACGCCAACACCACCGGGTTCAAGCGCCAGCGCATCGAGTTTCAGGATCTCCTCTATCAAACGGTCCGGGGCGCTGGAACTCGTACCACCGAGTCCACGCGTTCACCCACGGGCATTCAGCTCGGCAGCGGTGTGCGCGTGGTCGGCACGTCCCGCACCTTTTCGCAGGGCAATATCATGGTGACCAACAATCCGCTCGACGTGGCGATTGAGGGGTCCGGATTTTTCGTGGTGCAGCAGCCGGATGGCACCAATGCCTATACCCGTGCCGGCGCCTTTCAGAAGGATGCCCAGGGGCAGCTGGTGACGCCGGAGGGGTATCTGATCGATCCGCCGATCATCGTGCCTCCGGACGCCACGAGTTTGACGATCGGCTCCGATGGCACGGTCAGCGCACTGATCGACGCTCAGACGGCCCCGGCCGAGATTGGGCAGCTCACCATCGCCAGCTTCGTCAACCCGGCCGGCCTCACCGCGTTGGGCAAGAACCTATTCACCGAGACGTCGGCGAGCGGCGAAGCGCAGGTGGGTGAACCGGGCAGCGACGGCAGGGGCGCCCTCCTGCAAGGCGCGCTCGAGCGGGCCAACGTCGATGTCGTCGAAGAGATGATCGGCATGATCAGCGCTCAGCGAGCGTACGAAGTAAACACCAAGGTGGTCACGACCGCAGACGAAATGCTGCGCTCGGCCACGCAGATGAAGTGAGTCCATGAGCAGGCTCCGTCACGCGCCCGGGCCCTGCCACACTCCCTGGCTCGGCCACATTCTCTGGCTCGCAGCTGCGCTCGTCGCGCTCTGCCTGGCACCGGCGAGCGCCGCCGAGGACGCCCAGAGCGGCGTGCGCATCACCGGTGCGCGCGTCTACCTGCGCGACGTGATGGCGAGCTGCCCCGAGAGCGCCTGCGCGGCGGACCTCGGCCCGGCGCCGCCGGCGGGCTCGAGCCGATGGGTCGCAGCGGACGCGATGCGCGGTGCGCTCTCCGCCGCCGGCGAGCAGCCTGCCCAGTATCCCGATCTGGCGGCGAAGCGCGTGATCAGCGCCTCGCGGGTCTGGTCGCCCGCCGAGCTCGGAGAGCTGCTGCGCCCGAGCATCGAACGAAAGTTGCCGCCGGGCGTGCGCCTGGTCGAGTTGCAACCCAAGGCGGGGGCGACGCTGCCGCTCTTGGCCAGCGCGGGCGAATGCCTGCTGCCGGGGTTGCCCAAGCGCCCGGGCCCGGTCACGACCACGGCGACGGTCGAAATCTTGCACGAAGGCAGCGTGGTGCGGCGCGTGCCGGTCCAGCTGCGGCTCGAGCTGAGCGAGCGAGCCGCACGCCCGCTGATCGCGCGTGGTGGCGTCATCACCCTGGTAGTCGAGCGTGGCACTGCCACCGTGAGCGCGCGCGGTGTGGCGCTCTCCGACGCAGAGCTGGGCCAGTTGGCGCCGTTCCGGGTGCAGCCGACCGGGCGCGTGGTGCAGGCCCGGGTCCAGTCGGCGACGCAAGCCCAGGTGATGGATCAGCCATGAGGCGAGCTTGCGCGCTAGGTCTGGTGAGCTGGCTGCTCTGGGGCTGCGGCCCGCCGCACATCGCTCCGTTCACGCCGCGCCAGCGCAACTACGACGCGGGCGAATATGCGGTGGACCAGGACCGCGCTCGGCCCGCCGAGGGGTCCATCTACACCGAGGGCATGGCCGGCTACCTCGAGGATACGCGCGCCGTGCGCATCGGCGATACCGTGATGATCCGCATCGACGAGCAGGCCAACGCCAAGGGCGGGGCCAGTACGGACCTGGATCGAGAGGCGTCTCGGGAGATGGGGTTTGACTCCATTCTCGGGCTCGCCCCGGCGATCCGCCGGGCGCACCCCGACATCGATCCGACGACCTTGATCTCCTTGCTCAGCGAAAACAACTTCTCCGGCGAGGGCAAGACCAGCCGCGACGGCACCTTGAATGGCCTGATCGCCGTGCGCGTCAAAAAGTCGCTACCCAACGAGGACCTGTTCGTCGAGGGGACCAAGGTGGTGATGATCAATCAGGAGGAGTACCACCTGTACGTCTCCGGTGTGATCCGACCCACCGACATCGATGGGGATAACTCCGTGCCGTCTTGGCGCCTGGCAGACGCCCAGGTCGAGTTCACCGGTCGCGGTGATATCGCCGATACCGTGGACCGTGGCTGGCTAGCGAAGATCCTGGATGCCATCAATCCGTTCTAAATCCCTGGCCGCCCGCCTGCTGGCGGCGATCCTGTGCGCGCTGTGCGTGCTGTCGGGCGCCCCCCCGGCGCGAGCGGATCGCTTGCTCGATCTGTGTGATGTCGTGGGCATGCGGGAAAACCAGCTGCTCGGCTACGGGGTGGTGGTGGGGCTCAACGGCACGGGGGACGACGTGTCGGCGCCCTTTGCGATGCAGTCGTTGCGCTCGCTCTTGCGCCGCTTGGGTGTGCAGATTGACTCCCGGCAGCTGCGGCTGAAGAACGTGGCAGCGGTGCTGGTCACGGCCAACATCGCTGCCTTCGTGCGGCCCGGAGCCCGCATGGACGTGACCGTAGCCTCGGTGGGCAACGCGCGTTCCCTGCGCGGCGGGGTGCTGGTGCAGACACCGATGCGCGGCGCCGATCGGCGCGTGTATGCCGTGGCGCAAGGCGCGCTGATCGTGGGCGGCTTCGAGGCGGGCGGCGCTGCCGGCGGCGGCATCCAGGCCGGCTCGACCAATACGGCGCGCATCCCCGACGGGGCGCTGGTCGAACGCGAGATCAAGACCAGCATCGAGCAGGATGGCTCGCTCACCCTGGCACTCAAGCAACCGGGCTTTCTCTCGGCCGCGCGTGTGGTCGAAGCCGTCAACAAGGAGCTCGGCAGCGAGGTCGCCCGGGCGGTGGACGCCGGCGCCGTCAAGCTCAAGCTCGCCAATCCCAAGGACGGTCAGGAAGCGATCCAGCTGCTCGCCAAGCTGACCGCCATCGATGTTGTCCCGGACACGGCGGCGCGCGTGGTGATCAACGAGCGCACCGGCACGGTGGTGGCGGGCGGCGACGTTCGGCTCTTGCCCGTAGCGATCGCACAGGGCGGGATCACGATCCAGGTGCGTGAACAGGAGCAGGTCTCCCAGCCCGGGGCGTTCGGGTATAAGGGAGACACCAAGGTCACGCAGCATAGTGAAGTAGAGGCGCAGGAGGCCGTGCCACAGGTCGCGTACCTGAAGGGCGCCGCGTCGCTTGCGGAAGTCGCTCAAGCGCTGTCATCTTTCGGCGTGTCCCCGAGAGAACTGGCGAGCATCTTGCAAGCGTTGAAAGCTGCAGGCGCGCTTCGCGCCGAGATCGTAGTGCAATGACGCTAGGCCCCATCGGTAGCTTGACTCCTCATCGGCAAGAGCCTGACGCTGAGGCTTCGTCCGTTGCGGCTCAGCGCCAGGTGGCGCAGCAGTTTGAAGCCATCTTCCTGCGTCAGCTGCTCGGCAGTATGGAGAAGTCGGGCGGGCTCGGCGGTTCATCGACCGCTGGTGCGGGCGTGTTCAAATCGATGATGGTCGGCGCCCTCGCGGACGGTGCCGCCGATGGTGGAGGTATCGGGCTCGCCGAGGTCGTGCTCAAGGCGATGCTCGCCAGCAACCCTGCGCAGCCGGCGCCCGCCGCAGCACCTGTCACCAGCGGTAGTATCGTCCCCGCGGCAGCAGCAGCGGGGAAGACGCCCACCCCGGGCCCGGCGCCTGCTGCGTCGGGGGCAGCCATATTGCCACTCCAGCACACGTTCGAGTTGGTGCGCTGATGCTTTGGTCAGCCCTCTCATTGGTTCGTCGGGCCCGGAGCCCGCGAACAGCTCCGTTTCAAATCGGTGCTCACCTCGTGAGGCGATTGCCGGGCGCTGCATCAAAATGAGAAAGTCAGTAGATAGCGGCGGGTCCAGGCGATTATGCTGTACCCTAGTGGGCCGTACTGACGGGCCAGGGATACCTGGTGAACTATCTTCTGGACGACGTCACTATTTCGCTCAAGGTTCGTTCAGAAGGTCCGATCGCCGCCGGGTGTAGGCAGTCAGCATCCAGGGTGAGGGGAGAGAGCAGCAAATGAAGGGAATCATTAGTAGCCATTCGGCCCTCAACGCGTATCAGCGGCAGACCGCGGTAGATCCGGTCAGTGTTCCACAAACGCCGCCCAGCAGTGAGAGCGGCGGCTCGAGCACGTCGATTCGTGCGGCCCGCGTGTCCATCTCGGCCGAGGCACGGGCTCTCGCCACGGGGCAGACCACCATCGATCAGGCCAAAGTGGAACGGCTGCGTCAGAGCATCGAGGCCGGCGGCCTGAAGTTCGACTCGCAGCTGATCGCGCAGCGCATGATCGATCAAGGGGAGTGAGGTTTGGGTTCGCCAATGAGCTCCGAGGGCGCGGCGGACCCCTCGGCGGCCGTGTCTCCAGCGGCCGTGTCTCCAGCGGCCGTGTCTCCAGCGGCCGTGTCTCCAGCGGCCGTGCAGCCCGCGTCGGCGCGTGAAGCGCTGCAGGAACTCCAGCGCCTGCTCGCGCTGGAGAAAGACGCGCTGGTGCGCCTGGATCGGGACGCCATCGAGGCGTTTGCCGCCCGCAAGCTCGAGCTCGACGCGGCACTAAAGGAGCACACGGCACGCGTGCCGCTCTCCGCTCTCGACCGCGAGTTGCTCGAGGGGGTACGCGCGGCGGCGCTGACCAATCAACTCTTGCTCGCTCACGCGCGCTCCTGTGTGCAAGGCGTGTTGTCCTTGCTCGCGCCCGTGAACGCTCCGGGCTACACCGCATCCGGTCACGCCCCCACGACCGCGGGGACCCCACCTCCGCTCGCCTTGAACTTCCGCAGGTAGGCCCCCACCCCCTGCGGCCCTTTCGCGTTTTGCGCGGCGCGGCCCGAGTGCCCTTGCGCTCCCGGCCCGAGTGCCCTTGCGCTCCCGGCCCGAGTGCCCTTGCGCTCCCGGCTCGAGTGCCCTTGCGCTCCCGGCTCGGCGGGCTTCGGCGGGATGCCTTTGGTGGCCGGGAAAGCTAGTAAGGATTCTTACTAAGGTCGCCGCGGGCCGTGGTTTTCCGCGGGGAATCCTTTGGCGGCCGGGAAGCTAGTAAGGGTTCTTACTAAGGTCGCCGCGGGCCGTGGTTTTCCGCGGGGAATCCTTTGGCGGCCGGGAAGCTAGTAAGGGTTCTTACTTAGGTTTTGGAGCTGCGAGAGGTATCCCCGCCGCCTCCGCTGTTCCGGAGCTGCGCTGCGCGCGGGCGCACCCCCGCTGGCGTCGATGCGTGGGGTGTACCACGGTGAGACGGAGAGGTGCTGGGTCCCGCGCAGGTGATGGCGCTCGCGGCGCCTCCGCCTTTGCCGTGCTAGAGTATTGAAGCGGGGTTTCGCTGGTCGCGTCGCGCAAAAGAATTGCGCTTGGCGCGATCGATGCATGGCCCTGGGCAATAGCAGAGTGATCCATTTGGATACGCTCTGAGACTGGGAGGAACGGTCGTGGGCATCACGGACATTCTGAACACTGCGCGCGATGCGATGGCTGCCCAGACCTTCGGCCTGACGGTAACGGGGCAGAATGTCGCGAACGTCAACACTCCGGGCTACGTGCGGCGCCAGGCGCTGCTCGAGACCCGCGACATGGGCGACAAGGCCTACGGCAGCGTGCACGTGGCCGGGCTCCAGCGCGTCGCCGATCGCTTCGTGGAGCAACGCCACCTCGCGCTCACCGGCGCCAGCGCCGAGGCGTCCACCCGTGATCAGCTGTTGGCGCAGACCGAGGCGTTGTTCAACGATTTTGAGGGCACCGGGCTCAGCGGTTCCCTCAATGCGCTGTTCTCCTCTTTCTCTGCGCTGTCTGCGTCCCCCTCGGATCTGACCACACGCTCCACCTTGCTCGGGCGCGCGCAGACCTTTGCCGATCAAGTGCGGTCTTCCTCGGACCAGATGCAGAACTTCCGCACGGATCTTTTCTCGCAAGCGCGCGAGCTCACCGGGCAGATCAACTCCAAGCTCGACACCGTGGCGCAGCTCAGCGGGCGCATCAACCAGGCGCGCGCCGCCGGGGAAGAGCCGGCGGACCTCGAGGACAAGCGAGACGCGGAGCTCCTCGAGCTGTCGCAGATGGTCGAGATCCATACCTACACCGACGGCAACGGTCAGCTCGTGGTGCAGGGCCCGGGCATGACGCTCGTGCAGTCCGATCAGGCGCGGCACCTGTCCGTGGACATCGACACCGATGGCTCGTTGCGAGTGCTCGCGGAAACGGCGGGCGGCAACGGCAGCGACATCACCAAGTTTCTCTCCGCGGGGCAGCTCTCCGGGATCCTGACCGTGCGCGATCACGACGTGGTCGAGATGCAGTCGGAGCTGGATACCTTTGCGTTTCACGTCGCCAGCCAGATCAACAGCGCGCATGCCGCGGGCTTTGGTCTGGACGGGGGCAGCGGGCGCAACCTGTTTGCGCTGAGCGCCAGCGCGGATGGCGCGGCCGGCTCCCTCGCGCTCAGCGCGGACGTGGCAGACCAGCCCGAGCGGTTGGCGGCTTCCAGCAGCGCCAGCCAGCTGCCGGGCAACGGTAGCCAGGCCACGCTGCTGGCCCAACTCGGCAGTACTCCGATCGCCGCGCTCGGCGGCCTGGACCCGGGTCAGGCCTATGCGCGGCTGGTGGGGCGCGTCGGCCAGCGCAAGTCGGATGCCGCGGCGCAGCTCTCGACGCGCGAGGCCATGACGGCCCAGGTCGAGGTCCAGCGGCAGTCCATCAGTGGCGTGTCGCTCGACGAAGAAATGGTGGCCCTCAGCAAGTATCAACGCGCCTTTGAGGCAGCATCCCGCGTGTTCACCACGGCGGACCAGCTGCTCGAGGACCTGATCAACACGTTAGGCCGATGAGAATCACCGATAACATGCGTTTCGCGTCCGTGCAGCGGTCGCTTTCGTCGCTGCGTTCCCGCCAGGCGGAGCTCACGGACCAGATCTCCTCTGGAAGCCGCATCGGCGCGCCGTCGGATGACCCGATCGCCGCGGCCGGTCTGGCCCGGCTGAGCGCGCAGGCGGCCCGGACGGCGGACTATCGCGCCACGATCAGCACGGTGCGTTCGGACATCAGTCTGAGTGAGGGCAACCTGGCGGAGGCGTCGAGCCTGATGGTGCGAGCGCATGAGCTGGCGCTGCAAGGCGCCAACGGAACGCTCTCGACCGCCGACCGGCAGATGCTCGCCGGGGAGGTCGCCGCGCTACAGGAGCAGCTGGTCTCCACCGCCAACGCGCGGGGCAGCCGCGGCTTCCTGTTCTCCGGCAATCTCACCGATACGGCAGCGCTGTCCAGCGGCGGTGTGTACCAGGGGGATGACCAGGCTCAGCAGGTGGAGTTGGCGCCCGGCGTCGTTGCCGGCGTCACCGTCACCGGCGCGGAGGCGTTTACTGCGGCGGGCGGCACGGACGCGTTTGCGACGTTGACCGCGCTGCGGCAGGCGCTGGAGTCGGATGACGCCGCGCAGGTTGCTGCCACCCTCGGCAGCATCGAGTCTTCGCGCTCGCAGATCGTGCGCGTGCAGGCGAAGGCGGGCCTGATCATGAATCGCCTGGACTCCGCCGATGAAGCGCTGGCGGTCACGGGCCTCGAGCTCGAGCGCCGCCGCAGCGTGCTCGGCGACGTGGATCCGTTCAGCGCCCTCAGTGAGCTGAGCCAGCTGTCGACGACGCTCGAGCAAGCGATCGCGGTCGCTCGCAACACGCTGCTGGGCAGCGGGAATCTGTTCTAGGCCGGGCAAGCGCTCGCCTCGGCTCGGGCACGTTGGCGGGAGACCTGCGTCCGGAGCCCAGCCTCGCTGAATCATCGGTTTCTCCCGAAGCCTGAAGCCCGACGCCCGCCTGGCGCGCAGCGCTCGGGCCAGCGTCAGGCGACCGCGTGTGCCCCGTCAATAGCGCGACGCCCGAGCCGAGCGCAGGCTCCTTTTGGCGAGTGAAAACGCCCCCGGCGAGAGCTGGCACCCCTCGTGCAAGGGCGGACAGAATGCTGGTGATTTCCCGCCGCAAGGGACAGCGCGTATCGATCGGCGACGAGATCGAACTCGTGGTTACCGAGGTGCATCGGAGTTCGGTCAAACTGGGTATCCGGGCGCCGCGCGGCCTGGTGGTCCTGCGCGGAGAAATCCGGGACTCGATCGAAGAGGCCAACCGCTCGGCGGCGCAAAGTAGCGTCGAGGACGCCGGTGTGCTGACGATCACGCAGCCCACCGAGGGCAGCGGGATCGCCGCCATTTCGGTGACGGTGCTGCGTCGCCCCGGCGCCGGTCCTGCCAAGGATCCGAAGCCGCTATGACCGTTGCAGCCGTGGCTGGCGTACCCGACCCCGTCGGCCGGGCCGCGCAGCCTCGGTTTGGCTTTCTCGAGACCAATCTCGATTCGCTGTCGATGCCGCCGGCGACCCGGCAGAGCGTGCGCGAGGCGGAGCCCCGCGGGCGGGTGGAGCTGCAGAGTGACGGCGCTCCGTATCTGCGCCTGGGTCCGGCCCGGCTCGGTGGCGAGCTGTCGACCGCGCAGGTATTCGAGCAGCTGAAGGACGTGCAAGACAGCCAGGTCGTGCTGATCTTCGGCATGGGCGCCGGGCAGCTGCCACGCATCGCGCGGTCCATGTGCCGGGTGCCGATCGTGGTCTATGAGCCCGACCCGGCACTGCTCCGCACGCTGCTCGAATACGGTCCGCTCGATCTCGGTAGTATCACCATCGTCAGCAGCCTGGTCGATCTCGTGCGCATCTGGCGCGAGTTTGCGGCCCGCGTGCTGGATGTGCGGGTCCTGACCACGCCCGGTTACCACGCCTGCTACCCGGAAGAAGCCCGGGCCTTCGTCGAAGCGGTGCCCGGCCTGTTGCAACGCACCGCGGTCTCGAAGGTCACGTTCCACAATCGGGCCAGGGTCTGGGTCTCCGACATCATCGCCAACGTGGAGCTGCTGACGGACGCGCCACCGTTTCTGACGCTGCGCGGCCGCTATCGCGGTGTGCCGGCGTTCATCGTGGGAGCGGGCCCGTCGCTCGACAAGAACGTGGCGCTCCTGAAGCGCGCCGCGGACAAGGGCATCGTGTTTGCCACCAACTCGGGCGCGGTGTCGCTCGGCAAGCACGGTGTGGAGCCGCAGGTCGTCGTCTGCATCGAGAGCATCGATGCCTCGAGCAAGCTGCGAGACCTGCCGTTCATTTCGCGCGCCGTGCGCGCGTTCAGCCTGACGGCGGCGCCGGAAACGCTGCGTACGGGTTCGGGGCCACTGTTGCCCATGCACGAGCTGGTGCCCCAGTATGACGGTCCGCTCGAGGAACTCACCGGGCAACCCGGGTTGTCGGTATCGGGCAGCGTCTCGACCATGGCGTTCTCGCTGGCGCGGGCCCTCGGCTGCTCGCCGATCGTGCTGGTCGGGCAAGATCTGGCGTACACGGACGGGCGCACCTACGCGAGCGGCACTGGCTACGAGAGCTCCACGGCCCACGTCGACGAGCAGACCCAGCTGGTTCAGCTCGCCTGGAATGACGAGGTACTGCGCGTCCATGGTCAGGACCAGGGGGTCACGCGTGATCGCGAGCAGCTGCGCCGCGTGCCCGCCTGGGGTGGCGAGGGTGAGGTGGATTCCGGAGCCAGCTTCGCCAGCGTACAGGACTGGTTCCGGCAGATCGCCGAGCTGCTCGAGACAGCCAGTTCCTCCACGCGCCTGGTCAACTGTACCGAGGGCGGCGTGCACATCGCCGGCTTCGAGGATGTTCCGCTCGCGCGCCTGCTCGAGGAGCTCCCCGAGCGCAACATCGCTGCCGCGCACCTGGCCGCCGCGGCGCGCGCTGCCTGGACGCCGATCGAGAAGGGCAGC
>Ga0315912_10001853_pt1 | contig 24163 bp, 15 predicted proteins | sample VfabasoilMG_FD_204469 | JGI IMG/M metagenome (GOLD analysis project Ga0315912, IMG submission 204469) | Garden soil microbial communities collected in Santa Monica, California, United States - V. faba soil | ecosystem: Environmental > Terrestrial > Soil > Garden | place: USA: California... | reverse complement strand
CGGAAGCGACCGGCGCCGTCGTAGGCCTCGAGCGAGAAGCCGATGTTGTCGGTCAGGCGGTGGCAGATGGAGCAGCTCGGGTCCGATTGATGGCGCTCGTACAGGTCGCGCGTGGTGGTTGCGATGCCGAGCGCCTCCGTCTCCGAAAGTGGTGGCGGCGTGAAGCCCTCCGGCAGGGTGATGTCCTGGCAAAAGAAGCGCCCGCGCACGAAGGTTCCGCGGAGAGTCGGGGAGGTCAGGTAGGACTTGGCGTGTGAGGCAAGCACGGCGCCGAGCCCGAGCACGCCCACACGCTCGGCCGCGCTTGGAGCGCTGGGATCGGAGAAGTAGAACGCATCGAGGGCCGGAGAGACGGTGGGCACCAGGTCCAAGAGCAAGTTGGAGAGACCGGTCGTGGCCTGGCCGCTCTGGCCGAAGAACAGGGCGAGCTCTTGCTCGATCAGGGGCTTGGCCTCTGCGAAGCCGGGGAAAGCCTCGGACTTTTCCACCGTCTCGAAATGGCCGACCTCGAGCCACTCCGACAGGAACTGGCCCAGCTGCTCTTGGAAGCCCGGCTCCTGAATCAGCTGGGCGATCACGCCCGCGAGCTCTGCTTCGCCGAGCGCACCAGTGCTGGCGAGATCCGAAAGCCACACCGGCGGGGGACTACCGAGCACGCTGAAGGACAGGAGCTCCGCCACTTGGTGCGAAGTGAGCGACACTTCCGGGCTCGTGACGTCAGCCTCCGGGCCGGTCTCCTTGCGGTAGAGGAAGAGCGGCGAATTGAGCACGGCGACGAGCACGGCACGGTAGCCATCCTCGGCTCCACCATCCCCGGCAGCGGCCAGGTCGTAGATGGCCGCGAGCCGAGCCTGCACTTCGGCGGGGACTGGCATGCGGAAGGCCTTCTGGCCGAGCTCGGAGATGAACGCGTCGCGACAGCTGACGTCGAGCGTGCAGCTGGTCAGCGCCGCGAGCTCCGCAGTCGTGAGCTCCTGGGCGAGCACCTTCGCGACGTCGTAGTAGTTCGCGGCCAAATCCACCTGAACGAGCGCGGTCGACGAGAAATTCTGATAGCGCCCGTTGCCGCTCTCGGGCTGGAAGTTCGACAGGTCCGGCTCCTTGCCGACGAGCGCGAGCACACTCCTTCGATACTGCTCGTGGCTCAGACGCCAAGTCCGGGCCGTGAGCGTGGTGCTCACGGGGGTACCTGTCCCGCCGCTCCCGGTGGCGCTCCCGCTGCCGACGCTGCCGCCGACGGCGGCCCCACCTCCAGAGCCCAACCCCGGCGAGGAACCGGATCCGACCGGAAGTCCGCTTCCCGGCGCGTCTTCGCAACCGAGCAGACCAGCCGCTAGGCCAATGGTCGCCAGGATGGCGCTGGCCTCGAAGCCGCGGCGGCGCCACGACTTCAGGCTGACTTTGGGCGTGCTCCGAACCATCCCGTCAAGTCCTCAGCTGGATGGTGCGGGATAGGACATGAATCGGTCATGGGAAACACGGACGGCAGGTGTTTTTCTGCCCCTGTGTCGAGAGCAGTCGCAAAGTTTCAGTACAGCTGCGTCTACCTGCGATCGCTGCCTCCCCGTCCTCGTGGTGCAGACGATTTCCTGATTTCTGCGAACCAAAAACCCCTCACGCTGATTGTGGCGGGATTCGGGGCTAGCTGCTGCGCGGTTGGACACTCACAGCCGTTTGTGAGAGCAGGCGACCGCGGGAGGCGGGGAGGAACGCGATGCCTCTGCGATTGATTCGACGTGCGTGTGAAAGGAAAAGTCATGGAAGCAAAGTGGACGATGTTGGGAACGGGGGCACTCCTGGCTGCCTCGATCGTGGGCTGCGCCGTGGACACCACGGGCGAGCCGATCCTGCAGCGGGAACAAGCTGCGACAGCAGAGGGCGACTGCAAGGAATTCGCGGTGACGAGCCCGAACTTCGAGGACGGCGAGGCACTGCCCTACGCATACACCTGTGAGGGGGCACCCTTCGGATCGGGCGTCTCGCCAGAGCTGAATTGGACCAAAGGTCCCGAGGGCACCAAGAGCTACGCCATCGTCTTCGTCGACACGACCATCCTCGCGGCCAACCAGCCCAACTTCGCTTTCCACTGGGCCGCGTGGAACATCCCCAAGAACAAGCGCAACCTGCCGGAAGGCATCGTCGGCGTCGATCCGGCGTCCCCGCCTCCGGTCGCTCTGCCCAAGAGCATGAAGAGCGCGGCGCACAGCCAGGCGCGCGGCGTGCAGCGCTTCTTCGGCCCCTGTCCGTCCTGGACGGTCACCCAGGCAGAGCTCTGTGGTCTGCCCCCGGTGGATCGCGTCACGGATAGCTACGCCTTCATCATCTACGCACTGCCGGAAGCGGACATCGCGGTGCCGGCCCACGATCCGACCATCAACACCAACTACGTGGACCGCCTCAACGCGTTCTTTGCGGAGATGGCCCTGGGTCAGACCGAAATTCACGCGACCTCGGACGCCGTCCCCACGACGACCCCACCGGTGGGGTGCCCGGCCGTGCCCGCGCCCTGAGCGAGCGCAAACCACCAGCGCGGCTATGCGCCTTACGATGCCCCGAAACCCTGCACCTGCGCAGGGCGTCGGGGTATCTCTTTTTCCTGCGTACGGTGCCCACCTTTGGGGGGCAAGAAAGCTTGCTCGTGCGGCGCGGCAGTTGATCTGATTCAAGGCTTGGGCAGCACGATGAAGCGCCCTGCCAGACGACGACCACCACGCCGGCTCTCGCTCGGGCGCTCATTACGGGCGTCCGGTGGGCCCAGTAGCAAGGGGAGCAGAACCTGCCATCCTTCCCCACAGACCGACCTTCGCCTTTGCGAGTTGCAGTGTGACTGCTTCGCGCTCCGGGCCCCGGGGGAAGCCTCGGTACACCCATGACCAGCTTTCCCGATCTCAGTGTGATCATTCCGAGCTACAACGCGCGGCATCACCTGGCCCGCTGCTTGGCTGGGGTGACCGAGCTCCCCGGTGCAGAGGTGATCGTGATCGATGGCGCGTCCACGGACGGTTCCGCCGCCATGGTGAAGCAGGACTATCCCTCGGTCATTCTTCACTCATGCCAGAATCATGGCTGGGCCTACGCCACCAATCGGGGCGTGGAGCTCGCGACTCGGCGCTACTTCCTCCTGCTCAACTCGGACGCGTACCCGACGGAAGAGGCTCTCCTCGCCATGCGCGAGCGCCTGCAGGTCCGAGCGGACCTCGCGGCTGTCGCGCCGATGCTGCTCAATGTGGACGGTTCCCGGCAAGCCCTCTTCGGCTTGTGGTACTGGCCCACCTGGCGAGAGATCACCAAGCCGACCGCGGTTCCGGTGGTCAGCGCAGCGTGCATGATGACCACGCGCGAGCACCTCGCGCGCGTGGGGGCGTTCGACGAGGCGTTCTTCCTCTACAACGAGGAGCTCGACTGGTGCCGTCGCGCACGGCACGCAGGGCTCACCATCGAAATACTGCCGCGGAGCGTCGTCCACGTCGGGGGCGGTTCCACGATGAAGAATCCGCTGCTCACCCTGGAGAGCTGGAGGGGGTTCGTCTACCTGTCGGAGAAGCACTGGCCCGAGTGGACCACCTCCTGCTTGCGCGAGGGAATGCGGGTCCTGGGATCGATCTTCAAGCGGGTCGACCCCCGCCCCGGCTACCGCCCCATGTGGTCGCAGCTGGAATCGATCATGAAGCGCCGCGCCTACCGGGAGAGCCCGTTCGAACTTTCCGGACGCGGAGTGCCCGACCTGTGGCCTTCGATCGTCCGGGGGAGCAAGTGACGTCGCCCTGGGCAGCGCGGGTGCGCCTGCTCCTCTTCCTGCTCGGCGTCCTTCTGCTCGTCTACCTCGTCCACAGGGCCGACCCCGCTCGCGTGCTCGCGACCGCTCGGGCTGGCCTCGTCTACTTGCCTCTGCTCGCGCTGTGTAACGGCGCCTTTTTCGTCTTCGAGGCCTACGGCCAGCGCAGCTTGCTCGGCGAGGCAGGCGCGCGCATTCCACAGCTGGTCTTCGTGCGCACGACCTTGGCCGCCTACGTTGCTGGCACGCTGCTCCCAATCGGCAGGGCGGGCGCCGAGGTCGCGCGCATCGCGACGTATTCGCCCTACGTGGGCGGCGCTCGTGCCGCCGCCGCCTCCGCCGCTTTTCAGGTGCCAGCGCTGTGGGGCACGGCCATCTTCGGCACCCTGTGTGCGATGGCCGCTGCTGCTCAGCTGGGACCGGGCTCGCAATTGACCTGGATCCTGCTCGCCCACGCGCTGGGCAGCCTGGGGCTCGGGGTACTCCTCTATCTGGTACTGCGGCGTGCAGCGCTTGGGCATCAAGTGAGCCGCTTCTTTCCGAGCCTTGCAGAGCGGGCGGCATCGTTCGACGCGGCGGCCATCGTACCGACGCGACTGTACTGGGGAGCGGTCGGCTGGTGCCTCTTGGCACGTGCAGTCGAGATCGCACAGTTCGCCCTCGCGCTCGCGGCGGTCGGTCTGATCCCCACGCCCACGCGCGCCACCCTGGCCGCAGGGGTCCAGATCGTCGGGGCAACGGTGGGTGAAGCCATCCCAGGCCAGCTGGGAGCCGTCGAAGCCGCGTTCGCCTACTTCGCGCCAGCGCTGGGCTTGGGCGAGCAGGCAGCGCACGCGGTCACCATGCCCCTGCTCGTGCGCGTCGCCCAGTTTGGCTTGGCGGCCCTGGCCCTGCTTGCGTCGAGTCCCTGGCTGCCGAGGCTGGGACCGAAGACCCCCCTTACCAGCGAGTGAGCACATAGTGGATCGAACGAAGTCTTCTCTCACGGACCCGAGGAAACGGCTGTTGGCCAGAGCTGCCGAGCCCTTCGCCAAGCTCGACTTCGCTCGCGCCTCTTGGGCAACCAGGCGATTGCTCGATCGCGGCCCCGCGGGTCGACCGCTCTACGTGATGGCGGATCGCCTGAGCGACCAATGGTTCGAGCGCTCCAGCCAGCGCGCCGAGCAAAGGCAGCGGCTGGAAGCAGCCTCGAGCACCGATGAACTCATCGACCGCGCCGGCGAGGTGCTGTTTGCCAATCAGAAGCGGCCCGAAATCACGGCGCTGCTCGCAATGATCGAGGAGCTGCGCCCAACGTCCGTGCTGGAGATTGGCGTCGCTTCCGGCGGCACCAACCTGCTCCTTTCACGCGCCCATCCGAGCATCACCTTCGTGGGCGCCATCGACCTCTACGTCAGGAACAAGCGCAAGCTCGCCTATTTCGCTCCCAGCGGACAAGAGCGCCTGTTCTTGGATGCGTCGTCGTACGCGCCAGAAACGGTGCGCGCCGTCTCGGCAGCGCTCGGGGATCGCAAGCTCGACGTCCTCTTCATCGACGGCGACCACAGCTACGAGGGGGCCCGGCGCGACTTCGAGGCCTACGCACCGCTGGTCAGGGCGGGCGGGATCATTGCCTTCCACGACATCGCGCCCGACGAGCTGACGCGGACCGGGCGCTTCACCGGGAACTGGGTGGGCGAGGTGCCTGCGCTCTGGCAGGACATCAAGCGCTCCTACGAAGGCGCACGCGAGCTCGTCGCCGAGCCGCACCAGGACGGTTACGGCATCGGCGTGATTCGCTTCGATCCGAGCGTTAGGCCCAGCTTCCGCGCCTGACTCTGCGCCGAGTCAGCCAGCCGAGCCCTGCCAGTGCCAGGAGCGTGAGCGGCGCCTCGGGCGTAGGTCCGCGCGGCGCGTGCGAGCAGCCGCCCGCCGCTTCGGTACCGTCGGAGCCACCGTCGGTGCCGTCGTCCCCGCGCTCGCAGGTGCCGCTGTTGCAGCTGAGATCGTCGTTGCAAGTGTCGTTCGGGTAGCACTCGCAGCCTTCGTCGCCGACCGTGCAGTCGCCACTGCCGCCGTCGCTCGAGCTGCCGCCGTCGCTTCCGTCTTCGCCACCGGTTCCGCCACTATCGGCCCCGCCGCTGCCTTCACCATCCTCGCCACCTGAGCCGCTGGCCGCGCCGCCCGTGCCGCTGCCGGTACCACCCGCGCCGGCGCCACCGCTGCCCGTGCCGCCGCCACCGCCGTCAGCCACCGTCTGCAGCTCACTCGCCCACGAGGCAAGCCAAGCGAGCGGCGCGTTCCAGTTGATGGTGACCTCGGTCAGCGAATACCCGGCCGCGTAGTCCGCCCAGCACTTGCTCGGCGCACAGCCAGTCAGCCCGATGGAGGCGATGGCCGACGGATCCAGCCCTTCCAGATTCTGGTTGGGGCCGCCAGCCAGCACGCCCGGCGGAGGCACGGGCCAGGACGGGTAGCCGAAGCCGTAGGCCCAGGTGCGGTGGTGCGCGTTCTGGAAGGGCGCAACGCCGTAGCCGGTGACGTAGCTCTTGCCGAGCGGGTTCCGTCCGAGCACGTAGTCCAGGCCAGCGAGCGCCGCCGCCCGATGGTCTGCGTCGTCGGACAGGTCGTAGGCAATGGCGTGGAGCAAGCTGGCGTTCAGGACGCTCGAGTTCGAGCCCCAGTAGAAGCCATCGATGCTCGTTCCATAGCCTTCGCCCGCCATGGCGAGGTCGTCTTGGGCCCGGTTGACCAGCGCCGAGCGCACCGATTGACGCTGGGGCGCGGTGAGCCCGCTCGGAACCGTGGCCAGGCTGATCATGCCGAGCGTTGCGGTCGTGGGCCACGACATCGCCGCGCCGTCAGCCGGCAGCTGGTTGTGGTGGGGCGAGGCGAGCACAGCGTCGAGGTACTGCGACTCGCCCGTGGTGATGAAGAGCTCCGCGGCGGCCCAGTAGAACTCGTCGCTCACCTCCGCGTCGTCGTAGGAACCGCCGCCACTGCTGTCGGTGCTGGGCGCCAGGCGCGAGGGGTTCGCCACCGCAGCCGCGTAGGCGGTGCCAGCTGCCTGCAAGCAATCGGCCGCCAGTGTCGCATCGATCGCCTCGTAGATGCGGGCGCACTGGGCCGCCGTGGCCGCCAGGTTCAAGGTGGCGGCGGTGCTGGGCGGGCGCAGGAAGTGCGCACCGGCAGCGGAAGGCAGGACGGGAATACCGTCCCAAGTCTGGCTGTGCGCCTTGTGATGCGCCATGCCAGCGAGGGCTTGTCCGCTCGGCACCTGCATGCCGAGGAAGAACACGAGCTCCTTCTTCACCTCGTCCAGGAGGTCGCTCGTGCCGTTGTCGCTCTCGGGAATGTTGTTCAGGTCGTCGCCGAGCGCATCCAGGTCCGCGCCCAAGTGCTGGGTGCGCTCATACAGGTACAGCAGCGTCCACACCGAGATGCCGCCGTTGACGACGTACTTGCCGTAGTCGCCCGCGTCGTACCAGCCGAAGCGCGTGTCGAGGGAGTAGGTGCACTCGGTCGGCGAGGTGCAGGTGATGCTGGGGTCGGTGTGGCCGGCTGCCCGCGCGTACTCCGCACCTTCACTGAAGGTGGACGAAATCGCCTCGGAAGCGCGCTGGTAGTAGAAGAAGCGCAAGGCGTCGCGGCGCAAGTCGGCGTAGCTGGCCCCGCCAATGCGGAACGCCGGGCCCGCAGCATTCCCAACCCACAGGCGGTAGCCCAAGCCCTCGGTTTGGTACGCGCTGAAGTCGATCAGGTGCGTGTGGTCGCCTGAGGGGGCGTCCGTGCCAGAAACGACGGTGGAGCCGGAGGCGACCACGGTCCCGGCATCGTTGCGCAGCTGCCAGGCCTGGGGCGTGGTCGCGGCGTGCACGAGCGTGGCCACCTTCTCTGCGCTGGTGACGTAGCCGAGCTGATTGTTGTGGATCTGGCCGCCGATGCCGCCCGTGTTGCCGGCGCCGCCGGTGCCAGCGCCACCAGTTCCAGCGCCGCCGGTCGATGCGCCGCCGCTGCTGGCGCCGCCCGTGCTCGCTCCACCGCTCGACGCGCCGCCGCTACTGGCGCCGCCCGTGCTCGCTCCGCCGCTGCCGCCTCCGCCCGTCCCACCAGCGCCGCCGCTGGCATCGCATTCCGGCGACGAAATCTCCTGCAAGAAGATGCTGTCGATCAGAATGTCGACGTCTTCCTCGCCGAAGAAGAAGGTCAAAGCCGCCGGTCCCGATTCCGTGGCCTCGAACTCGAACGTGTAGTCGTCGCCGGCTTGGAGATTCCAGACCCATTCGAACGGCTCGTCGAGGCCGTAGTTCACATAGTCCCCGTACCCGTCCCCCGCGGCGAGGGTCACCCAGCCCGGAGACGTGTCGTCGTACGTGTAGGGATCGTACTGGTCGTCGCCCAGCGCCCAAAAAGTCAGTCGGTACGTCGCCCCTGCCGTCACGCTCACAGTCTGCGTTAGGCCGGCGTCGAAGACGTCCCGGACGTTGCCGTAGTCGCGATACTGGAAGCGGTAGTACTCATTCCCCGGATTGTAGGGGTCGGCGAAGATGCCCTCGGACACAAACGAGTCCGGAAAGAGGACCCAGGGCGCGGTGGTGCCGCTCTCGAAGTCTCCGTTGGTGATCAGCTCCGGGCAGTCCGAGAGGGCCAGCGGCGAGAAAAGAAAGGTGGTGAGGAGGATACGGGGACGGAGCCAAGCGCGCATAGGTCCGGCATCCTATCACACTCACGGAGCGCCTCGTGACGGGAGAGGCACATCGGGCGCGACCGCGGCGGATTTTCGAGAAGAAGCAGAGCGCGCCAAAAACGAGAGAAAGGAGCGCTCAACTACGTTTGACGCCAAGGTCGGAGATCGTGCGCCAGACGTTGTCGCTGTCCGGGCGGCGTGTTAGCCCTCCGGGGTGCCGAAGCCCAAGACGGTGCGTCGGGGAGCCTTTGTCCTCGCCGGGGGGATCCTCGTCATCAGCCTCGAGCTGGTTGGTTGCAACATCGACGTGCCCGCGCCGGACGGCTCCGGCGGTGCCGGCTCGGGCGGTGCTGCCGCCTCCGGGGGCAGTTTTGGGACTGGCGCTTCGAGTGGCAACGGAAGCGGCGGCACTCTTTCGAGTGGGGGCACTGCTGCCGGCGGAGGCGGCACTGCCAGCGGTGGTGGTGGCGGGAGCACCGGGGGCACCCAGGGTGGCAGCGGCGGCGTTGCCAGCGGTGGCTCTGCCAGTGGAGGAAGTGCCAGCGGAGGGAGCGGGAGCGGCGGTGAGCCCTGCGTGGTGGACCATCAGGGCCAGGTGCCCTCGCTCCACGAGTACTACGCGGACCATTTCGCGATGGGGGCCGCGATCGACGCAGGGTACAATGCCTACGCCTCCCTGATCACGAAACATTACAACAGCATCACGGCCGAAGATCAGATGAAGTTCGACGCCCTGCAGCCGAGCGAGGGCAACTTCACCTACGGCACCGCGGACCAGATGGTGAACTTCGCCGTCCAGAATGGCATCGCCGTGCGCGGCCATGCGCTGGTGTGGCATCGCCAGACGCCATCCTGGGTCTTTTCTGATAACACGCAGGTGCTTGCGCGCATGAGGACGCACATCACGAACGTGATGCAGCACTTCCAAGGCAAGGTGGAGATCTGGGACGTCGTCAACGAGGCCATCATGGACGACGGCACCCTGCGCACGAACACCGAGGAAGAGGGCCAACAAAGCCCCTGGTTCGGAGCCCTGGGTGAGAGCTACATCGCGGAGGCGTTCATCGCTGCGCGCGCGGCGGATGCCGGCGCGAAGCTCTTCTACAACGACTACTACAACTACCACCCGGTGCGGCGGCAGGCGATCTACGACCTGCTCTCCGGGCTGATCGACGCCGGCGTGCCCATCGATGGCGTGGGCCTGCAGGCGCACCTGAATCTGCGGCCGGGCACCGAGCCGAGCGAGCAGTCGTACCATCAAACGGTCGAGAACATGGAGACGGCGATCGAGATGTACTCGTCGCTCGGCCTCGAGATTCACATCACCGAAATGGACATCTCTCTCTACCTGCGCGGCATCACCTACACGCCCGACATGTTCTACACGCCCCAGAACGTGACGGCCGAGATCTTCGAAGAGCAGGCCGAGCGCTACCGCGCGTTCTTCGACATGTTCCGCGCACACAGCGACGTGATCACCAGCGTGACCACTTGGGGCATCGCCGACGACAACACCTGGCTGTCCGAGTTCGAGTCCATGCGCGACGACTTCCCGCTCCTTTTCGACCTGAACCACGAGCCCAAGCCCGCCTTTTGGGCGGTGGTCGACTTCTGCAAGTGAGGGCGAGCTCCGCTCTCCTCCCCCCTACTCCGTCGACGTGCTAAAATTCACTGCCCTTCCGCCCTGGAGCTTACCTGCATGAAGCGTTCGTCACGCTACGCTGCTCTTATCGTTCTTCTGACTTCCGCTACCGCACTCGCCCTTGCCTGCACGGCAGGCGAGCGCAGCTTCGCGCCCACCGACGCCGGACAGGGCGGCGGCGGGCAAGGCGGGCAAGTCGGCGAAAGCGGTGGCCAGACTGGCCAAAGCGGCGGCCAAACCGGAACCGGAGGCGGCCAGGGCGGCACCGGAGGCGGGCCCAACTTGGGAGAGGTCGAGGGCGCTCCTTGCGATGAAGCAAGCGCGGTCGCCTGCGACAGTGGGGATCCATCGCAGAAGCTAGTGTGCACGCAGGCCGTCTGGAGCGATGACGGCACCTGCACCAGCGGCGAGGCTTGCGATCCCATGACGGCCGAGTGCGCAGATATCGTCCCGGAGTGCGCCGACCTCAGCGTCGGCGACACCTTTTGCAGCGACAACGACGAAGTCCTGCGCTGCGAGGCCAACCTGGTCTCGACCACGACCGTCGATGAATGCCAGGGCACCTGCGTCGAGGGTGCATCGAGCGCGGCCTGCGCTCCCGCCAACTGCGGGGACGGCACGGAGCAGAGCGACGAGGACTGCGACGACGGCAACGACAATAACGACGACGCGTGCACCGAGCTCTGCCAGGCCCCGTTCTGCGGCGACGGCTTCCTCAATGGAACCGACGCGTGCGACGACGGCAACACCAACAATGCCGACGACTGCACGGAGCTCTGCGAGCCCCCGACCTGCGGTGACGGCTTCACCAACGGCTCCGAAGCTTGCGACGACGAGAACACGAACAACGACGACGGCTGCACCGAGCTCTGCCAGCCGCCGACTTGCGGCGACGGCTTCGTCAACGGAACCGAAGACTGCGACGACGAGAACGACGACGGCGCCGATGGCTGCACGCTAGCCTGCGCCTGGGGGCCGATGCAGCTTGCTTGCGGGGACGAGCACACCTGCGCCTTGATGGGCAACGGGACCGTCCGCTGCTGGGGTAGCAACTACAACGGCGAGCTCGGCGATGGGTCCGGCGAGGACCAGAATACCCCGGTCGAGGTCGATGGCCTTTCTGGCGCCACCCAGGTCTTCGCGGGCTTCCACAGGTCCTGCAGCAGCCACGAAGACCAGACTGCTCGTTGCTGGGGTTTCGTCCTGACCGAGGATGGGTTTTCCTCCGACCACTTCGCCCCGATTGAGCTCGATTTCCTCACCAACCTGGCGACGATGGATCCGGGTGTCTACCATTCGTGCTCCGCAATCGCCGACGGAACGGTGACCTGCTTGGGCAGAAACGACGAAGGTCAGGTGATCGACGATCCCCTGGGGTTCGGCACGCCGCCCACGATCGTTCCCAGCGTGTCCGGCGCGAAGCTGGCGCTGGGAACTTCACACTCCTGCGCGCTCGATGACGGCGACGTCGTCTGCTGGGGCGGCAACGGCTACAACCAGCTCGGGCGCGAGTTCAACACTGGCAACGAGCCAGCGGTGGTCGCAGGTCTTTCCGAAGTCGTCGATCTGGGCGCCGGCAGCTACCACAACTGCGCCGTGGAGGCCGATCGTGAAGCTCGCTGTTGGGGATACGGCAGTTCCGGGGAGCTCGGCCAGGACATTTCGACCACCAGTCGCGCGAGCGCGGGGCTGGTACCAGGCGTCCAGAACGCGATCGCCATTGCCGTCGGTGCCGGGCACGCTTGCGTGGTCAACGGGAACGACACCGTGACGTGCTGGGGCCCCGACCTGCCGGCCGTCGTACCCGGCGTGTCCGGAGTGGTCACGCTCGCTGCGGGCGGCGGCCACACCTGCGCGCTGCTCGAGGATGGGACCGTCGCTTGCTGGGGCCTCAACGATAGCGGGCAGCTCGGCAACGGTACCTTCGACGACAGCGCGACGCCCGTCACCGTGCAGTTCTGATCTGCATCGGCGACCGGCGTTTCGCGGCGTCCGTCAGCAGTCGCTGTCGAAGATCAGAGCTCTCCGGTCAGGGCCGGCGGCGTCCAGGTGATGTGATCCAGGTGATTGGGCGGATTCGGCAGATCCGTGCTGAACGTCCCAGTTTGGGCGGCGTCGTTGCCGAGTAGGAACTTGTCGATCATGGCGTTCAAGGGCGCGGTGTACTCCGGGCGCCAGTTGCAGTGACCGCCGGACTTCCCCACGTAGCTGAAGTGGTCACCGACCCCGAGCGCCTCGAAGATCATCTGTCCGACCTTGCCGGTCACGTAGGCGGATCGCCTGTCCAGGCCAGGGTACATCGTGTCGGGGTTGTCCACGACGTAGAGGCCACGCGGCGCGATCATCGCCATCATCTCGTGCATGTCGATGGGCAGGTCGTCCGTCTGATCCCCCGATGCATCGTTGCTCGTAGTGAATGCGCCGAGCTCGACCTCCGACAGCCAACGCACGTAGCTGATGGCGTGGTAGGGGTACTCGGTGTTCGCACCCGAGTCGAGGCCGTGCACCAAGCGCAGCGCCACCGTGCCGCCCATCCCTGACTCGACGGGGATGGTCAGCGCGATGCGATTGTCGAGCACACCGCCGACGAAGGCGCCCTTGCCGTTGCGCGAGCAACCCGTCAGGCCGATCCGCGACGCGTCGATGGTGCCCGGGTGCTGCGCGAGGACGTCGAGCACCCGGCTGATTTGCCACGCCTGCCCAACGAGCTGTCCGGCAGGGTGCTCGGAGCCAAACGCGTCGTAGAAGGGACCCTCCTTGGGCGTGTTGGAGTAGAGCGTCTCGACGGCGGTGAATCGGATTGACGCGACGCCGTTGGGGATAGGCGTTGGACTCCCGAATCCTCCATCGTACCAAATGATCGCCGGAGCAGGCGCAGTCGCGCCGTTCATGTCCACCGAGAGATTGAACTCAGCCGTCCCCTCCGGCCCGTCCGCTGCCACGCTGATCGTCGTGTTCGAAACCGAGCCCGTGACGGAGCCCGGCTCGGGCACCGGCTTCTCCCCATAGATGAACGCTTGAGCTTGCTGGTAGATCTCTTGGCGCCGGCACAGCCACTCGCTCAGGTCCGTCATCATCGTGCCGTCCATCTTCTTGAACGGATCGGGCAGAGTCGGGTCCGTCATCAGAGATTCGCGGGTCGGCAACGTGCCAACCGTGCATTCGGCGCCGGGGTTCTCGACCATGCCCCAATCCGCGGTGACCGGACCGCCCCCGCCGCTGCCAGGTGCTGCGCCACCACTACCAGGAGCCGCGCCGGCGCCGCCGCTGCCGGGGCCTACGCCGCCACTCCCTGGACCGACTCCACCACTCCCTGGACCGACGCCTCCGCTGCCGGGGCCGACCCCGCCGCTCCCTGGGCCAACGCCTCCGCTCGACGCGCCGCCCACACCTGGACCGACGCCTCCGCTCGCTGGCCCGAGGCCGCCAGTGCCAACGCCACCTCCACCGCCCGGCTCGCAGCCGGCGAGGGCCGCAGGCACGCAGGCCGCGAGTGACAAAATGGTAATCGAATGAGCTCCCCGCAGTAGGCGCATGATGAATGTCTCCTTCCGGAATGCGGCTTGGGCATCGCCGCACCGGTGTGACTGTCTGTGGGTGCAGCCTACCTAAAACGCCTTGGCCTTCAACAAACCTGAGCCTTTCTTGGTACCCTTCAAGTTTGTGCCCGAGGCGCCGAGTGCACTCTGCGACCACACGCCTCAGCGAGCCGCTCACAAAGCGCACCCTGCAAGGCCGAGCGCGTCCCACTTGCCTTGCCGACCGCCCAAAAATCGATAATTCGAGTGGACCATGAATCCGCCCCTGATTCTTGGCGAGGTTGCCGCGACCGCGCGCCTCGCCCCCCTCGCCGCTCTTGCCTTCTGTTTCGCGGTCGGTTGCGCGCCGCCAGCCGAGAGTGGTGGTGGCTCGGGAGGAGGCGGAGCTACGCCCGGGGTGGGCGGGACCGCCGGGGCCGGCGGGGCTCCGGGCACGGGCGGGGCTGGCGTGACCGGCGGACAGACCGGCTCGGGCGGGGCAACCACCGATCCGGGGATCTGGATCAACGCTCAAGGCAAGGTCTCGACCGGGAGCAACAGCTTCGGGATCGAAGGCTACTGGTACGCCTTCGGCGATGGCACGACGACGACCGACAGCGGGAACCCCTGGGCCAGCGGAAGGTACTGCGTCACCGGGACGTCGACCGCCACCGAGGGCAACTGGGGCGCGGGCATTGGCCTCGATCTCAACGGGCTCGGCAGCGAGAAGCTGCCCTACGCCTACGAGGGCAAGGTCACCGGCTTCCGCATCAAGATCACGGGCAGCATTCCCTCACCCGCTCGCCTGACCTTCGTCAGCGACCCCGACGTCGAGGTCAATCCCTTCATCGAGGTCGCGCCGGGCACGGAAGCCGCCGTCTACAACATCGCCGATGCGCAGGTGCCCTACACCTGGGGCGTCGATAACGCTGGTGACCGCGTCGAAGGCGGCAATCTGTACTCCCTGCAGCTGCTCGCCCCAGGCGACAGCGCCGCGGGACCCATCGAACTCTGCATCGAGGAGTTCGAGCCCATCTTCGACCCGAACGCCATGGGTGGGCCGCAAGGCACGACGTACATCAACTCCGACGGCTTCGTGGCCGAAGGCAGCAACACCTTCGGCATCGTTGGGCCCGTGTACGTGATCAGCGACGGCGTTTCGACGGCGCAGTCGGGTGTGCCGTTCGACGCCGACCGCTACTGCGTCGCGGGCACATTCTCCGGAGCCGAAGCCGATTGGGGTGCCGGCATCGCGCTCGATCTGAACAAGCTGCCGGGCGGAGAAAAGCTGCCCTACGATCCAACGGGCAGGCTCGCTGGCTTCCGCGTCGGCCTGAGCGGGACCACGCCGGGGAGCGTGCGTGTCCAGTACATCGTCAACGAACCGCAGGAGGGCAACCAGCCGTTCCTGGTGGGGCAGCTGAACGCGAGCGCCATTTACCCCGTCGCCTGGGCCCAGGTCCCCACGAGCTGGGACGTCGCGGATGCTGGGCTCGAGGTCGGGAGCTCCATCGTCACCTTGCAAATCTACTTGGACGGCAGCCAGCCGGGGCCCTTCGAGGTGTGCATCGAGGAGCTCGCGCCCCTCGCCGCGGAGGAGATCACCTTCAGTTCGAGCCCGGCTTCGGGCGGCCTGAGCGGCTTCAAGACGTTCGACGACACGCGCCTTGCCGCCGAGTACGAGCTCTGGAAGAGCCGGCACTACCAGGACTGCGGCGATGGCAGCGCGTGCATTCCGCGGACGGAAGAGGGCGACTGCATCTCCGAGGGCATCGGCTACGGCATGCTGCTCAGCGCCGCCTTCGACGATCAGGCTGCTTTCGACGCCCTGTGGCAGTACTTCCAGGACCACCAGCGGCCGAGCGGGATGATGAACTGGCGCACCGACATCTGTGGCGGCAGCCTCAGTGATGGCGCGGCGACCGACGGCGATCTCGACGTCGCCATGGCGCTCATTCAAGCTGGGTGCGCCTGGGGAGGCACCTACGCTGCCGAGGCGCTGACGCTCATCCAGGCCATGGAGAACACGGCCATCGCCAGCTGTACCGGTGGCAGCGTGATCAAGCCGGGCGACAACTTCGGTGGGTGCAGCGAAACCAACCCGTCCTACGTGACGCCGGCCTACTTTCGCGTATTCCAGTCCGTCAGCGGCAACGCCGTTTGGGGAGGCCTGGTCGACTCGGGCTACACGCTCCTCGCGGCCAATCAAAGCCGGAAAGGCGGCGTCTTCTCCGACTGGTCGGACGACGCAGGCGGAGTGGCCACGGCGGGCAGCCACAGCGACGATTTCGGTCCCGATGCGTCCCGCGTGCCTTGGCGCGTCGCCACCGACTACGCCTGGAACGGTGAGCCGCGAGCAGCCGCGATTCTCGACGCCTTCCTCAGCCGAGTCGAGACGGATGGCGGTCCGGAGCGTGCCTTCGAACCGAACAGCATGTTCCGGGGTGCGTCGGCCCTGAGCGCCATGGCGAGCGATGCCGCTACCGCAAAGGAGTCCACCGAAGCTTGGCTCCTGACCGCCGTCGATGACGACACCTATTTCCCAGGAACGCTGCGGCCGCTCTACCTCTTGCTGGCGGCCAACCAATTCTCCAGTTCCTGTCAGTGAAACTTTCCAAACCCCCAAGCGGTCCCACCTCCCTTGCACGACGCTGCTTGGCCGGTTACGAGAGGGACGCCTTGGCGCCCTCGACCCTTCGCACCACCACTTCCCTGCTCGGAGTCGGCCTCGCGCTCTCCTCGCTCACCAGCGCAAGCGGCTGCGCGCTCGAAGGGGGACTCCCGCAAGCCAGCGGTGGCGTGATCAACACCGTCGGCTCGGGAGGCGCGTTCGCCTCGGGCGGTGCTGCAACCGGCGGCACTTGGACCGGAAGCTCCGGCGGTGCGGCGAGCGGCGGCGCCTCGGCGGGCGGCACCTCGGCGGGCGGTGTCTGGTCCGGCGGCGCGGGCGGCAGCTCGGCGGGTGGCGGCTCGGCGGGTGGCGCTTCGGCAGGCGGAGCTGGAACGGGCGGGGCTGGAACGGGCGGGGAAAGCAGCGCACCGGCCACGCTATCGCCTGGCACGTGCCTATCGGACCTGGGCGGCTATCAGAACGGCTCGGTCACGTATTACTACTTCGATCAGGGCACTCAGAAGGTGAACTGTGAGTTCCCCGAGCTCGGTCGCAACCCGGATCGCCTCGAGTTCGTGGAGACGAACAACGGCGAGAACTTCGGCGCCATGAACACCGCAGACTACGACACGGCCGCGACCTGCGGCGCCTGCGTCGAGGTCACACGCGATGGAAACAGGAAGGTGGTCCTCACCATCGCCGACCGCTGCCCGATCGAGAGCAACCCCAAGTGCAAGCCCGGTCACATCGATCTCAGTCGACAAGCCTTCGACCAGATCGGAAACCGAGGCAACGAGGGCTACCTTGGCACCAGCAATGGCGGCGACGTCGGCCAGATCTCGTGGAAGTACGTGCCCTGCCCTTCGGGCGAGAACGTGCATTTGACGCTGAAGGAGCCAACCAACGCCGCTTGGAACGAGGTGCTCGTCACCGGGCACACCTACGCCATCGAGAAGGTCGAGGTTCTGGTGAACGGCAGCTGGGTGGCCGCGGTGCGCCAAATCTACAACTACTGGCAACCGCCGAACGGCAAGATGGGCACGAACCCCTACCGGGTGCGCATCACCGACGTGAACGGCTCGGTGCTCGAAGCGCCGCTTCCGCTGGCCGCTGGCGCCCAGGACACGGGCTTGCAGCTGACCTGCAACTGAGCCACCTCTCGGGCCCGCCGGGCGTCGTCCAAGCTCACTCGACGACGACGCGAGCCGTGGTGAAGTTGATGCTGCCGCCGTTGAACTGAGCCTCGAGCAGGAGCTTCACCTCGTGGAAGTCGCCGAGCTGCAGACCGAGCTCCTCCCACTGCTCGAAATGCTCTGAAACGGAGATGATCCCGCACTGGCGCGCCGTGCGCCGGATGCTGAAGTACTGGTCGAAAGTCTCCGAATCGCCCGTGATCGCCGGCTTGTCGACCCGAGTCTTCTTCCACACGTCGTACGTCTCGCCGTCAGCCTCGAGCGTGCCTACCTCGTCCCGAGGGGTGCCGTCGGAGGCGATGCCGCCAGGCTTCTCGCTGCCCCAGTCGTCGAGGATGTAGAACTCGCGCAGTGGGTTCACGGTCCAGCCGTAGATCCCGATGTATGTGAGGCCGCCGTCGTCCGTCTTGGTTTCGGCGAACTCGGCCGAGATCGTCCCGATTTCTTGGTGAGTCTGGGTTTGGTTGAAGTCGAGTCCCACGCGAGCCAGGAAATCCTCGACGTTGTCCCATTCCGCGCTGAACGCGGCTTCCACGCCGTGCACCGTCATGCAGCCGGTGCCAGGTCCCTCGGCCCAGAGCTCGTAGCCGTAGCCGCTTCCAGCGCTGCCCTTGCCGTTCGAGCAATACTCTGGGCCACCGGTGAGCGGCTGGACCGTCGGGCAACTCGGCGGCGCGCCGCCGGTGCCGCTACCGCCGCTGCCACCACCGCCGCCGCTCGAGCCACCGCTGCCGGAGGCTCCGCCGCTCGAGCTGATGCCGCCGCTGCCGAGCGCCCCACCGCTACCGATGGCGCCCCCACTCGCAGCGACGCCTCCGCTACCGATGGCGCCACCGCTGCCCACGGCACCGCCCGAGCCTGGGGGTGCCCCGCCGCTGCTCCCGCCGACGCCCGGTGCACTTCCACCCGTGGCTGGCCCGAGGTCGGACGTGCCTGGATCGACGCAAGCCGAGACGGCCACGCCGGACACGATCAATCCGACGAGGCCGGCGGCCGCGCTCCCCAGGGCAGATCGGGCGGCGGGCAGAACCATTGTGCTTCCGTTAGCATGCCCAAAAGCGCGAAGCCCGATCAAGGCCGCAGCGGAGCGAAGTGTAGGCGCGCGTGCCGCGTGGAACAGAACTTTTCAGGTTGGCCGCGTGCTAGCAGGGTGCTGAAAAGACTTTTTCAGCACCCTGCTAGGGCCGTGCGCGGAGCACCCACTTGCTGGGAATCGAGCCTTCGGGTCGGCGCGGGCGAGCTCGATCGCTCGGATCCAGCCCTTCCAGGCTGTGACGGATGTCGAGACTGGTCGCGCCCGAGAGGTGGTAGCTGTGCTCGACGAAGCCTGGAATCGACAGCGGCGTGGCGTCGACCAGATCGATCTTGTTGTGCAGCATGCGCGCGTTCGCGGCACCGTTGGTGCCCAAGCGGTCGGGATTGCCCTTGGTGTAGTCGGAGACGACGAGCGCCTTGTCGCTGCGATTGCTGTAGACGGTGACCCTGCTTGCGATCTCGTGCACCCGACCGAGTCCTTCCCCAGGCTGCAAAGCAGCGTCGTCCACGTCTGCCGCGCAGAGAAAGACATGCTCGAAGATCCTGGGCAAGGAGCGACCCGAAGAACGCTCTGCAAGTCTAAATAGCGCGTTCTCGAGCACGTAGTTTCCCATCGAGTGGCAGAGCAGATGAATCGACTGGTTGCACAAGGGCTCGGTATTGGCCCGATCCTTGAGGCTCGCCAAGAAATCGCGGAGGCGCAGAAAACCCCGGCCGACTGCGTAGCCTGACGCCGCCGCCTCCGTGCGATCGGACTTGTAGGACACGAAGGGCAGCGCCAAGCCATCGGACGGCCAGGTAAACAGGACCACCCTGGTCTTCTGCGCCTTGTCCCGGCCGTCCTCTCGATTGAGCGACGCCTCGAGCGCCAACGCAGACGCCACCGCGGCTGCCCAGGAGACGTTGAAGCCATGCACGAAGACGACGACGTCCGAGCCGCCCATCATGACCCTTTGCAGGTCCTTGAAGAACGCGGCCGAGCCGAGCACGGGGCCAGCTTGATGGGCCTCGTACGTGTTCGGGTCGAGCTTCTCTTCGTAGGCGGTGATCCGGCAGCTGCCCATGCTGTTGTTGAAAATGCGGTTCAGCGCCTCCCCGTCGACGGCGGCTCCTGCCGCCGACACCTGCATCGCCGCCGCGATGGCGTTCTCGTCCGCCGTCACCGTGAGCCGGCCGAAACGCAAGTTCTCCAAGCCATCGGCGCTGAAGCTCTTTCCGTAGGCGTCAGGCCGAAAGCGGTCCGCCCCGACGTGATTGCGATTCGTGGCATAAAATAGGTCGTATTCCCTCACCTCGTCACCTCCCCAGTATGCGGACTATCCGCGCCAACGAGGAGGTTTGGCAAGAGCAGGCTCGGGCTGCTCGGCGCAGCACCGATGGCTCACGGGCCGGAAGCAAGGTCGTAGAAGTACACGGCTCCGGCCGCGGACGCGCTGTCGTCGGTCAGGTTCCCATCGATGCCGATTGCACTGCTCGACTCGCGCGTGGCCCCGACCACGAGGCGATCGCCGTCTTCGGAAAGTGCCACAGACCAGCCGAAGCGGTCCCCCGAGCCGATGACCGGAGCCTTGATGAAACCAAGCTGGGTCAAGGTCGCAGCGCTGCTAGCGAACCAGTAGGCGGCGCCGGCATTGGCGGCGGCCTCGTCACCCGGATGGCTGCCCGTGCCGCTATCCTCGAGCGCCGCACCCACGAGCAGCCTGCGCCCGTCGCCCGACAGGTCCAGGTGATAGCCGAACTCGTCCTCCGCGCCCGGGTTGGACGCCATGGCCTTGGCCGCCTGCTGCCAGGAGCCGCCCGCGGAAGAAAACAGGTAGGCGGCACCGGCGTAAGCCGGCAGGCCGCTCCCGGCCGGGCCGTCCTCCCCCACGGCACCTACGGCCAAGGTGCTGCCGTCCGTCGAGAGCGACAGCGAAACACCGAACAGAGCGCCAACGTTGCCGTCGCTTCCTCCAGCCTTCAGGTAGGCCGTCTGCTGCCAAGACGAGCCATCGTGACCAAACATGTAGACGGCGCCGGCACTCGAGGCCGTCTCGTCGAGCTGGTCGCCGTCGACCCCGCTCGAAGCGCTGTCTTCTCGATAGCCACCCACGGCGAGCACAAGGCCGTCGCCCGAAAGGGAGACGGCGCCCCCAAAATGGTCGAACACATCGGTGTTGGACGCCTTGATGTAGCTCTGCTGCTGCCAGACCGTGCCCGCGCGCTCGAATACGTAGACCGCGCCCGCTTCGTATCCGCTCTTGTCGGTCTGGTCGCCGTCGACCCCGGTGGCTATCCCGTCTTCGGCCTCGGCTCCAACCACCAACCGATTGCCATCCGCGGAGAGGGCAAGTGCGATGCCGAAATAGTCGTCGGCGTCGCTGTTCGAGGCCTTCACGTAGGCCTGCTGCTCCCAGACGATGCCCTGGCGCGCGAACACATAGACGGCGCCGGAAGAAGGCGCGGTGTCGTCACTGCCATCGCCGTCGATCCCGGTAGCAGCGCTCGCCTCGTACGGGGCGCCGACGGCGAGCGTGCTGCCGTCGGCAGACAAAGCCAGCGTGCTGCCGAACGCGTCGCCAGCACCGGTGTTCGACGCCTTGAGGTAGGCCCGCTGGATCCAGCTACCGTCGACGACGGAAAAGACGTAGGCGGCACCGGCACCGGTGGCCGAGTTGTCCGCCTGATCGGCGTCCACCCCAGTGGCGCCACTGCTCTCGGCACCGGCCCCCACGACGAGGGTGAAGCCATCGGCCGAGAGCGCCACGGCCGCGCCGAACAGGTCCCCCGCCTCCGTGTTGGAAGCCTTGATGAAGGTAACGCTGCCCGTGGCCCCCAAGCCGTCCGATCCGCCAGACCCGGTGCCGCCCCCCCCGCTACCGCCACCGTCGTTCTCCGTCCTGCCGCAACCGGGTAGTGCCAGGGCAGTGCACAGCAGAGGCAGGAGCAGAGCGAGCGCTCCCTTGCTCGAGGATCCACGGGCCATGGCCCGGCTAGCCTACCGCGCGCCAGGTCGCCTGCCGAGTCGCACCCCGGAGCGCGCTATCGGTGCTCGGCGATGAACTGCTTGAGCCAAGTGAGCGCTGGACGGTCGGTGCCGTCGGTGCGCACGAGGTACGCGTTTGGGCGCCACATCAGGCCCTGCTGGAAGCCCCAGTAGGTGATGCCGTGGACGTTCGGGTGCTCCCAGAACGCCGTGATGGCTTCCTGCATGACGGCCAGCTGCTCGTCATCGTCGGCGAGGTCGATGTCGAACTCGGTGACGTAGATCGGCAGGCCAAAGAGCTCGGTGAACTCGTCGATGTACTCAATCGCGGTCGGCACGCCGGCCGCGTACACGTCGTGTCCTTGGACGCCGATGGCGTCGATGGGAGCCCCAGCATCCAGCGCACCTTGCAGCAGGGTGATGAAGTCCGCGTGATCCTGCGGCCACTCGATGATGTTGTAGTCGTTGATGAGCAGGATCGCGCCAGGGCAGTGGTCGCGAGCCATCTGAAAGGCGTTGACCAGCCAGTCGTAGCCGGACGTGCCGGTGCCCCCCAAGCCGTTCATGTAAGGGGGCGCATGCGAGAGCGGCTCGTTCACGACGTCGATCATCTCGATGCCGGGGTAGCGCTCGCAGAACGTCTGCACCCAGGTCTCTGCGGCAGCGGCCACGTTGGTGTTGTCGACCCAGTCCGGCTGCTCGAAATTCCAAAAGAACGCGTGCTGCTTGTAGAGCAGCCCGTTCTCGGCCGCGTAGTCCCAGGCTTGATCGACCGGCTCCCAGACCCAGGTGCCCGGGTCCGGCTGCACGAAGCCCCACTTGGCGTTGGCCTCCATCGTGATCTGCATCCAGTGATCCGCGAAGTCGGACACGATGTCGTTGTTCTTGTGCACCAGATTGCCGATGAACTTGTCGACAGCCGGGGCCGCTCCACCACTGCCCGGCGTCGTGCCGCCGGCCGCACTGTCTCCTCCGCTCCCGGTGGCGCCTCCCGTCGCGGCGCCGCCGCCCGTCGACGCCGTGCCTCCCGCTGCGCTGCCGCCGACCGCTGGAGCGCCGCCGACCGCTGGAACGCCGCCGACCGCGCTAGGCACGCCACCCGTGGCGCCGATCCCTCCCGCGCCGATGCTTCCGCCGCTGCCAGCTGGAGCTTCCGCCGCACGCGGCCCACAACCCGCGAGCGCCATTGCCGCGATCCCCGCACAAACGACGAACGAACACCTCATGAGGCTGCCTTCCCGGGGCTTCGTCCCCGCTGGCCCGCCCGCGGTCCCGCGATCGCAGTCAGGCAGGGCGGTTATCGCGCCTGACAGGGTCGCTTGTCACTACATTTATTCACCTGGCCTTACATTCCGCCGCAAAACCTCGCCCCGCCAGCAGGGCTTCTCCGCGCGGATCAGTCGAGCGAGAGCGGTGCGAAGAACCCCTCTTGGTGAGGGGTTCCTCGCACCTCCGCTTTCTGCCGGTCCGCGCGGGCACGGTTGTTACCGATGGCAGGGTGCTTTCTTCAGCACCCTGCTAGGTGCGCGCGCAGGCGCGCCTCCCCCGAGCGGCTGACGGGCAGGAGGCGGCCGTCGCCGAGCACGGCGACTCGGCTGGTTGGCCCGCTCGAATCGATGCGCACCAGACGGGCGGCGTTCAGCAGATAGGAGCGATGGATGCGTACGAACTGCGCTGGATCCAGGCTCGCTTCCAGGCTGCGCAACGTCTGCGACAGCAGGCACGACTGGCCAGAGAAGAAGACTTCGACGTAGTCGTCCTGGCCCTGAAAGTAGTCGACGTCGCGCACCTGGACGACCGTGAGGCTCGAGCCGTCGCGCGCAACCAGACGCGCCGGATACGCCCCCTCGGGCAGGGCGGCCCGGGCCAGGTCCTCTGCCGACACCGGGCGCGCCGCGCCCAGGCGCGCCTCCGCACGACTGAGCGCTTCGTCGAAGCGCGCCTGAGAGAACGGCTTCAGCAAATAGTCGACGGCATGCACCTCGAAGGCGCGGAGCGCGTATTGGTCGTAGGCCGTGGTGAAGATCACGGCTGCCTCGGAATCGATGGAGCCCAGCGCCTCCAGGCCATCGAGCTTGGGCATCTGCACGTCCAAGAAAATGAGGTCCGGACGGAGCTCGGCTGCCAAGCGAACGGCTTCCAATCCGTCGCCCGCCTCCCCGACCACGGCCCAGGTGGCGTGGGCGCGCAGGTACTCGCGCACCAGGCGCCGAGCCGGCGCCTCGTCGTCCACAATCAGCGCCCTCCGCTCCAGCGTCAAAGAGCCCCCGCTTGGTCTTGGACCGGCAGATCGAGGACGACGGTGAAGGTACCGGCGCTTCGCTCCACGCGCAGACTCGCCTGGGTACCATAGTGCGCGAACAGGCGGGCTCGCACGTTGGCGAGGCCGAGGCCTCCAGACCTGCCGAGGTTCCTCGAGCGCACCTCGGAGCTCGGATTCTCGATGTCGACCAGGAGGCGCTCCCCTCGCCGCTCCGCGCGTACTACGAGCGGTCCCGGTGGGTCAGCCTGCGCGATGCCATGTGTGATCGCATTCTCGATCAGCGGCTGTAAGAGCAGCGAGGGCACCTGAACCTCGAGCGCTGCCGGGTCGAGCTCTGGCTGGACCGTGAGCCGCTCGCCGAGCCGCAACCCCTCGACCCCGAGATAGGTGCGGGCGAGCTCCCATTCCTCGGCAAGGGTGACGAACGGGCGCTCGCCCGCACCCAGAGTCTTGCGCAGGTAGCTGCCAAGCTCGATGCACGCCTCACGCGCGCGC
>Ga0315912_10001852_pt1 | contig 24184 bp, 33 predicted proteins | sample VfabasoilMG_FD_204469 | JGI IMG/M metagenome (GOLD analysis project Ga0315912, IMG submission 204469) | Garden soil microbial communities collected in Santa Monica, California, United States - V. faba soil | ecosystem: Environmental > Terrestrial > Soil > Garden | place: USA: California... | reverse complement strand
TGAGTCGAAACGTGACCCATGTCTCTGCACGAGTCGCCGCGCGTACCTACGATCAGCCGATGCCGCACCGAACTGCACAGCCGCCGAAGCGCGCCAACAAGGGGGCGCACACCGCGCGTCCGCTTGCGGCGAGGCGGGCGAAGACGGTTCGACTGATCGAAGATCAGCCCGACACCTTCGTGAAGCCGCTGCGGGTTCCGGAGCACTTCTCGATCGACTGATGTCGCGCTGTTGCGCCCAGTTGACGGCGCGTCAGATCCGCGAACGTAGGGCGAGCTTCGCCTTCATACGAAGTACTCCGGGGGCGGCCCCTTCTTGTAACGCCCGAACAGGGCTCCAATGATGCCGGCCACCAGTGGCGGCGCGATCAAGCACGCGATCCACGTCGCGACGAACGCGGTCCAAAACCCGCGCCATCCGTTAGCGAAGGCGCCGACGAGCCCGGCGATGACGCTGAAGATGCCACCTAAGACAACCAGCAGAACCAGCTTGGCGGGGGTAGCGGTTCCAAACATGAGCATCCAAATTGCGCCGTTCATGGCTGCACCCGCTCTTGCCGAATCACCTCGGCTCGCACGACCTTGTCGCGCCCCGGCATCTGTACGTAGAGCTTGCGTCCAACTAGCTTGGCTTGAACGGTGTCGCCGACGACGAAGTTCCCGGCCGAGTTTTTGTTGCCGGCCAGATACTGAAAGATACCGGTGGCGTACTGTGCAGTGACGAGCAACCCATCGATCTGAACGACGATGTTCTGATAGGGAGTAGCGTCGGATGCCTCGATCACGACGGCGTTGCGGAACGCTTCTTCTGCGACTGCTGGCGATGTGGCAAGCGCCGCGAGTAATACAAACTTCCGAATCATCTGAGTCTCCTGTTCGAGGCGAGCGTGGCGCACCAGGGCCAGCTCGCGTTGATTCTTCGACGATGAGCGCCAGCGTTTGTGTAGCGCCGTGTCACCACAATGGGGTGTTCGCCGGGTGACCTGCGAGTACGTTGTGATGCCCTACGACCATCGACGGGCTGACACCGCTGACCAGTATCGTTGAGATGGATCCGGAATCGAACTTGGCGATTCCATAGCAGGCATCGAAGTAGAAGCCGGCGCCACGCTCAAGCTGAACACGCCATACCCCGACCTTTCCCTGTTCAAGGAACAGGGCCCCTCCTGCTAGGAGATCCAAGGCATCACCGGCAGGTAGCTTCATTACCGCCGCACGGACGGCGGCGGCCGTTTCGTCCGCAGCATGATACTTATCGTCCAGAAGACGCCGCCGGAACGCTTCAAGATTCGCCATCGGCTCCGCTTCGCCTAGCAGCCTGTCTTCAGCGCCGATTGCATCGAGTACAGACAGTTGCTCGGCAACCGCGGCTCGGCAGGCGTTCATTGGCCAGTCTTTGGGAGCCTTCAGCGGTTGCCCTACTAGGAGAATCCCCAGCGCAGAGATTTCACGTGGCGTGTCGATGATTTCCATTTTCTCCGGCGGCACGGTCAACAACTCTGCCAACGCGCCAAGATCCACGCTGCCCATGCGGCTGGCATATTCAAGGATGATCGCGTTTGAGACGCGCACAGCGTCGAGGGTTTCGTTGGCAATTTGAATCTCGTCGGTAGCCAGCCTGTAGCCATGAAAAGCAAGCCGCGCGCCTGGTTCGAGTCGCCGCGTTTCCGCGGCGCTTACGGCGCCTTGAAATTTGCCTCCCAGGAACGCGATGGCGCATGCTGAAGCGCAGAGTTTGCCGCGCATCACAAGCGACGGGAGGGAAGCCGTCCGAATCGCAAGTCCGAGGTTAATGCCCTCGAAGAGGTCGCCGCCGGGGGACTCCAAAGCAATCGTCAGACCAGATACGCCATTTTCGCTCTTCGGCACGCGCGCGATGGTCTGAGCAAAGCGCTGCGCGTCTCCCGGAACGATCTCGCCGGTCGCGAAGAGCTTGTCCCCGCTCACTTGGAAATCCATTGCGGCCGCCGCCGACGAGAGGCACAACGCCGACGACGCCGCGATCGTGGCGATTAGAACAGCAGATTTGCGAAACACTTGAGTCTCCGGTTCGATGCAAATGACGCGCCGGCCGCGTTCTTGGCGCTCGTGCTCAAAAGCCAGCGTCGCAATAGCATTGCTCGACGGTCACGCCGTCGCGGTAGCGCAGCGCGCTGCGCTGCTTGTTGAAAGCCTGACAAATCGTGTTGAGCATGCGCTCGCCTCCCTCGGAGTGAAGGTCCGAGTAGATTTCTGGTGTGATCGTGGTGCCATTCGGTGCGGCTCGGTAAACAGGGCGAAGCAGATCGGCGCACACCATGCTTCTGGCGACCGACAGATCGACGCCAAATCCTTGGCCGCGACGATGCGGCAGGACGTAGGTCACGACGAGGTTCGCGCCGCAACAGCTGGTTTGATCCTTCGGGAAGTAGCTCATGTCGATGTCCATGCGCGAGTAGCCGACCGGCTCGCCGGCCGGATCGAAAGCAACAAACACGAGACCTTCGCCCTCGTGCGTTGCGCCCTCCGTGCTGGCGTCCGCGCTGCTGCTCGCGTCTGTCACTGTCCATTTGCGCGGATACGTTTTCATGACGCGCCCCTCGCCGTCGTCAGTGCGGAGCCCGTACTCCGGCTGCACGTCGTCGCCGACCGGGCGTTGCCCTTTGACGAGGCGGTACAGTTCCTTTGGCGATGGCGTCGATGGATTCACGGCCACTCGCGTCGTGCGGTCGGGGTCGCAATCAGTGAATCCCTCGCGCGAGTCCCTAACTGCTGCGGGCGCATATTTCAGCCGTTCGCTGGGGCCGATCATCCGATCAAAGGCGATGCCAGCGGACGATAGGTTCGTCGAACGGCCATCGAAATGGGCCGCATTCAAGCGCGGGATGAGCTCGGCCTTCACTGCGCCGCCTCCTCGTCGTTGCCCTTCAGTTCGTCCCGCCGCGCCGCAGTCATCGTGACGACGACGTTTGCAGGCACTTCGATGCACGTTGCATCGACGCCCGCCAGCGTATGCACTTTCTCGGCGACTGCCTCGCAGTCTGCGGCTACATCGAAGTTCAGCCCGACGGGTAGCGATGCGGTGCCGGTGAAAGGCGCGCAGGCCGAAGTAAACGACCAAATCAAAAGCCAAGTTTTCACGGTCTAGGGTTCCTTCTGCGTAAGGTGGCTCGCGCAGTCGCGGCGTAATAGTTCGCCTATCGCCGGCTCGTCATCCCTGCCCTCGAGCAAGAAGACCACGCACGCCTCGAGCTTGTTAACTCGCTTACGCTCGAGCTGTGCGAGCCAAGCCTCAAGGTCGATTAGCAGGTCCTGGTGCCATGCAACGCACGCCCAAGTTGACCCGGCGGGCGGCGGCAAGCCCCGAAAACTCGGGTAGAGAGGCGGCTTTTCGCCCCCGGGGCCGCAAGCATCCTGTGCGAGCGCGTGCCGTAGCTCGATCGCCTCGAGCCGCGCGTGGTCGATTTCGCCGACCGCGAGCGGCCGCACGCGCTCGAGTAGTTGCTCGATCGAGAGAATATCGGCTGAGCGCCATGGGTCGGGCTCGGTTTCCTGCGCGGAAACGAGTGCCGGCAGCGCGGTAATCGCCGCGAGTAACCTTAACGTCTTCACTTGAGTTTCCTTGGGGTTGCTGCGCACGCTAACCCTCGTCGTGGAGGCTTCCGTGGTAACGGATTTCGCCGGACTGCTTGTCGACAATCACTACGCTGCTTGAGCGCAGCACCCAGGGGTCCTGCTGGATGAACGCGACCCAGCAGTTCTCTAGTGAATGGGGCTGGTCCAGCAATATTCCGCGCAAGTTAACGTCGGCGGCATCGAGAACGGCGCTAATCCCGTGTGGGTATGTCTTGCGCAGGTACTCTTGCGCGAGCTCGCGCGCTTTCTCGCGGCCAGCTGCGGGTCTCGTTGCCGACGGCTCGTCGGCGTTGATCGGAAGTCCCGGAGCCCCGCGTTGGCAGTACGGGCAGAGGCGCACGTGAATGTCGCAGCCGTTCGCGCCGTATTCCTTGCTGCAATACTCGCAGCGAAGGACGTAAGTCCAATTCGGGTAGAGGTTGCCCCGGAGGTTCGTTTTGCGAACAACGATCTGTCCGTTGGGATTCTGGAAGCCGGGGACGGTGGTGCCTTTGCTTGCTCTGCTCATGGTTGTTCTCCTATCGGCTAGAACATCGGTCCAGTACACATGCCGCCGACCATTGCGCCGTAGCAGCGCGGCACCTGGCCCGTCCGAATCTTGACTTCGGCTTCGGGCGTCGGCACGCCGTGACACACGCCGTTGACGACAGCGCCTAGCCGACCGCGATGCGTTGGCGTCGAGCTCGGTTTGTTCTTTGAGCAGCTCGGCGGCTGGCCGCGCGGGAACGATGTGCGTTCGCGCCGCTCGTTTTCCAAGTGGAACGTCGAGCGGGCGTGCAAGTTAGCGATCAATTCGAGGGAAAACTGCGACGTGAATCACGGGCGCTGGCCGATACGCGCGCATGACACGGTGTATCGCAATGTAGTGCTGTCGGCAGGATTTACAGGCGCGGCTTCGTTTGTCAGGTCGGTTGTAAAGGTCGTCGACGGACGCCGAGGGTTGTGGATTCGATGGCCTCCACGCCGTAGCCTTCCCGCGTGGTTCGTCGCGCGCTCGCCGTGCTCGCCCTCGTCCTGCTGGTGCCGTCCAATGCCATCGGGCAAGAAGAATTAGTTCTCGTCGGTCGCGTCACGAAGATCGTCGACGGCGACACGATCGACGTGAAGCTCGACTCCGGACCGATACGCGTTCGCCTCGACTCAATCGACGCGCCAGAGCGCGGCCAAGGCTGGGGCAGACAATCGACAGCAGCGCTATCAGACGTGCTTGGAGGAGTCGGCGGGCAAGTCGAGCTCTCGGTAAGCGAGCAGGACAGATACGACCGCTTCGTTGCGACTGTCCTTTTCGGCGGCGTGAACGTAAATAGATGGCTCGTGCGCGGCGGACACGCGTGGGCATATCGCGCGTACCTCAACGACGAAGGAATGGCCGCGCTGGAGGACGAAGCTCGGCGCGAGAATCGCGGACTCTGGAATGACGAAGATGCCGTGCCGCCCTGGGACTGGCGGCGTGGCAACCGTCACCGTAACGCAGACTTCGACGACCGCGACGAGTTCGAGCCCCCGGGGCCGGACGCGGCCGCGCCGAATCTGGTGTGCGGCGCGAAACGCTACTGCGCCGACATGGCGAGCTGCGACGAGGCGATGTTCTTTCTGAAAATGTGCGGGCTGTCGAGGTTGGACGGCGACAGTGACGGGGTGCCGTGTGAATCGGTGTGCCGTTGAGCGCATGAGCGGCCAACGCGAACGGCAGCGTGTGGGCGAACTACAAGCTACGCCCGGCGGCGTTGCTTGCTCAGGCTGCGGCCGGAGGGGTTGTTGGTGCCCAGGAGTCGTTACCCAAGCTACATCCGCTGCGGATCGTGCTCGTCTGAAATAACCTCCTAAGCGGCCGTCGGCGCTGGAATCAGCAGCGCTGGCGGCCTAACCAACCAGAACCCCAAGGAGGTTCCAAATGGCTGCTCGCATTGAATCACAGTCTGAGCCGTTCGACTTTGCCGAGTACCTGTTCCTGCTCGAGCGCGTGCTGCCGAAGCGCAGCAAGGCGCGGAAGCTGATCCCGGAGCTCGAGGAGTACGTCGCGGAACTGAGGCGCCGCACCGTCCGGCCGTGGGAGTCGGACAACCTCAACAACGGCACCGACCGCGAGCACGCGCAGACAGCGCTATTCGAGTCGTGCATGAAGATCGATCCACGCTGGAGGACCGAGTTTTGTAGCCTCCCGGGGCCGACTTTCTCGGCGTGGTCGCTGAGGCACGTACCAAAGGGCGTCGTGAAAGAGGTCGAGAAGCTGCTCAGGCGGGAACGGTCCTTCGGCTACATCAAGAACTTCATCACGCTCCGACTCAAGGGCGAGGTGACGCTGACGGACAAAGCCGTTCCTGTCGAGGGGGGCATGTACGCCCTGGACGGTGCTGCATGATCTCTGACGTCGGCGCAGACGACTTGCACGCTTTGGCCCAGCGTTACCCCGGAGTGCGATTCCTCGCAGTGACCGTGTACGACGCTGGTGTAGACGGACGAGACGATCACGTTCAGCTCCGCGTGTCGGGCGCCGCGAATGACCTGCTGCGCCATGGCTTCTTGATCCCTAAGTGGGCCAAGCTGCCGCCGTGCGGTTTCCGATACCAACGGACGCCAGGGTACGGACGGGGCGGTATCACCCGAACGAAGCGAGGCTTCCGCATCGATGCTTGCTACGACAATGCGCTCGACAAGATCGCGCCCGTGCTCGTCGGGAGACTGCTCGAGCGCTTCACGCTCGGCACCAGGAAGTGGGGGATCTGCCGCGGCCCCGGAGTCGACAGAATGGACGTGCCCTCACCGAGGGCCAAGGGGAGTTGAGAAGCGCTCGCGCTCAGCAAGCGGGGGGCGCCTTCGGGCGCCCCCTTTTCATTGGGGCACTAGAACTTCGCGAAAGTCGTCGTCGATACGGACATCGAGCTCGACGTGATCGTCGTCTCGGAGATCCGCAATCGACCTGAACGGTTCCGGACCTACCTCGAAGACAACATTGACGCTCCAGCCTACCGCCTGCCGACTGCGACATGGCAAGCGTCATTCGCATTGCTCGCCGGGAGCAGCAGGCTATCCGCCGCAGAGATAACAATCCTCGCGGCGTTCTTTGAACTCGCCAGCGAAATGAACTACTGCCTCGACGAGATCGCCGACAGCGATGCCGGCTCGGCGAAGGGCCGCGCAGAAGTAAACCGAGCACGCCTAAAGGCCAAGCGTGCGACTAAGGCCGACGATGGCCAGGCGCAGGCGCTCACTCAACGCGCACAGGAAGCTGTTGCCGCGGCCGTCGCTCGCGCGCGCATCTCTCAGTTCTGGCGTCTCTACTGAGGGCGCAGCCCCGCGATCTCGGTCTCGATCTCCTGCAGCCGCCGCTTCGCCTCGACGTTGTTCGGGTCGATCGCTAGCTCGCGCATCGGTCTTAGCTGCGACCGCTCGAGCGCGGCGATGCGCTGACGTGCATCACGAACCTGCGCCGCTCGGCGCTCGGCCTCGAGCGCCGATGCGGGCCGTTCGTAGGAGACTACTTGGCCGCTGGTGACGTCGACGCGTTGCGACCGATGATCGAACGTACCTTCTTTCGCGGCTAGCCCGCTCGGCACGTTCTGCGCGATGCGATCCTCGCGACACGAGACCGTCTGCCCGGTGAAGAAACCCGTCTTTGGGTCGTAGAGGCTCACGGTCTTCTTCACCGCTTGAACTCCCGCGCTTCGATCCGAATGTCCTGCGAGATCGCGTCGACACCGGAGCCGCCCGCGCCTGGGGTGAGCTCCGCCGTGATCGTGACGGTAGCGCCGGCAGCGACGTCTAAGCCATTCGTCATGCTGAAGCTCTGCGCGATATCCGTTTCGCCGTACGAGAGCGAGAACACGGTGCTGGTGCCGTCGGTGATTCGCAGGACCAGCGTCCCCTGAAATGACAGCACGCCGGGCGGTAGGGTTGAGACGTAGACCGCGCCCGTCAGCGTCGCAACGACGCGGCTTGAAACCGTCGGCGTGATCGTGGCCGTCGCCAGCACGAGCATTCCGCTTCCCGCGGTACGGGTCGTCGGCCCGGCGTTCGTAGCAGAAGATCCTTCGGTTACTGAGTCTGGCACTAGGTCGACTGTATCGCCGGGCGGGCGAACGCCGGGCAGCAGGGCGATGTCCGTCGGAGCACAGACGGCAAACGCTGCGAGCAACGATTCTCTAAGCATCGATCCTCCGGAGCACGCCGATAATTTTCGACGGCCCAAGCGGCGGACCGGCGCCGTACTTGCCGCCGTTGAGCGGCACCATCGAGTCGTTTGTCACAAGGAAGGGAACACCGCGGTACGAGCAGAGCAACTTGATCACACGTCCGAGCTCGCCGCGTTTCGCTTCGTCGCCGTACGCGCGCTGAAAGTCGGCATCGTTGGCGCGGTCGCGCAGAGTGCGCTCGATGACGGTCGGATGAAATTGCGCGGTGACAACATCGCCCGACTCCGGCGCAAGACTTCGATCGAACCACATGCGCGTTCCGTGCTTGATGATTGGGGTCATGCAGTAGCCGTGGCCGGTGACCGGGACAAGACCTTGCGTCGACTCTGCGGGCAGGCGGGGCTGATAGCCGACTTCGTGCTTAGCGACGAACTCGTGCCAGAACATGGCGTGCAGATCGGCGTACGTCGGCGTGGGTTGCTGTGCAGCGCTCATGCGTTCACCTCAAAATCGCCCGGCCCGGTGCAAACCACCGAGCCGGGCTCCAACCGATCTCGCCCGGCCATTGCGGTGCATCGCGCGTGCTAGGACCGTGTAAGCAATCTCGGACCCACCCGAAGACCCCTACCGGGGGAAGCAACGCCATGCACTGTCGTGGTTGTTTGCTATCCGCAGCACTCACGACTTGCCGCGGGCCGCACGCAAGAGCGGCGTCCGAAATCACAGAACCAACTCCGCTTTACCGACGTCGACCAAACGACGCGCGTCGTCGACGTCGAGCGTCGAGATCTCGCCGACAGGCACGAGCTCGCCGTCGACACAGAAGCTCCGGCCGATCGCACGCACGCGCATGGTCGGGCGCGGCGGGAGTTGCGGCGCTGGCGGGTGCCGATGACTCGCGCTGCCGATGCGTTCCCAGGCCGCGTTGTTTCGCCACTGACGTTCCATTAGGTGATGCTCGTTGCGATGCGGAACGACGCCGAGTGCCGTAGTCCGGTGTCGACGTGGTACAGCGCGCGGAGTTTGTTCAGGCCTGTCGCGAACCCGGTGAACGGGTCGACCATGATCTCGAGGATTCCCCACTCGGCGATCAGCAACGAGCTCCAGTCGCCGAAGATCGCTGTCGCGGCCGTCATGCTCGTCGTCGATCGCGCGGCGCAACCCTCGACGGTGCCCGCGTGAACATTGCCGGCCCACAGCGGCGACGTGCCAGTCGACGGCAGAGAGGGCCGTGCCTTCAGCAGCTCGGCGACCGCAGGGGTCGTGACGTAGCCGAGGGCGTTCTCGTTCACCACAGCTTTCGCCGTGCACACGGCGGTCTGTGCGGCGACGCACGCGGACGCGCCCAGCGACGTGCCGGTGAATGTGCCGATACCTGGCGTCGCGAGAATGCCGAGCGGCTGACCCGCTGTGCCCGTGCCCGTGAGCGCGGCAGCGTCGACCGCGACGGCTATGTCGGCGCCGAGACCAGCGAGCAGCATCGCCTCGGCTTGCGGCGTCATCTGCGTGACGAGCTGGTGCGAAACGTCGAAGAACGCGCCCACTGTTTTCGGCGTCATGCCGAGCTCGCCGATGGTTGGCTGTGATTCCGTGATCGCCGTGTTCTCGTCGGACAGCCAGTACGTGCTCGACGTGCCGAGCTTCGGGAACCGCGCGTGATCGCGGAGTGGCCCGACGATCGTCGCGCCCAGCCGGCCCGTGACCGACGCAGCACGCAGCGCGGCGATAAACGACGGCGTCGACGTACCGACCAAGTAGTTCGAACCCGAGACGCCCGAAACGGTCATGTCCCGTGCCTCGCGGACCTGGATCTCGAGCGGAACGAGCATGCGGCCCGGTAGCGTCTCGCGGCCGATCGCCTTTGCGACCGAGCGCGACGCTTCCTCCTCGAGACTGAGCGGCGGCCCGCGGTCGTACATGTCCTCGAGTCGGTCGCGCGATGTGCTCGCGAACGACACGCGATCCTGCATCCGCTTGGAGAGTGCGAGCGCACCCCTGACCAGCGAATACTCGCGGATCTCTTTCGTCGACAGCCCGATAAACCCTGCGGGCTTCGGCGCTGACGTCTCTTGCAGAAACACTTGCTCGTGAGCGCGGAGCAGTTGCTGTGCTCGATCCATGGCGGTGCTGTCCCTTGTGACGTTCATTGGGCTTCGAGTAAATCACCGCTAATCGGACATGCCGGACAGCGCGTCCAAAATTCTTTTGACGTGGCGCTCGCTGCGAATGCCGTGAAGTCGTCGAGCAATACGACCAGCTCTGCCTCGCGCACCGAAGCGCAGCGCGTCCTCGGCCGCTAGGCGCTCGACAGCAGCACGAAAGTCTGTAGCGCGCTCCTGCGCCTCCCGTCGCGCGATCTCGCGGCCACGCTCCAATGCTTCGAGCACGCGACGGCCGGTGTCGTAGGCGTCACGCATTGCGAGTGAGCGTGAATCGATAGGCGGGTACGAAGACCGCTTGCAGCACATCACGCAGCCGATACAGCGGCTTGTGCGGCGGTCCCTCGGGTGCCACGCCCGCTTGCTGCAACGCCGTTCGTAGTCGGTCGCGTGTGACGCCGAACTCCGTCGCGAGCTCCGATAGCGAGCAGTAGACGGGAGCGGTGTCGAGGTCATGAACGGTCATTGGTGCAATCCATGTGTGTGGCTAGCGACCCTGAAAAGTGTCGAAAACCGGCGCTCGCGGCTTCGCGTTCGGTGACTTCCCAGGAAGAACCTAGAGCGTTTCTGGTACGCGGACTCTTCGCAGCTCGGAGAGGCAGGTAACGGAGTCACGGTTGTCACGGTCCTATAGACCGACCGTGACGGACCGTTACCGTCATTCGTGACGTTCCGTGACCGCCCGTGACGTAGAACGTGACGAAAACCGTTACCGTGTTCGTTACCCACGGGGCATGCACTCGGGGTCGACCCAGTAGCCGCCGACCGTCTGTTTCGCCCAGCTCTGCTCGCGCATCCACTCCATGGCTTCGTGTCGTCGCTGCTTCTGCGGCATCGCTTCGGCTAACGCGTCTTGGAGCTTGAGCACGTTCACGAGGAAGTCGCCCTCGGTGTGCCCGTTCATCATCGAGCGGATCGTCTGGACCACCAGCTTTTGGTTCTTGCCGAGCACGCGCTTCGACTCGGGACGCTTGTGCGTGGCGCAAAGCACGACGGTCGTGATCGGGTTGCCGAAGTTGTCGGTCTCGCCGAGATCCACGACGTCGAAGCTCAGGAATAGCGCCTCGGGGTTCGGTGCGTCCTTCTGCTTGATGCTCGTGACGGAGATGACCTTGGAGTCCTTGTCGTACTGGCAGCCGCATATCGCGTCAGCGGCGCCGGCAAGGGCGCTCGAGCCACGGGGGCGGAGCTTGCCTTCCTCGCGCCCCTCGAGTGGCGTGTGGTGCACGAGCAGCACGCACGCGCCGGTGAGCTCACGGATACGATCGGCGCTCGCGATGGCGGCGCTCATGGTCTCTTGGTCGTTCTCGGAGCCGGGGCCGAAGTTGCGCGCCAGCGTGTCGATCACGATGAGCGCCCATTTCTCGCCGCGCAGGTACTCGGCCAGCCGATCGGTATCGTTCGCGAGCACGAGCTGCACGGCAGAGCGGCCGAGGAATACGTCGTCAGCAGTGCGTTCGTAGTAGCTGCTCCAGCCGCGCATGCGGCGGATAACGCCCGTCCTGCCTTCGCCCGCGATGTAGAGCACGCGGCCCGTCGACACGCGGCAGCCTTGCCACGTCGAGCCCGTCGCGATCGCCATTGTCCAGTCGACGGCCAGGAAACTCTTGAATGAACCTTCGGGACCGACGAGCACCGTCAGCGTGCCTTGCTCGAGCCAGTGCTCGACGAGCCAGTTCAATTGCTGCCGTTGCTTGAGCAGATCGGCCAGCGAGTCGGCCTGATAGGTCCGCTCGCGGATCTGAGCGTCGACACGCTGCTGCAACGTGGCGACATCACTCATGGCGGGCCGTCCCGATTCGTCCGACGCACTGCGCAAGTCGCAGCGCGTTCTCGTGGCTGATCGTCTGGTCACGCAAGAAGTCGTTGGCGATGAACAGTGCCTCGCCGATCTCGTGCTCGAGCAACTGCAAGCGCTCCGCTGCTGATAGAACACAGCGCCGAATGCCTGGGTCGACGCGTCGAATGCGGCGGGCCGGGAACAAATCAGCGAACTCGAGACCGATCGCTTGCACGATCGCGAGCGCGTGGCACTGCTGGCCGAAGCAGTGCAACAGCACCGTGCCATCCTCGAGCTCTTTAACCGAAAGACTCGGCGTTTTGTCCTCATGCGCCGGACACCGCGCGGTCCACTTGCTGGGCCCGCGCTCGCGGACCTTGTCGAGGCGCGCGATGACGTCGGCGGCGCTCATCGCTTCACCGCCTCGGCCAGGATCTCGCGAACCGTCTCGACCGAAATTCTTGCGGCGGCTGCGAGCCCGTGATCGCTCCAGCCCTCGCGCGCCATGCGTTTGATTGCGTCGCGCTGCTCGTCACGCGTTAGCGCGTGGAAATACCGAATCGCGGGGTCTATGCTGTTCACGTTCGTCCTTCACGCCGTCGACTTCCTTGGCCGGATCGACGGCGTTTTTCGTCTCGATCTCCCGCACGATGTCCGCGACGACGAGATTGACGATCGCGTCGCACAACGGCATCAGGCGCGGGTCCAAAGCCATCTCAGGCGCGCTTCCGCCGGAGGTGCCGAACGACGGTCAAGGTCTCGTCGATCGTCAGCTCGTTGCGGTGCGTGATGCTGTCCATCGGCGGCAACTCGCCGGCCGCCCGCAACTCGCGAATGGCATTGCGGACCGTCTCGGCACTGCAGCGCATGCCCTTGGCGATGCTGCCGGGGCGAGCGATGGGGAAGGGGATCTCGTTCATCGTCGGCGTGCTCCGCGCGTCCTCCGCGCTTACCAAATTTGAGCACTACCGCATCCGGGTATGTCCTGCTATTCTTATACTAAATGGCAGGACAAAAGAAATCGACGTTTGGCATCCAACTCGAGCCCGAGCAGGGATACGTCGACGACGTCCTCGCATTTGCGAACGACGATTTGAGCGTACCGGGTGCGAAGAACTGGGATCACTACTTGATGACGCATCCCGCTCGTGAACCAATGAGCGATCTAGGTTCGATAGATCTCGTTGACGAACAATCGAAATTGCGCGCCCTGCTTGTCAGGGCTCGACGCGGGAGAGAGCGCAAAGCGCTGCTCGGCTTGTTGGCTGTGATGATTGGTGATATCGAGATACGCGGCAAAGGCTATTTCGATACGTCCGGAAAGTTCGTCGGCGACATCTCCGGCAAGTTCAGTTCGATCAAGAAGTGGTACTCACTCGCTCTGCTTTCACTGCTGCGCCGTGATCTCGGTAGTGATCTCAAACAGTGTCCAGATCGCGACTGCCACGATTGGTTCGTCGACTGGCCGCACCCTGGTCCCAAGCGAAAGTACTGTTGCGTCCAGCACCAAGATCGCTCGCTCAAGAGGAAAAGACGATGAAGGTCGCCAGCTACGCCCGCTACAGCACCGCCGAGCAGGACCGCATCAGCATTGCCGCACAGCTCGCGAACGTCGAGGCCCTATGCGGTAGGGAGGGATTCACGATCGTTGCTGGCTTCCATGACGAAGCGCGGCAAGGCAGCGACGACCGCCGGCCGGGATACCGCGCGCTACTCGCGGGACTCGAGCGCGGCGACTTCGACGGCATCGTCGCCGACGAGACAAGCCGCATCACACGCAACCAGGCAGAGCTACACCGTCTCGTCGCGGAGCTGCGCTACCGCGAGCAGTTCCTAGCGACAGCGGACGGCATCGACACGCGCAGCGAGACGTCCGAGATCGTGCTGAGCGTGCGCGCGGCGATCGACGCCATGGAGAGCAAGCGCATCGGCTACCGCGTGTACCGATCGAACAAGGAGCGACACAAGAACGGCTACGCGAGCGGGGGCCGGACCTACGGCTACTCGTCCGTTCAGGACGGCGATTACCGCAAACGCGTCGTGAAGGCGGACGAGGCCGAGATCGTGCGCGAGATCTTCACGCGCTACGCCGCGGGCGAATCCGCGAAGACCATCGCGCATGACTTGAACCGTCGGGGCGTGCCATCTCCCGGAGCGTCCTGGAATCGCCCCGACCGAGTGCCCGGCTGGACGCATACGACGGTGTGCGGCGCCGCAACCAAGCAAGACGGCATCGTTCGGAACGGCATCTACGTTGGTCGCGTCGCGTGGAACAAGCGCGCCGGGAAGCGAGTCCCGGGAACCGGGCGCCGTGTGCAACGCAAGCGCGCTCCCAGTGAATGGATCGTGCGCGATGATCAAAGCCTTCGCATTGTCTCCGACGAAACCTGGCATCGCGTGCAGGCTCGCTTGAACGCGCGCAGGGCGCAGCAGCCGAAGGGCGGGAAGCCGGCGCGCTACATGCTGAGCGGCCTACTCAAGTGCGCCTGCTGCGGCTCGAGCTATTCGATGCGCAACGATCGGAACTACGGCTGCGCGGGGTTCGTCCGCGGTATCGATTGCACGCAAGGTCGGGTGCTGAGTCGCCAGAAGGCCGAGACGAATCTACTGGCCGGCATCAAATCCAAGGTGACGGCGCCGGCCTACGTCAGGTACATCACAGCCGGGGTGCGTGCGAAGCTGCGGCAGCGCGAGCAGGGGGACGACAAGAAGCTGCTCGTCGCGGAGCTCGCCAAGGTCGACCGCGAGTTGGGAAACGCCGTCGACGCGCTCGTGACCCTCGGCAAGTCCGCCGCGGTTCTGGCTCGCATCCGTGACCTTGAGGCGCGTAAGGCGACCCTGGATCTGCAGATGCGGACCGTCGACAAGCCGGCACAGCTCGTGCCGAACATCGAACGCATGGTTGTGGCTCGTATCGAGCGGCTAGAGGAGGCGGCTCGCGATCCCGCGCACGGCGAGCGGGTCCGCGTCGAGGCTCAAGACTTGATCGGGAGCGTCCGGGTGAGCGAGGAGGGCGGGCACATCATCGCCGAGATCGACGGCAGCCGGCTCTTTATGCAAGGCCCGGCGCTGGATGTAACCCATGGTGCCCAGGAGAGGACTTGAACCTCCACGAGTGTTACCCCACTGGCACCTGAAACCAGCGCGTCTACCAATTCCGCCACCTGGGCACAGGAGCGAAGGGCGAGGAATGTACTGACTGCCTCCAGGGCTGTCAAACCGCGCGCCGGCCGCGAGCGGAGGCGGGCCCGCTCGGCTAAGATGCCGCCGATGATGAATTTATCCCTCGTGTCGCGAGGCCGTTCCTGATGCCGCGCGGTCCGAAGAAAGTCGGCTCCGACGGCGAGAATCGTTACCAACACAAGATCCCGAGCCGCGACGAGATCCTTGCGGCCATGGAGCAGGCGCGCCAGCCGCTGACGCTCGAGGCGATCTCTCCGCAATTCGGCATCCGCACCGAGCAGCATCGGCGAGCGCTCGAGAATCGCCTGCGCGCGATGGTTCGCGATGGCCAACTGCTGCGCAATCGCGCCGAAGAGTTCTGCCTCACGGGCCACCTCGACGTCATCCCGGGCAAGGTGCTCGCGCACCGCGACGGCTTCGGTTTCCTGCGGCCCGACGACGGCAGCGACGACCTCTACCTCGCGGCTCGGCAGATGCAGCTGCTGTGGGACGGCGACCGAGTCGCCGTGCGCGCCACCGAAACGCCGCGCGGCCGCGAGGGCCACGTCGTCGAGATACTCGCGCGCGGCAAATCGCGCATCGTCGGGCAGTTCCGCCGCGAGCGCGGCATCGAGTCCGTGCTCGAGAGCGGCGATTCGCGTACCGAGGTGCTGATCCCGCGCGGCGAGGCGCACGGCGCGAAGCCCGGCGACATGGTCGCCGTCGACGTGCTCGAGTACCCGAGCAAGACGAGTCATGCGATCGGCCGCGTCGTCGAGATTCTTGGCCGCAAGGACCAGCGCGGCATCGACACGGACGTCGCGATCATCGCGCACGGTATTCCCAATGAGTGGCCCGCAGAGGCGCTTGCGGAGGCTCGGACCTGGTCGGCTGAAGTGCCCGAGAAGGCCAAGGAAGGGCGCGAGGATCTAAGAAGCGTTCCGCTCGTCACGATCGACGGAGCGGACGCACGAGACTTCGACGACGCGGTTTATTGCGAGCCCCATGGCGACGGTTGGCGGCTCATCGTCGCGATCGCCGACGTGAGCTACTACGTGCGCGCCGATTCGCCGCTCGACAAGGAAGCGCGAGGCCGTGGCACGTCCGTCTACTTCCCCGACCGCGTCGTGCCGATGCTCCCCGAGGAGCTTTCGAACGGGCTGTGCTCGCTGAATCCGCACGTCGACCGGCTTTGCATGGTCTGCGAGATGCAGGTGACGCGCGCCGGCGAGGTCACGCGCTCGCGGTTTTACGAGGCGGTCATGCGGTCCGCCGCGCGTCTCACGTATAACGACGCGGCCGCGATGCTCGTCGCGGTGCGGCCGCGCGGCGCGCACGGCGAGTTGAAGCCGCACTTGCAGCACTTGAATGCGGTCTACGAAGCGTTCGCGGCCGTACGCAAACAACGCGGCGCCATCGATTTCGACATGCCCGAGAGCAAGATCGAGCTCGACGAACGCGGCCAGGTCAAGGGCGTTCGCGCAGCCGAGCGCCTTGTCACGCACAAGATCATCGAGGAGTGCATGATCGCGGCGAACGTCGAGGCCGCGAAGCGACTCAACAAAGGTCGCATCCCGACTTTATATCGCGTGCATGAAGGCCCCGACGAGGAGAAACTCGAGGAGCTCGTGCTGTTCCTGCGCACGTTCGGCCACAAGATCAATCCCGCGACGCTCTCGCCGAAGGAGATCAACCGCGTGCTTGCGAGCGTCGCCGGTAAGCCCGAGGAAGAGCTCGTCGAGACTGTCGTGCTGCGCTCGATGAAACAGGCGCGGTATCAGCCCAACAACGTCGGGCACTTCGGTTTGGCGCTCGGCGCTTACGCGCATTTCACGTCGCCGATCAGGCGCTACCCGGATCTGCTCGTGCACCGCGGGCTCAAGCAACTGAACGAGAAGCGCTCGCCGAAGGGCTTTCGTTACGGGCTCGAGGAGATGGAGCGGCTCGGCGAGCACACGTCGCACACGGAGCGGCGCGCCGACGAGGCCACGCGCGAGGTCGCCGAGCGGCTCAAGTGCGTCTATTTGAAGGAGCGCGTCGGCGACACGTTCGACGTCGTGATCAGCAGCGTCGTGCCGTTCGGGTTGTTCGTGCGCTTGCCGGAGATCCAAGCCGACGGTCTCGTGCACGTGACGGCGTTGCCGCGCGACTACTACCACAAGGACGCGACGGGAACGGTGCTCAAGGGCGAGCGCTCGGGCCACGAGTATCGCTTGACCGACACGCTGAAAGTGCGGCTCGTCGGCGTCAACGTCGAAGAGCGCAAGGTCGACTTCGTTCCCGCGGATCGCGATGAGCAGGCCCCCGAGCCGCGTCGTGGCCGCCGCCGCGGCCGTGGCTAACCGCCGCCAACAGCTGTACGGGCTGCACGCGGTTCGCGCGGTGCTCGAGCGGCGACCCGAGACGGTGCTGGGCGCAAAAATCTTGCGCGATGCGACGGGCAAGCTCGCCGAGCTCGAGCGCGCGCTCAAGGATCGCGGCATCGTGCTCGAGCGCGTCGCGCGCGCGGATCTCGACCGGTTGAGCGAAGGCGGCGTTCACCAGGGCGTCGTCGTCGAAGTGGCGGCCGCGCCGGAGTTCTCGATCGGCGACTTCGAGGACCTGGTCGTGCAGCGCGGCCGCGCGCTGCGCTTGCTCGTGCTCGACGGCGTCGAAGACCCGCGCAACCTCGGCGCGTGTTTGCGAACCGCGGACGCGGCCGGGATCGACGCTGTCGTCGTGCCGCGGGACCATTCCGCGAAGCTGACGGCCACGGCCATGAAAACCTCGACTGGCGCAGCCGAGACGGTGCCGGTGTTTCGCGCGCCGAATCTCGCGCGCGCGCTCGCGTGGCTCAAGGAGGCGGGCGTGTGGGTCGTCGGGGCCGACGCCGAGGCGCCGAAGTCGCTCTATCAGACGAAGCTCGAGCCCCCGGTGGCGCTCGTCTTGGGCGGCGAGGGGCGGGGAGTACGGCGGCTCACGCGCGATCTGTGCGACGAGCTCGTCTACATCCCGATGGCGGGTTCCGTCGAGAGCCTAAACGTCTCGGTTGCGACGGGAATCGTGCTGTTTGAGCTATTGCGGCAAGCCCCAAAATAGCCCGCCGCGCCAGCCACGGCGGCCGCGGCTTGAGCGGGCCCGGCCGACTCGGGTAGGATGGCGGCCCCCCGGAACCGAACAGTCGGGGACTCCTTGCCTCACCGCGCTGCGGGAGGCTGTTCAACCCATAGGGAGATTTCATTGAGACACTACGAAGTCGTGTTTCTGGTCCATCCTGACCAGAGCGAGCAGGTCCCTGCGATGATGGAGCGTTATCGCAACATGATCGAGGGGGCCAGCGGCAAGATTCATCGCCAGGAAGACTGGGGTCGCCGCCAACTCGCGCATTCGATCTCGAAAGTCCACAAGGCGCACTACCTGCTGCTGAATATCGAGTGCGACAAGCCGACGCTCGACGAGCTCGTCGGCGCATTCCGGTTCAGCGACGCCGTGTTGCGCTACCTCGTGATCAGCCGCGACGAAGCCGTCACGGAGCCGTCGTTCATGGCGAAGGCGCGCGAAGAGGAAGAGGAGCGCGAAGCGCAGTCGGCTACGCGTGATCGACCGCCGCGTGAGCGGCCGCCGCGGCCCGCGCAAGATTTCAACAGCCCGGAAGCCGTCTTTGGCGACGAACCCGCCGAAGCCGAACGCGAGTAGTAGGGGACAACGAACATGGCACGGTATTTTCGACGCAAGAAGTTCTGCCGTTTCACTGCCGAGGGCGTGAAAGAGATCGACTACAAAGATCTCGCGACGCTGAAGGCCTACGTCACCGAGACCGGCAAGATCGTTCCGAGCCGGATCACGGGGACGAGCGCTCCGTATCAGCGGCAGTTGGCAACGGCGATCAAGCGCGCGCGCTATCTCGCGCTGCTGCCGTACACCGATCAACACTGAGCAATGAACGCGTGAGTGCGGCAACGCACGCACGCATGAGAGTTCAAAGATGGAAGTCATACTGCTTCAGAAAGTCGACAACGTTGGCGGCATCGGCGATCTCGTTCGCGTGAAGTCCGGCTTTGGCCGCAATTACCTGATCCCTCAGGGCAAGGCCACGCTCGCGACTCCCGAGAACAAGGCCAAGTTCGAGTCGCGTCGTGCGGAGCTCGAGGCGAAAGCCGCAGCGGAGCTCGCGGCCGCGCAAGCGCGCGCCAAGAAGCTCGAAGGCATGGTGCTCAAGCTTCAGATGCAGGCCGGGGCCGAAGGCAAGCTGTTCGGCTCGGTCGGCACTGTCGACATCGCCGAAGAGATCGGCAAGAAGGGCGTCGAGGTCGAGCGCAGCGAAGTGCGGCTCCCGGACGGTCCGTTGCGCGTCGTCGGCGAGCACCAGATCGCGCTGCACTTGCACACGGACGTCAACGTCAACCTCACCGTCCTCATCGAGGCCGTGGAGACGGACAACGCTTAAGCACGAGGCGCTCCGGCGCGCCTGAGAGGGCAGGATGGCGGAACCCGCAGCAACCGAGCTCGCCCGCAGGGCTACTGAACGCCTCCGGTTGCCGCCGCATTCGGTCGAAGCCGAGCAGTCGCTGCTCGGCGGCCTGATGCTCGATCAGCGTGCGTGGGACCAGATCGCCGACGTCGTCATTCAGGACGATCTCTACCGCGCCGACCACCGCCTGATCTTCTCGGCTGTCGCCGCGCTCGTCGAGCGCAATCAGCCGCCCGACGCCGTCACCGTCAGCGAGCATTTGCAGCGCCTGGGCCAGCTAGAGGCGGCCGGCGGCCTTCCGTATCTCGCTCGCTTGGTCGAGGACACGCCGAGCGCGGCCAACATCCGTGCTTACGCGCGCATCGTGCGCGACCACGCGATGCTGCGGCGGCTCATCGAGATCGGCGGTGACATCGCCGCCAGCGCGCACGCAACGGAGGGCTTGTCAGCGTCTGAGATCGTCGATCGCGCAGAGCAGCGCGTGTTCGAGATCGCGGAGCGTCATTCGCGCGGCGCCGGTTTCGTTTCGCTGAAGCAGATCCTGCCGAAGACGATCGACCGCCTCGACTTCTTGAGCCACTCGACGAGCGAGATCACCGGCGTTTCGACGGGTTTCGTCGAGATGGACAAGATGACCGCCGGCCTGCAGCGCGGCGAGCTGATCATCATCGCGGGGCGGCCATCCATGGGCAAAAGCACGCTCGCCGTGAACATCGCCGAGCACGCGGCGCTCGGGCAGAAGACGCCTGCGGCAATCTTCAGCATGGAGATGTCGGCCGAGCAGCTGTCGTTTCGCATGTTGAGCTCGATCGGCCGCATCTCGGCGGGCCGACTGCGAACGGGCAAATTGCTCGACGAGGACTGGCCGCGTGTCGATTCCGCCGTGTCGATGATGTCCGATGCGCCGATCTTCATCGACGACAGCGGCGCGTTGACGCCTACCGAGATTCGCGCGCGCGCGCGCCGCCTGAAGCGCGAGCACGGGCTGGGGCTCATCGTCGTCGACTATCTACAGCTGATGCAGGTGACCGGCACGGTCGAGAACAGAGCGACGGAGATCTCGGAGATCTCACGCTCGCTGAAGGCGCTGGCGAAGGAGCTCGACGTGCCCGTGATCGCACTGTCGCAGTTGAACCGCAGCGTCGAGCAGCGTCAGGACAAGCGGCCCGTGATGTCGGACCTTCGCGAATCGGGCGCCATCGAGCAGGACGCAGACTTGATCCTGTTCATCTATCGCGAAGAAGTGTACGACCGCGACACGCCCCGCAAGGGCATCGCGGACATCATCATCGCGAAGCAGCGCAACGGCCCCGTAGGGGACTTCAGGCTCACGTTCCTCGGCGAGTTCACGAAGTTCGAGAACCTCGTGGCCGAGGCGTACGGCGAAGGCGTCTTCTAGGTCAGGAAGAAGCCCATCTTCACGCCGGCGAGCTGGATGACGTCGTTGTCCTGCAGCTTGCGGGCCTGAGCGCCGATCGCCATTCCGTTCACGAGTGGGAAGCCGTCGCTCTTGCCGCTCTCGACGTGCACGATGTAGTAGCCTTCGGCGCGCCGCGTGATCGCCGCGACTTGCACGCCGGGGCGGCCCAGCGTCGTCAGCGTCTTCACGAGCTCGAGCTCGCGGCCCGCGAACGTGCCCGACAGCACCTGCAGCTTGGCGAGCGGCAGCGCCGGCGCGGCGCTTTCCTCGACTTCCTGCGTCGACGTCGGCGAGAACGACCGCCGCGGCTTCGGAGCCTCGACCGGAGCGGGGCGAGCAGCCGCCTGCACCGGAGCCGCCGTCGCAGCATGCGCCGTCGCGGCCGCCTCGGCCGCACGCGCCGCTTGCGCGACCTGCTTCTCCATCTGCGCGCTCGGCTGCGAGATGACCATCGTCTTCTCGAACTCGTCCTCGGGCGCTTGCTGAGCCTGATCGTCGACGTAGCGCAGCTGATGGTGGCCGACCGTGATGACGTCGCCGTGCTGCAGCGCGTGCTTCTTGATCAGCTTGCCGTTGACGTACGTTCCGTTCGTGCTGTTCAAATCCTCGAGAAACGAGTCGTTCAGAATGTTGATCAGCAGCGAATGGTGGCCGCTCACGGCCGCGTTATCGATGCGAATGTCGTTATCCGGCAAGCGGCCGACCGTATAGCGTTCCTTGGTCATGTTGTATTCCGCCAAGGTCTGGCCGTCCAAGCTGAGAATCAAGCGTGCCATGTTAGTCGTCCCAGTTGCCGAGAGTTTTTCTACACTAAAGGTCTACGACCCGAACAGACCGCGGAACTTACGCAATATGCCGGCTTGCGCCGGGAATTCGTCGGCGACGCGAACGAGAATGACCGAGACGTTGTCGCGGCCGCCGTTGTCGTTCGTCAGCTTGATGAGCTGTTCGCCGACCGTTTTCACGTCGTTGCTGAACGTGCTGATAGTCAAGTGGATGTCCTCGTCTTCGACCATGTCGGGCAGGCCGTCCGAGCACATCAGGAAGTAGTCGCCCTTCTGGACTTCGATCTCTTGGATCTCGACGTCGACGTTCGCTTCCACACCGAGCGCGCGCGTCACGTAATTGCGATTCGTCGAGCGCTGCGCCTCTTCCTGTGAATAGAAGCCGCGGTCGACGAGCTCCTGCAGCAGCGAGTGATCCATCGTGATCTGTTCGAAGCGGTTGCCGCGCAACCGGTACATGCGCGAGTCGCCGACGTGCGCGATCGAAACGCGATTGTCGTAGAACAGGCTCGCGACGAGCGTCGTGCCCATGCCTTCGCATTGCGGCTGCGATTGTGCCGTCTGGTTGATGACTTTGTTCGCGCGAAGGATCGCGTCTCGCAACACGATCGTCTGGCGCATGTAGCCCGTGCCCGATTCGATGTCGCTGCGCTTCTCGGTCTTGCAGGCTTTCGTGACGAGATCGATGATCGTCTTGACGGCGATCCCGCTCGCGACCTCGCCCGCGTTGTAGCCGCCCATGCCGTCGGCTAGTACCCACAAGCCGATGTCCGGCTCCGTCCCGATCGCGTCCTCGTTGTGGTCGCGAACCTTGCCGACGTCCGTGACCTCGACGTGCGCTAGTTTCCCTTTGAGAGTCATGCGTGCTGCGTGGCTTTGGCGGGCTCAAGCCGCGCGCCGCAGCGCGGCGGCCATCGCCGCCGCCGATTCGAATCGGTCGGCAGGGTCTTTGGCCAACGCGCGGTCGAGAATCTCGTCGAGCCATTTCGGTAAATCGGCACGAACCGAGGTAACGGACTGGTGCGGTTCGTTGGCGATCACGAACATGAGGTTGGTCATCGAGGCTCCGCGGAAGGGCAGCTGGCCGGTCAGTAACTGGTACAGGCTAACACCGAGCGCGAATAAGTCAGTGTGCCCGTTCACGTTTTTCCCTTCGAGCTGCTCGGGGGACATGAATGCGGGCGTGCCGAGCACGATGCCGGTTCGAGTCCGATTGACGTCGATCAACTTGGCGATTCCGAAGTCCGTAATCTTCAGGTTGTTCGATAGGGAATCATACATAATATTGGCCGGCTTTATATCCCTGTGAACCACGTGGCGCCGATGCGCGTAGTCGAGCGCGTCCGCTGCGCGCGAGACCACGTCGACGACCGTATCGACCGGTAGTAAGCGCTCGGCGTGTGTGAACTCGCTCAAGTGGTGGCCGCGCACGTATTCCATTGCGATGTAGGCGAGCCCATCCGCTTCGCCGACGTCGAAAATCGTCACGATGTTCGGGTGGCTCAAGCTGCCCGCGATTGCGGCCTCGCGTAGAAAGCTCTCGGCTGTGCTCTCGCAGCTCGGATTGTCGTAGCCGATGGCGAGGTCGATCGCCTTCAGCGCGAGGATGCGATTGATCAAGGGATCGCGGCCGAGATACACGTTACCCATGGCGCCGCGGCCTATCGGCTCGAGCAGCTCGTACCTGCCGATCGAAGGCGGCATTCGCACGCCGTTCTCGTCGGGCTGCACGTGGTCCGCGCGCACGAGGCGGTGCGCCACGTCGCGAAAGCCGCCGTCGATTTGCGCAATGCGATGGAACAGATCGGCCGCCTGGTCGGGCGCGCCGTTGGCCGCGAGCGCACAGGCGAGGTCGTACATCTCGGGGAACATGGCTGGCGTCGAAGGCAGCTGACGGTACAGCTCCCAGGCTTCCTCGAGCCTACCGAGATCGGCTGCGCGGCGCGCTTTCGCGAGCGTGCCGTCGCTCGTCGGCGCATCGGTGCGGCGCGGCTTCGTTCGGCGCCACGCCAACAGCGCAGCGGTGACGAGCAGCCACGCCGCCGGCCCTGCGACCGTCATCGAGTCGGCGAACAGCCACGCATCGACCCGCGCCGCGATCGAGGCGGGCGGAATGTAAAGGACGCCTGTTGCCAGCAAGCCCAGACCTGCGGCTTCGGCAATAGTGCGAGCCAGACTGCGAAACCGCTCCATGGTTGCGTGCCCCTCGGCGGCGCGCAGTATGCCACGCGGGGCCAAGGCCCTCGTGTGATCCCGTACCGGTTTCCTTGCGTCCTCGCGCGCCCGCGAGCGGCGCACAGTTCGGCTATTCTCGCGGCATGGCGAAGGCGAGAGCGGTCTACACGTGCGGCAATTGCGGCGGTCAGCAACCCAAGTGGCAAGGCCAGTGCCCGGACTGCGGCGCCTGGAACACGCTGACGGAATCGGTGGCGTTGCCGAAGCGCGCCGAGCGCGCGCAGTACTCGGGCCAAGTCGAGATCACTCGGCTCGACCGCGTCGACGTCGCGACCGTCGAACGGCTCACGACGGGGTTGACCGAGCTCGACCGCGTGCTCGGCGGCGGTCTCGTGCCTGGCGGCGTCGTGCTGATCGGCGGCGACCCCGGCATCGGTAAGTCGACGCTGCTGCTGCGCGCGCTCGCGAATCTCGCGCCGCGCGTGGCGACGTGCTACGTCACCGGC